>ERZ772960.2186-NODE-2186-length-14553-cov-3.906401_pt1 | contig 14553 bp, 9 predicted proteins | sample MGYA00580678_ERZ772960 | MGnify/ENA primary metagenome ERZ772960 (study PRJEB29015, sample SAMEA2737930) | human oral metagenome | biome: human oral; feature: human-associated habitat; material: dental | place: China | collected 2059 ... | reverse complement strand
GGTGCATGGGAATGAGTTTGAATGACTTCTGCCGGTGCACCCCTTCCGAGTTTCAAGCGGCATGGCAGGCGTGGCACGAATGGCATGAGAACGAGCAGCGTGGTGAATGGGAACGCTTGCGCATGGCTTGCCTCTGTATGCTGCAACCCTACAGCAAGAACACGCTCTCACCCCGCGACGTGATGCAGTTTCCGTGGGAGGAAGAAGCGAAAAAGCCACAAGAGGAAATCAGCAATGAAGAATTGAAGCGGCGCTATAGGGAAGCCAAGCGGGTCGCAGGATTGGAATAAAGAAAACGTTATTTATGTTCCATCACACCGATGCAAAAGAGCAGGCCAAAGGTAATCACCACAAGACAAACGGCTACGGTGAAGACCGAAGCAATGGGATGCTCATTGATGAGCCTAAAAACAGGTGTCCAATGAATCGCTAACATAAGTACTGTTTATAATAGTTGTTGGGGCAAAGATAATAAAAAAGCAAGAAACAATGGCAAAAGAGGTTAGTTTTTTAATCAAAATACACGATGACGGCGGCGCAAAGCGCGTGACAGCCAATGCCGAAGAGGTGGGGCGTGTCATTCGTAGTGTGCAGAACGAAGCCGAAAGATTGAAGCGCGACGTGCTCACATGGAGTGAAGCTGCACAAGCTGTGGGCGTATTGCAGAATGCCATCGGTGAGCTGCAGGGCGTTTTTAAGGATCTGACAGAGGCCTATCAGGTGCAGTTGGTCGCTGAAACACAATTAGAGACCATCATGCGGCAGCGCATGAATAGTACCGATGAGGAGATACAGCATATCAAAAACCTTTGTTCGGCACAACAGGAATTGGGTGTCATCGGCGACGAAGTACAGCTCAGCGGTGCCCAGCAAATGGCCACGTTTCTGAAGCAGAAGGAAAGCCTTGATGTGCTGATACCGGCCATGAATAACCTCATTGCCCAGCAGAACGGCCTCAATGCTACCAACCAAGATGCCGTGGGTATCGGCAATATGATGGGTAAGGCCATGCAGGGGCAGACGGCTGTGCTGCAACGTGTGGGCATCACGTTTGACGAAGCACAGGCACATGTACTTCAATATGGCACGGAAAGCGAACGTGCCGCCATGCTGGCAGAGGTGATAACCGCCAATGTCGGCAACATGAATGCAGAACTGGCCAAGACCGATGCCGGCAAGCAGAAGCAATTAGAGAACACGTTGGGTGACATCAAGGAGAAGTTGGGGAGCATGGTACAGGGAGCGATGCCCTTTGTAACCATCACCGCGCAAGCCATGATCTGCGTGGCCGGCTGCATCAAACTCATCACATCCATACAAGCACTCGGGGCTGCATTCAGTCTGACTGCCATCAAGGGTGCCTTGCTGGCCGTGCATGAAGGAATAGTAGCTGGCGCGCAACGGATATTGTCTATAAGTGGCTACACGGCGGCTGGCGGAACACTGGCTCTAAGCGCCGCCGTCACGGTTCTCTATGGTGCACTCACCATGGGGCTATCGGTTGTTATTACGGGCATCATCGGCCTTTTCACCAATATGGGGGATGAAGCCGAGGATACGGCAGAGAGCGTAGATCAGCTCAAGGAGAGCGAAGATGCCTTTTCGCAGGCTTCATCCAACATGAAGGCCGAACTGGATGTAGAGATTAGCCGTTTGGCCTCGCTCATCCACAACCACGAGAACGCCTCTAAGAAAGTATCGGAGTTGAACAAGAAGTACGGTGAGAGCTTCGGTTATCACCGCACGGCAGCCGAATGGTATGACACGCTGATAGAGAAGAGCAAGGTCTACTGTGCACAGATGGGCTATGAGGCACAGGCCAAAGTGTTGTCCTCACAGATAGCTGCAGCGCAGCTGGAGAAGGAAAGCAAGGAGGCTGAACGCCGGCAGTTAGGGCAGCAATATATGGACACCAAGGGCGAGGTGCATTACAACTGGGAGAATGCCCAAGGTGGCAAGGATCACTATACGCAGTTAGGTAGTGACATCAACGAGATTACCTCGAAGGTCAACAGCTTGCAAAAGCAATACGACTCGGCTATTCGCCACATGGTGGATGCGCAGAAGCAGTTAGACCAGTCGCGCAAGTCCACGAAGTTGGTGAACACAAATTTAAAAGCATCCACAACCGAGGAACTCAAGCAGGAGATTGAGGAGAAGCAGCAAGATGTTGCCCGGTTAAAAGGTGATGCAACAGCCGAACGCCAGCGTCTCAACAAAGAGATTGGCCGGATGCAAAAGGAAGTCAATAGGCGTGAGGTGATTAACAAGCGTGAACAGGGGGTAAAAACAAACAGCACAAAGACTACTTCCAAAACGGAGAAGCCTGTCCGTGTGGTAAAGAGTCTTGATGACGTAAACAAGAACATCTCCTACTACGAGGCACAGCTGAAGAAGACCGATAAGGCCGACACGGCGAAGATACAGAAGCTCACCCGACTTATTGCGAAATACAAGGAATTAGGCGCGGTCATACAAGCCGAAATTGACCATGCGAAGCGGCCCAAGGAGCTGAACACGTTAGAGAAGATAGATGCAGAGCTGCAATATCAACAGCAGTTGCGCAAGAAAGCCAGCAATGAGAAGTTGGCGGGTATCGACAGCGAAATCAAGCGTTTGAATACGCTTCGAACGGCGTTCGAGGACAGTTCGCACGCGGCATTGCGTCTTGACGAGATAAAGACCTATGAGCAACTGGATAACGAAATTGCCTTTTATACGAAAAAGCTCAAGACGGCCACTGACACCGAACGCACACAAATACAGCAGCAGATAAATGCGCTTGGCGACCTGAAGAAGAAGTGGGACGAAACCCTTGCCGGTCTGAAGGCTCCGGAGGATATCAGTCGCTTGAACACGATGGAGAAGCTCGACGAAGCCATTACCTACTATCAGGCAAAGCAGAAAAAGGCCTCGGGAGAAGAAATCAGCAGCATCGGGGCAACCATCACCGCCTTAGAACAGAAACGGGAAGCCTTGAACCGCATGACACGTCTGCCCGAAATGAATGCCGAAACTGTAAAGCTGGACAGCATGGACGCAAAAGAGTTGAAGATAGAACTCAAGGTGATGGGCCTTGACAACGTGAAAAAGCGCATCAAGGAATTGCAGGACATGCTCCGCGATACGAAGCATCCGCTTGATAAAAGTCAGCGCAGCGAGGTCGAAAAACTCATCGGCTCATACGGGCAATATGAAAAGGTGCTGCGCAAGAGCGATGTGCATCTGACGGATCTGTGGGGCGATGCGAAAGGTGTAGCCGGTGGCATTACGTCGATGACTAACGCTCTTGAAGGTGGGCGCAATGCGTGGGAGACCCTCACGGGCGTGGTAGACGGTGCCATACAAATTTTTCAGAGTATTGCAGGCATCGTGGATATCATCAAGGCCATGACCGGTGCCACACAGGCCAGTGCCGCAGCAAGTGGCGTGAAGGCTTCGGCTACGGCAACCGAAACGGCGGCTACGGAGACACACACCGCCGTAACAGCTACCGACACGGCTGCAACCATCACGAATACGACTGCAAAGGGCGGCATGGCCATTGCCAGTGCTACGGCCAGCGGTGCCAGCATGCCGTTCCCCTATAACGTTGTTGCCATTGCCGCGGGTGTGGCTGCTGTGGTGGCCGCATTGGCCTCTATCAGTGGTACGTTCGCAAACGGTGGTATCGTGGGCGGCTCATCGCCAAGCGGTGATAAATTATTGGCTCGCGTGAACTCGGGCGAAATGATACTCAATGGTGCGCAGCAGAGTCGCCTCTTTAACTTCATCAACGGCGTTACACCCTTTGCCGACGGTGGCATTGTTTACGGGCCAACACTCTCGATCATGGGCGAATATGCGGGGGCACGGTCAAACCCCGAAGTGATTGCACCGCTGAATAAACTAAAATCGATTATCGGTGAAGGCGGTAATGGTGGCTTGCGATTGGTGGCGCGCCTGCGCGGACGTGATATTGTGCTGGCAATAGCCGACGAAACACGTATCAGTCGGCGCAAAACCAACATCAAATTGTAACGTAAAAGCCTATGTATTTACACGGACATTATTACAACGAGCAGAACGAGCGCATTGAGGTGCACATCGTGACGCATGGCGACAAGACCGACAATCAAGAAATCAGTGAGGACACGGGCGACATTCAGTGGACGGATGATCCCGTTGAGATTGAAAGCCAAGTGAGCGACACCTTTGATGTGCTGCTGGCCCAGCAGGCTACCATCCGCCTGCAGGTGCGCAACTTTGTCGCAGACCTCTTCTGCGCCGACCTACGCGACGCGGTAGTGAACATCTATCGCGAGGGCGAATGTCTCTTCGCGGGGTTCTTGGAACCGCAAACCTATTCACAAGGTTACAGTGAGGAGTTCGATGAGATTGAACTGAGCTGCATCGATGTACTCACGGCGTTGGAGAGTTTCAAATACGGAGATGTGGGTAGCGCAGGGCGGCTATATCATGAGGTGAAGGCCAATGCCCGGCAACGCAGTTTTCAAGAGATAATCACGGAGATGCTGACGAGTCTCACAAGCCATATCGATATTCTTGGCGGTCACAGCATAAGACTTTACTATGATGGAAGCAAAGCCATTGACAACCAAACAGGCAGCCGCTATCGTATCTTTTCACAGCTGTCTATCAACGAACTGCTGTTCCTAAGCGACGAAGAAGACAATGTGTGGACGCAGGAAGAAGTGCTCACCGAACTCTTAAAATATCTTGATGTGCATGTGGTGCAGGTGGGCTTTACCTTCTATATCTTTTCGTGGGAGAGTGTAAAACGTGCAGCATCCATCACCTGGCAGAATCTTTTAACGGGGCAAACCAGCGAAACGCCCTATCGAAAGATGGATATTCGGACCGGCGATGTCATCGGAGACGATACGACGATGAGCATTGGCGAGGTGTACAACCAGCTGCTGCTCACCTGCAAGGTCGAGAAAATGGAGCAGCTCATTGAGAGCCCTTTGGAGGACAGCGCATTGCGGAGCGATTTCCCAGCCAAACAAAAATACATGAATGAGTTTATCAGCTGGGGCACAGGCAAGCGGGCTGCAGCGGGCTTCCGCGACTTGGTATTTAACAGCACTACGGCCTATGATGCTGCCAGTATCGTCGACTGGTATGTATGGGTGAAGCGACATCCTAATTGGACGTTCCCAATGCACGACAATAGTCCGCATGCCGGCATGAGCCTTTCGGACTATTTCGGGCAGGCGGGACGTAACCAGCAGGCCTACCTGCAGTGGCTTGGTGGTCATCTTGGGGCAGCGCTGGTGGCTTATGGTAAGGTTGCGACGGAGATGGCGCAAGGCGATAACAGTCCCATAGCGAAGATTGACATGGATAACTACCTTGTGCTCTCTGTCAACGGTAACGGACAGGATGATCAATCAAAGACTTATCCCAAGGAGACCGACCTAAGAGCAGCCATCCCCTATGCCATGTATGAGGGCAAGAAAGCAGGTGGAGTGTTCTCGCCGGTCGATGAGCAGACGACCAACTATATTGTGCTGTCGGGGAAAATGATTTTAAACCCCATCATGGCACAGACCGCTACTTTTCGTGATTTAAGGACGAAAGAGTGGACTGCCAAGAATATTTTTTCCGGGCAGCCCATCGAAGAGGGGAAAGCCTGTGTGTACGGTAACGTGGTGAAAGATAAGAACGGCAGCGAAAAATACTACACATGTAAGTATTGGAAGCAGACTGACTCCAACCCTAAACTGAACGAGGAACCGCAGTGGGACGAAGATGGCGACGGTGGCTGGTATCCTTTTACCGGCACCGCCCCCGAGAGTTATGAATATAACTACAGTGCCGTGGGCGACGGTAGCGACAAAATCAGCAAGGTAGGCCTTGTGGCCTGCATGCTCATCATCGGCGATAAGTGTGTAGTGGAGAAAGGCAGTGGCTCGCAGATCGAAGATTTTGAGTGGAGAAGATACAAGGAACGCTCCGCATGCAGCAGCGATGATGAATACTATCAGCAGAGCTTCACCATCGGTTTCGACCCAAAGATTGGCGATAAGCTCATCGGCCGCGAATACAGCCTGCAGAACAATATCAGCTGGAAGCGCGGCATTGATACCGAGGGTATGGCTATCCCCATTCGCAAGCGCGACCATGTGAGCGGTGCCGTAAGGTTCGTTATCCTTGGCCTGGCCAATGTGTTGTGGGGCGACATTACGCGCCGACATCCCACCTTCTTCCGTCATACGAAATGGACCGAGCATGCCGTACCCCTATTGGCACACGTGAGCAGTATTCAAATCAAACAATTCGAAGTGAAGCTCCACAGCGATAATGGCCTCATAGAGCATCTTGGCGATGAGCACGACATCATTTATATGAGCAACGCAAAGAGCTCATTCTGCAACAAGAAGGATGATTTGGAGTTTAAAATCACTTCGGCACTGACCTATGACGAGAGCGTGCAGTTGGGCATTGTCAATACGCCTTGCCTCTCAACACCTGTCAATATGGCCTCGGGTGATGGTGTGCTGCAGGTCTGCAACACGCTGACAGGCCAACAGGCCAAGGCAGAGCAGCTCTATGTCGATGCCTATTACCGAGAATACCATGCGCCACGTGTGGTGTTGAAGCAGACTTTTGCCGACAGGGAACACGGCATCGTCGACCTTTTCACCCACTACCGGCAGACATTCATGGGCAAGACTTTCTTTGTGCAGGCCATCAACAGAAACCTGACGGAGGGAAGTGCAGAGCTGACATTAAAGGAGATAAACAATGATTGATATTAAAATGATGGCCCGCAAACGGGTCGCAAACGGAACCGGCGCAGCAAAAACAACCACGGGTGGAAGTGTTGTTTACCAGCAGAACGTGGATGAAGCCCGGCATGCACAGCAGGCCGACAAGGCCATCTTCGCCGAACAGGCCAATAAAGCCTTGGAAGCCAACGTGGCGGCACGTGCCAGTTATGCCAACAAGGCGCAGGAGTTGGCTGAAGACAGTACGGCCTTCAGTCAGTTTTTGCGCAAGGACAAGGCCGACACGGCACAAAAGCTCATTACTTTTTTAGAAGGCATTGGGCTGAAAGACGGACGTGGCATCACGGCCGAAGGCGTGGCCACGCTGTTGGAGCTATTGAGTGATGACTTCAACGAGGCTGAGCAGCGAGGCTTTGCTATCCATCGACGGGCAGATGGCAAGTATCAGCTAAGCATAACCGACTTGATTGTTTGGGGCAAGGCCATCTTCAACGAGTTGGAACTGCGCCGTCTCTCTTACGTGGGCGGCAACATGGTGTTCTCGGCCTGCGGCTCAAAGGTTACAAAAGTCGAGGATAAAGGAAGCACATGGCGATGCTATTTCCGCCAAGACGACGGCACCACGCAAACGCAGAACCTGTGGCAGACGGATGACTTGGCACGCGCTGAAACCTTTAACTTGAAAGGGAAGGCCAACCGCCACTACTGGCGCAGGGTGACCAGCGTGGGCGAAGACTGGATAGAACTAAGCAAAACCGACTGCGAGCAGGGCAGCGATGCGCCGCAGGTTGATGATGCGCTGGTGCAGATGGGTAACAGGACAAAGCCCGAACGGCAGGGGCTCATTATGCTGCGCACCATGGGCGAGCAGGCCATTATCATCTACAGCGGCATCAACGGCTACACCCTCGAGGGCAAAGCCGTGGCCCTGCTTTCGCCTTCAAAGGTCGAAATCTCGGCCAATATCTTCCGCCTGCTGGCCACTTCGGGCGAGGTTATCGACCTGAAAGGGCATGATGGTAAGAGCAGTTACACATTCGTGCGCTATTCAAACGATGGCGGAAAGACGTTCACCAAGGCCATTCCGCTGAAAGCCATGGGCGAACTGTTTGCCGGCCGCAACATCTTTGCCCTCAATGCAGGATTGATTGCCGAAGCTGGGGCAGTACTTGATAGCAGCATTCATGGCGTGAAGTGCACAAAGACAAAGAGCCTTAACCGCGTGGGACAGCTGTTCAAGCGGTTTGCAGACAATCTGCCACGCGGTCAATTCCGCATCAGCGGGCGCATGAAAACGGACGGTACTACGTTCAGCGTGAATGTGAATATGGGTGGTGTTAATGCGGGCGATGTTATTGCCACATCCGATTGGAGAGCCTTTAGTTTAGTGGCAGACAGACCGGGATATAGCGATGCACCCAATTATTGCTTTGTGGACTTCCGCTATGGCATGGCGCAGTCTTCCGCCACGACGCTCAACCTCTATGTCGCCGACCTGATGATTACACAGGGCAGCGAGCCTTATGACTACGCCCCGGCACCCGAAGACCAGCAGTTTGGCTTGACACCCGGCACATATCTTGGCATTGCTTCGTGGGACAAGCCCTATCCACCGCTTGACCCACAGATGTATCAATGGAGCGGTACTACAGACAAGGAGGCGATGAAGAAAGCACAAGAGGCCATTAAGACGGCAGAAACGGCCAACAGTGCAGCCACCAATGCGGCTACAAAAGCCAACGATGCAACTAAGCGAGCAGGCGAGGTGGAACTGAAGATGCAGCAGGGCGAGTTCATCGTGCGTGCCGATAAAACACGTTTTCAAAACAATAAGGGGCAGGATGTGGCCGTATTCAACGCCGATGGAACGATTAATGCGCGCGCCATCAGGGCGAAGGGTACAGGAGGCACAGCCTACTTCGGACTGTACAACGATGCACCGGCCATGATTTTCACCAATGCCTCGGGACAAACCACGGCACTGATGACCAATCAAGGCATCCTGAAGCCTGCGGACTGTGTCATCACGCTGCGGGACACAAAAGGCAGCATGCTCTTCAAGGAGATGAATGGCACCACTATACGAGCTTATTTCACATACTACATCGCTATCCGGGTAGTCAATACGGGCTTCCAGCGCACGCTCTTCGGAGACGGTACGCTCAGCCCGCATGCCCAGCTCTCCCTCTCGGCGCGTTTCGAAGAATATGCCGGGAGTGATATGCAGCTGCGGTGTGTGGAGCCAAAATGGATTGAGCCGCAAAAGGAGCAAACCATCGTCTATCGGGCAACCTCCGACCACCTGTATCCCAAGCGCTATCTATCCGCCGAGACTGAATTCCGTGTATCATGGTATGCCTCCTTTGAAGGGCAGGTCATCGTGGCAGGAAACTTCAATGCACGCGAAGCAGCATCTAAGGGTGAGGGGTATGTATCGTTTGACTATTAATATTTATCAACAACTAAAATATAGGAGAATAAAATGATGGAAATGATTAAATCTGAAGTGCAATGCACCCTTGCTACCGACATGGGGCATTATCGGCACGAGGTGAGCTACCGAGCCAACAACACCAATCCAAAGGCAGTTGAAATTATTCAGCTTAGTGACATGATACACGAGTTGGGTGCCGAGGGCGTGCTTACCAAGGCAACGGGTAAACTAACCTACGACGGGCATAATATCATGGCCGATGGTATTGTGATTTGTCCTTGCTTCCAAAGTCTTGTGGCTGATTTTAAAGCCATTATCAAAGCTATTGAGACGGGTAGCGATATTCCCTCAAAACCTTTTGAGTTACAAGCTGGTGAACAGACCACGAAAAACGAAGAGGAGGCAAGCGTATGAAAAAGAATGTTATCTATATGGCAATAGCTATCGTAACGAGCCTTGCCAGCATAACCTTACAGGCACTGCACCTCCCTACGGTGTTAAGCCTGCTCATCATGTTTTTTGGCTGTACAGGCTATATGACGCATCGTGATTATTTTAAGCACGAACCCACAAGGCCGATGGTATTACTACAAGTTATGCTTGCCGCCACGGTAGGATGGCTTTGTACGCTAATCTTATAAAGGGACTTTTTAAAATAAAAAGATACTGAAAAAGCAAAACGGGGGCTTGAAAAAGAAAAAGCCCCCAGCCGGTTAATAGTCATCTCACCTACATATTAACGCAATACGAAGTACCGCACGACTGGGGGCAAAAGCCTTTGGTCGCGGTACTTCGTATTTATTTTATGTAAGTGAGATGTTGCAAAGGTAATAAATTAAAAAGAATGAAGATAATAGAAGTATTGGAATTTAACCGGGAATTGATAAAAAGACTCAAATTGGCTGGCATCCGATTAGAAGATGCCGACTATATTGATTTATACACAGAATACAAGCAGCTGACGGCACAAGGCGAGAAAGTGTCCTATGTCGTAGCTCACCTTGCCGAAGAATATGCCATCAGCGAGCGCAAGGTTTACTGCCTCATTAAAAAGTTCCGAGCTGACTGCAACCCGTGTGCAGTGTGAAAGCCTACTCTGCCCGCGGCTGTACGCAGCAAACAGCTTACCTTTGCTGCCACAATCAACCACTAAAAATAAAACGTATGAGCAAATGCTATCATTCGGCACCCCTCCCTTTTCAGGGGCAAAAACGCATGTTCGCGCGTGAATTCAAGAACGTGTTAAAGCAATTTCCTGACACTGCCACCTATGTAGATCTCTTCGGTGGCAGTGGTCTGCTGTCGCATATCGCCAAGCACGAAAAACCTAATGCTACTGTGGTTTACAATGATTTCGATGGCTATCGTAAGCGGCTTGCGCATATCCCGCAAACCAACGAGCTGCTCGCCCAGCTGCGCTTCATCCTTAATGACTATCCACGTGGCAAAGCAATCACTGGAGAGCATCGACAGCGCGTGTTGCAATGCATCGAAGAGCACCAGGTGCGCTATGGCTACGTTGATTACGTCACGCTTTCCTCATCCATTATGTTCGCCATGCACTACAAGCAAAGCCTCAATGAAATGCGTCGAGAGACACTCTACAACCGCATCCGGCAAACTGATTATCCGCCCTGTAATGACTACCTCGATGGACTAACCATTGTGTCGGCCGATTACAAACAAATCTTCCAGCAATATAAAGATATGCCTGGTGTAGTCTTCCTCGTCGACCCGCCTTATCTGAGTACCGACTGCAAGACGTATAAAATGTATTGGAAACTCTCCGACTACCTTGATGTGCTGCACATCCTCCACGGCCACCGCTTCATCTATTTCACCTCCAACAAGTCCTCTATCATCGAGCTATGTGACTGGATGGGCAAGAACCGCTCCCTCGGCAATCCATTCGAAGGCTGCACCAAAACCACATTCAATGCCCACACCAACTTCAACGCCACCTACACCGATATGATGCTGTGTAAGAATGATGTTTAAATAGCATTTGAACAACGAACAAATACCATAATAAGCAAGATTATTATGCCCGGAAAGGTGCAGCATAAAACATTTTATATAAAAAGACACCCCGATTTTTTTATTTCGGGGTGTCTTGTCATACTGGGAGGGGACTTTAAAAAAGCAACATTTCGTTTTATGTAAACGAACGCTTCGTTTTACAATTTCGCAACGTTTCGTTTTGCGGATTATAATGTGGAGAAGAGGAAAGTATGATTGGAGCCACATTGATAGACTTCTTGAGCATGGCAATCCTCTGTTTGAAGATCCACAAGAGAGATTGTTTGTTGAAACTGTAAATACTCCGATTGGTTCTTACAAGATATTTTCTGCGTTCAATTTGACTTATAAGTATCTTCTCAGCCAATTATTGTTTTTGGCTCATAAGGAAAAGATTGATCGAAGTAAGTTGGCAATTGTCTATGCAATATTGGAAATTTCCAATGAAATAGCAAATAAATTCAACTATGCCCGTAATGTATGTGGAAAATACAATGCAGAATCAGTTTATACCTCAAACTACCAAGAATATGGCAAGTATGAATCATGTACCTGTTTTAGCAAAGTTGAGGTAAACTCTATCTTGGCAAAATACCAAGTTAAGGAAAAGCATCTGCAGCCATTGTTGTTATGCCTGAAAAAGAAAGAGTACAAAAAAGAATTCTCTCAATTAGGGTATAGTGATACGTTCGAATTGCACCCATTCCTAAAACTTGATAACGGAGAATATTTGGTTATGTTCCCGGCTAATCTCTTAAAGCTGGCTTACAGACTGTGCTATGGCCTTCTTGTAAAGGAACTAGGCAAGAAAACATTTCTTTCATTAATAGAAAAAGAGATGATTCAAGAAATTGGATTTCTCCTGCAAAATGGTCAAGGATTATTTATAGGACAAAATAATTATCAAGACACACCTTTTCTTTGGTTCCGTTTTGATGAAGATAAGGTTGCAAATATTGGAATTGTCTTAGTAGATAAGAGAACAAAATTGGATCAAGCGGTCAAGGATTCAGAGACTGCAATAAATAAAGCCTACCCACATATAACCATATTTACATTCTTGGTCACACAAGAGATGGCAGAGGAAGGTCTCTTTATGACTATTGGTCGTGATATAACTCATTTTTCAGTTGAAGAACTGAAAATCGTTATGAGTCAGAGTAGGATGAATCTGCTCAATCTATATTATTATGATCAAGACAGAAGGACTCTAAATTTTGTAGCAACCACCCAAGAAATTGATAGATTTGCATATTATTGTTCTAATCATTATACTTTCTATCGGGATGAAATACCCAATATTATGTTCGTAGAAATAGGGACAGCATTATCACTGCGAGAAAAATATCTGCGTGGACAAGATGAACATATAGTATATTATGCACCACAAGGTTGCCATGTTATGGTCAAACAATATGCAGATATTCCAAAGCAAGTTCCCATATATGCACCTTACATGATGGTAAAGAACCTATTCATGCTCCAGCTACGAGGATGTGAATTATGGATTCATTTTGATTTCAATGATGAGTTTTGGATATTTGGTAGAGAAGCAACCATCGCGTTGATGAATTGGGGATATGCTCTTGAGAAAAAATTGGGAATTGACAGTATTAGTAATACTCTTTATGTAGAATTATTGATTTTGCCAGGTCGTGACTACGAGTGGGAAAAGGTAAATGACAATATCATGGTGTTCTGTGTGCCAGAAGACATTATGACTTCTGATGCATCTTCTTTGGAAAGAGATTTAGTGTGCCAATTCGTTAAGGCAGTACATAAATGTGACTTTACTACATACGATAGTTTAACTGATAATGTCCTGAGAGTATTTGAGTCTGCACCTGGCAGGTTTATCCAGATTGGTAAAAGTGAAACTGTCACTGTTATAGATGAAAAAGATGGTGTAGATTCATGCTATTATGTAAATTCGAGATATTGTGATGTTGTCCTTTCTGAAATAGCGAATTTCCTAAACATGAAGGGAGTAGAACAGACTTTTGACTTTGAAGAGTCAAAGAAGATTATGATTCGTGTATCTAATTATATTCTTGATGAAGTTAAAAAACTATTATCAGAGATTGATTCCAAACAACTTCTTACAAGCTTGTTAAACCTCCATCATGCCATGATTTATTGGTCGAAGCTTACACAAAGAAGATTTGAGTCATTAAGTAAAGCTTATTCTTTTTTGGACGCTACATTTGATAATCAGTTTGATTATGTTAACGAATATTCAGAGATGAATACATTGACACAAGGTATGATTGAAACTATTGTTCTGAGTGGTATTCATAATACTGGTGGAAAACCAGGATTAGAGAAGTTGGATCGTCTGTTTGCACTTATGCACTTTAACTTGAACATGGGTGTATATATGGATCAATTAGGAGAAAAAATAAAGGGTTCAGAGTTGACAATTTTAAAAAATGGAAGATTGGTAATGCCCAAACCAATAATTGACAAACTAAATGCCTATTTTTATAGATTAAGAGAATTGTCTATGCGTAATCCAGGACTGTACATGAAGTTGAATAATCTAATGCCAACAACCTCTATCGATACAAATAGTGATATATTTGCAAGGGCTTATAAAGCACAATTCTGCATTCCATTTGAGACGTATTGTAAAGTTCTAACGGCATCCATTGATTATGCCAGTAATAATAAGAAACCAGTAATGATGTTACCAGAGAAGGAATTCTTTGAAACGGTTTGTAATGGCATTTTTGATGAAGAAAATGCGAAAGCATTTAAGGCTAACTTTATCCTTAGGGAGGATCTCAATAATGGTGGTCTTAAGTTTAGTGACAAATGGGTTCAGAGATTTAATCGTCCAGTGCAAGTTACAGTACGGCCCTGGATACTCTTTGATGGCAACATCTATTATTCAACTAAAACACTTTATGAGAGTTGGATGATTCGAGTTGAACGTTTGAATAATGGAACTGTGGTTAATACTACCCCAGAAATGCAGGCTCTTGTATCAAAGGTAAATAAAGAAAAAGGTCGTGAGTTCACTATAAGTGTAAGGAGATTATATGAAAGTCTGTCTCTTGATTATTTATATGTGGATTCAGAGGTTAAGATTATGCCAGGCAAAAACCTCAATTCTGACAAAGATCTTGGAGATATTGATATTCTTCTTATAAATAAGAAAAACAAGCAGATTGTTTGTATAGAGGCTAAGAATTTCTCGGAGAGTAGAACAGTATACGAATTAATACAGCAGAACAGAAAGATTGTCACTAAAGAACTGTCCCATGTAATAGAAAGAGATGTTTGGTGCAAGAATAATATTAATAAATTTAAGTTCTATGTTTCTGAAATTGATGACGAATACTCTGTAAAGACGATATTCTTGAC
>ERZ772960.2182-NODE-2182-length-14563-cov-3.473118_pt1 | contig 14563 bp, 18 predicted proteins | sample MGYA00580678_ERZ772960 | MGnify/ENA primary metagenome ERZ772960 (study PRJEB29015, sample SAMEA2737930) | human oral metagenome | biome: human oral; feature: human-associated habitat; material: dental | place: China | collected 2059 ... | reverse complement strand
ATTTCATACGTACAACCTCCGCTTATGGCGCCGAGTCCGCATTGATATTTACCGACGTACACAGGGGCGGCGCCGGTATAGCTATTGCCATTGTGTACATTAAGCGTCAGATTATAAGTGCCTCGCGCACCGCCACCGTCATTATTAAATTTGACATAGAAATGCGCCCCCGCTTGGCGCACAAAGCCATTAATGGTAACCTCTTTATCCATCGCATTTGTTTGTGTCGTACAAATACCAAAGGTTGCCTGTTCTTGCTTTGTCTCCAGCCTCTGCTTTCCGCCATTCCAGCGTACAAGCGCACCGTCGCTCATTTCTGAACTTTCAGCTCGTGTCGCAAGCGGCTGCGCATCCCCCTCATCTCCGACGCGCGCCGTTCCGGTTTTATCAAAAGCAAGCACGCCGTTCTTTGTACCGTCGTAACGTTCGGCAATCAAACCGGCAAGCGCATTGCTGGACAATGCTGCAACCGCTCCTTCGCGCAGGTGTATCATATCTTTTTTTGTGTACACATCTTCCGCATGTGTGATTTTGTTCGCGCCTTTTTGTATGATATCGCCTTCGACGGTGAGCTTTTTAAGTGCAACGACACCGTTAATGATGTCGTCAATTTCTTTTTTTCGGGCAATATCGGCAGCGGCCGAAGGAGCTGTAACTTGCGCACGGCCGGCAGCATCCCGCATAATACCCTTGTTTGCCACAGCCGCTGAGACAAATAATTCTGCAAGCTGTGCCGCCGATGTGTTATTCGGCGTACCGCCCAACTTTATGATCAATCCCGAAAGATTGTCGAGGATGAGATTGATCGTTTCCGCCGGAATAAAACTCGGTTTAACAAGCGGATCGTCAAAACTTCCGTTTGTAAATTTACCGGTGTCATCCACACCCGGCCATTGAACTTGCTCACCGAAAATCGTTATTTCTTCATTCTTCGGATACATACCTGCCATAAAAATCTCCTAGTCATAAAAAAAATAAATAATCATATTCGCTAAAAGTGCTTCTCGTATTGCCCTCTCAAAACCCGTTTTTAAATCCGGATTTTTAATTTCCACTGTGATAAACAAAACGGAAAAAGATGCCGGAGAACACATACGGTTTATGCCGATACGAGTGTGTCCGAAAAAAGCGGAACGGTAGGGGTAATATACGCGTTTTATTTTTGCCGTATAAAGACCTGCAACTTCCTCCAATACGGAAAGATTGATATGTCCGCGCCGCTTTGTTAAAAGCAGCTTCCGCCGTAAATCGAGCGGTAAATCCGTATATATTGCTCCAAGCAACACCCGTTCCCAATCGTCTATCATTGTGTCGGCCGTTTTCGGCGTCGCTTCTTGGATCAAAAACGGTAAGCGGTTTTTAAATCGATATAACTCTTCTGCCTGTTCTTCTATCCATTTTGAGAGGTCGCTTTCAGGATCATCAAACTGTGCATCCCAATAAACGCCGTACGGAAAGAGTTTTCTGATCGCTTCTTTATACTCGGCCGTGCTGTGCACGAGATTATTTGACGGCAAAGCGCACCGTCCCCCATACCGGATATTCCAGAATGGTTGTCGTAAATTCGCCGTGCGAACCGTTTGTCAGTTCCACTTTTGCCCAGCTGATTTTGATACCGTCTACGATAGCGTCGCGAAAACTGCCTTCCGTATAACGCACACCCGGACGCGCCGAAGCGTTGAGATAGGTCTTAATACGTTGCTCTGCTGTGCTCTGATTTTCGCTGCTGCTTTCGGCTGCAAGCAGCGTGATTGTCATGTCGATCGGGCGCAAAATCGGCGTACGCACGGTGTACAAAACGGGCGGTGCGACCGAATCAATGTATGACGTAACTACTGACAAGTTGCCGACTTGTGTAATGCCGTTAAAGTGATCGCCGGAAATAACCTGTATCAATAACGCACCGAATACGCCGAAGTTCTTAAACTCGAACGCTTTCGATACATCTGCAGACGAGTCGACCGCCCACGCTGCAAAATCGCCGATCTTTCCGTAACGCGTCGTGTTGCGAAGTGCGAGCAAAACACGGGAAAGATATTCTTCATCTGTTTCTTCGTCAACTCCGCCGACGATACCGCTTCCGAGTGTAATCGCTTCACTCGAAAGCCCTGTCGGAATTGCCGACGACAACTTCAGCTTTTGCCCTGAAGCGAGATTTGATGCAGCCCCTGCCTCTTCTGCCTGCAGCCATATTTCCGCTTTACCGGTGCTGTCTATTTTTGTTGCTTTATCGGTAAAATACCGCTTACCCGATGCCGATGTGTACACAAGACCCGACGGAACGGCCGTTCCTGCAACACCTTTTACTTCGGCCTGTCCGACCGCCGATACCGCATACAGCGGCGGAACTCTATCCGACCAATGCATACGCAAATAATCACCGGTTGCCGTATCGGGGAACAGCTGGTCGGCCAAAAACGATAGATCACCCAAAAGCTGGTGATACATACCCGCCTGTACTTCCGAGAGAACGCGAATAAGATTATGCCGCGCAGTTTGATCAAGCGGTTTGAACCGGCTCATATAGGCCGCGTACATACGGTCAAGCAAAACTGCAAGCGATTCCCTAACTAACGCCATACCATACATCCTTTATAAAAATCGTTCCGCCGTCGCTCTTTGTAACCGTCAACGCATAATCGATTTCGTTTTTGCCGCGACGCTCGGCCGTACACTGTATATCTTTTACGAGTCCGTCCTGTTTGAGCCACGCAAGGCTTTCCAAAATCGCCGCACGAACTTTGCCGGCTGTCGTCCCGTCTACTTTCCCTTCCTGTCGAAGCAACCACAGTTCCGAGCCGAACGAGGAGTCTGCCCACCAGCGCCCTTTATCGGTTCCGATGCTCATCGCGACAAGCTCTTTAATATCCGTCCAGTTTTCAAGTTTTACCGGTTCAGCCTTGTCCATGCTGTACCTTCTTATTCTCGACTTGTGAAAAGTCCTCTTTATTCACGAGCGTTTCAAGAGAGGCAACCATATTCGTCTTAAAGGTCGCGCCCCCGTCTTGAGGCGAGACTGCCGCCGTTTTAACGGCATTGATAATGCCGTCTATGCGGGCGGTCATCTTTGCAAGTTCCTTTTTTAACTCTTCAATCTTAATAAGCCCGCCGAAGTCCGTACCGTTGAGTTCTACCGCTTTATCCGCGCGGACAATGACAAAGCCGCCGTCTTTGCTCCATAAAGCCGCATCCCCATCTTTGAGTTCCGGCGCACCGTCAATGGAACATATCGGAAGCAGAACATACGAACCTGCGTTTCCGCCTTGACTTAAAACGACAGCTTTTCCCTCTTTTGCTTTTGCAAAAAAACCGTACGGGAACAACTCTTCCGTTTCGATCGTGCGGCAAAACTCCGTTTCAACCGTTACGGTTTTATCGTCGCGAGTTTTTAAAATGCCGAAGTTGAAGACGTTTCGTATCTTTGCATACAGCTCGCTCAAATTCATTTTTTCACCTGTATGGGAGTTATATTGTGTTTCGCGGCAATCTGCTCAAGCCGGGACATCTTTCCCGTCTTTTTGGCGGCAATCGCAGCCCCTTCTTTTCCCATGTATACTTCAGGATTTACCAAGCTCACCGTGCAGTCAAAAGCGGTCGGTTCTGCGCAATATTCGACTTCACTGATCATCATTTTACCGTCAATACCGGCCGACGGTATGTAAACAGGGATTAGGAAATTCGGATTAAAGAAAAGCTCTTTTTCTTCCGTACTGCCGAAACTTTTGATTTGTTCGTCGGTCAAGCCCCAGCCCGAAACAGTCACTTTTATTGTCCGCTTTCGGCGGCGGTATAATTCGATCAATGCACGACGTTTTGCCTTTTCCTGATCGAGATTGAAGTCCGAAAGATTGAGCGTTAAAACCCGTTTATTTTTACAGCGACCGTCGATTGCAGAACCTTGTACGCCGCTTGAAACGACGACGTATTCGTGATACTGTTCTGCTCCCGCTTCGGTTGTTTCAACCGACTTAATATTCGTTCCTTCAGCTAAAATGAAGTGCCACTGTTCCGCATCGCGACCGGATTTTGTAAGATACAGATCACCCGCTTCGTTTGACGTGAACACATAGCCTTGATTGTCCGCAGCATTTAATAATTTCGTCCACGGCGACTCGCAGTCCCATTCAAAACTTGACACCGTTTCAGTGTTATTTTGTCCGCGAGGTAAATGATCCACAATAATATCAAATTGACCGGCAATCGATTTTGCAACCGTTAATAAATCACTGCCGCCGGCTTTTCCCGTCCATGCGGAATCAATAATGTCCCGCGCCGGAGAGCGTCCCAAAACCGTGATGTATTTCCGACCGTTGTCGGTCGTATCGGTGATCTCGTCGATAAGCACCGTCGTCACTCTGAGGTTTCCGTTGTTATGCGTGATGTATTTGTTGTAAAAACGTACCTCGACCTTATCATGCACCGCGATGTTCGTGCGCTGGCTTACCGGCAATTCAAGCGTAAGGCTGTGGCAAATCTCATCGAGCGACTTTGTAATTTGGATTTTGTTCCAAACAAGCGGCTTAAAGTTGCGCGTACCTGCAGGAGCCGCATTGACAACGATTTTAGACATAGCGTACCGTTCCTTCAAGCACAAAGCTGTCTTCAATACTGTTCAGCGCCCGCAATACCACCTCTTCCGCTCCGAGATAGTGTGCCAGTGCCAACATCGGCATAGCACCATTGAGCGAGATCGAAAGCTCTTGGCTCAACTGCCGTGTGGCAAGCTCTTTCGATACGGCAATGCGTAAATCGTTTACCGCTTCATAGACGGCGGGGTCGCTGCCGTCCACGCTTTGCTCAAGCCGCTCATACAACGCGAAGAGATTTGCCGTCTTATCGTATGACTGTACTGTAACATCCGGCAAAAGCTGCGCCGCACTGTATAAGGCCGAAGCTCTGTACAAGTTTTCCGTCTCCCGTTTCGTCAAAACTTGATTGACAGTTACCGCCTCGATAGGCAGGCTGTATTTATATTCCGACAAAAAACAAAAGAGAGCGTTTTTCTCGTTGTTTGCAATGCGAAAAAAAGCAACTGTTTCGGCTGCCGCATTTCTGATTTCCGAGACCCCTGTAACGATCTTGCCCGCCGAAGCGAACAACGCTTCGGCAAGTGCCTTCGGCGAACGCACCCCTTGAGCAATCAGATTACTGAGACGGGAAGCTGCATTCGTCATTTCATTTAGCTTTCTAAAACCGCCCTGTATGCGGCCGACCGTTGCAAAAAGTCTTTGCCGTATGAGGTTAAAAGAGTTTACAAGCACTTGGTCTGCCGTGTTACCCCGAAGCCGTTTTTCATAAGCATCCGTTACGGCGATCTTTACCGCTTCCGCCGCTTCGGGGATGGTTTTGGTAAGTTCTCCTGTAAGCTCCCAGCGTTTTTCAACGGGGCATCCCGCACGGGTAAAGGTCAGCTGTATTTTGCATTGCCCCGATTCCTTACCCGATTCCTCGATATCCCAGTCGACGACGATGACGGGAAAGCGTCCCCAAAGCGGGAGACTGAGATATCCGGGAGCGTCGTCCGTCGCCGGAACCCGCAGTGCCTCAACGAGCGCATTCCGATTTTTGATATAGTTGTCTCCGCGCAAAAACCCGGACACGGTGATACCGTGCGGTTTTTCATTGAGAGCGGTCGAAGACCACAGGCCGAAAAAAGGATATTCTTCCGTGTCGATGCTCAATCCGGCCGAAAGCTTCATGCTTTCATAAATAAACGGTACCGGAGTTTTTTTCGGCGCTTGATAGCTTGTCTGCGCCGGAGTATCGCTTGCACGATACGCAAGACGCTTTTCATCTTCTCCCCGTGTCGCTCCGTACGCCATCCGCCAGTTTTCGCTTGCAGGAGCGGGCAAGTCTGCGTCCCAGTTATTCATATTTAATACGCACCCCTTGCTTCTACGACGCGGCCGGTGTTATAGATGAACGGCGTCGAGTTCGATCGTATTGCAGTACTTACCGTCGGCTTGTCTCCGGTGAGATTGACGTTTAGATCCATCACGGCAGTTCCTTCGAGCTTTGCCGTCTGTTGTGTTTGCGGCAGTCGTTCCATCGACGTAAGCTCTTCCTTTATGGCTTCCGTCTGCGGTACGACTTTATCACGGCTGAAAGCGCCGCCGATCGCTTCTCCCGCTTTGCGTCCGAGTTTTCCGCCAAGCCATCCGACCGCAGCTCCGCCTGCCATACCGATCACTCCGCCGATGGCGGTTCCGATTCCCGGAGCGATTGCCGTCCCGATCATCGCTCCGATCTTACCGGCAGCAAAGGCACCGGCAGCGACACCGAGTCCCGTACCGACGGTCGTTCCGATTGCATCTCCTATTGCGCCGCCTTTCCCGCGTGCCTTTTGCTTTTCGCTTAAATTTTCATTCGCATTGATACTGCGTACTTCGTCGATCGCCGCAAGCGTCTTTACCGCTCCGGTCGTGACCGTCTGCAGCACACCCGCCTGTATTGCCCCCGCGCGGAAATTCCGTGCGTTCCCCTTCATAATTGAGCCGAGCGTCTGTGTCCCACCCGCGTCCCTGCCTGCGCTCTGCGGCATACTGTTTGCCGCGCCGAGTCCGCCTTGCCCCATATTGGTAACATAGACGGGCATTCCGCTTGCAACCCCTTGTCCGAGTCCGAGAGTAGCCTGCATCTTGCCGCCGGTTAAACTTTTAATACCGTTTGAAATCGTACCGATAAATCCCGACAGCGTTGCAAGTCCTTTCACGGCGACGATCGCACCGAGTCCGTATTTAATCGTATTAAATACTTTTTCCATCCGCTCCGGATTTTCAGACAGATACGAAAGCAGATCATTGAGCCGTTCCAGAGGCTTTGCCAAATTGGTATCGGCAAATTTCAAAAAAGTTGTCTGCAGATTCTGCAAGTTCGCTTTCATCGTACCGGCCATCCTGTTCGATTTCGCTTCAAGCGCGCCGGTTGTGTCTCCTAAATCATCCGTCAGCTTTTTATAGTTTTTTCCGTACTGCTGAAAAGCGCGCACGGCTTTCATACTCGACATTCCGAATATTTCACCCAGAAAATCCGCATTGCCTTCTTTTTCCGCCACCGCGAGCGTATCCTGCATAATGTCCGCAAGGTCGCGGAATTTTCCGGTACTGTCGCGAACGGCCACGCCGATAAGCCCCAGTTTTTCCTGTTTTTGCGGATCGGCAAGTTCGGACATGATAGCGTCAAGCGAGGTAACTGCGGCCTCTTCATTCTTTGTTCCGGAGATAAGGATTTGCATCACCGCGCCGAGCTTTTTCGTATCTTCGACGGAGTTTCCGATAGGCGAATATGCAGACAAAACGGCCTTTGCGGTCTTAGCGAATTTGCCGAACGTGTATTCGCCCTGATCGCCCTGTTTTACCATATCGTCCATAAGCTGGCTGATAGAGGCTGCGCTGTAGCCGAACTTTTGAAACTCCGAAAAAACGTCTCCGATACTTTTGCCCGTTTCCCCTGTCGCTTGTAATGCAACGGCAATATTTTTAATATTGTCTTCGACGTATTCGAGGTTACCGGTTTTCGTCATAACGACATCGAGCGCGTCTATAACTTTTGACGGATCGATTTTAATATTCGGATCTTGTGCGGCTTCAAAAATTTTCTGCTTTAATTTATTAACCTGTTCCGCCGATGCGTCGGCGGTCATGCCCATGCGGGTAAGACGGGCATCCATATCGATGATCTGATTCGAGGCGGCGCCGAGAGAGAGCGACACACCGAGCGCGCCGAGTTTTGCTGTCATCCCCGAAAAAACGCTATCGACTTTATTGACGGCAGACATTGCTGTAGACGCAAACTTTTGCGTAGCGGCGCCGGCACCTTTTATCTCTTGAGAAAATTTGTCTCTTAAGGAAAGCAGTACGCCTGTTTTTATGTCAGCCATTATTTTATTCCGTTGACAGTCTTATAGTTTTTTACCGCCGCCGCATGCCATTTCTTGAGTTCTTTCCACGAAAAGTTCAAAATAACGGTATACGGCAAGGACGGCAAAAGGCTCATAAGCTCGGTTACCGTTTCAAATAGAAAATCGCATACTTCGGCAGCGGTCAGTCCGCCGCCTTGGTAGGGTCTTCTCCCGCGTTCGCCTCGTCGCTCGGATCTTCGTAGTCCGCTTTAAGGCCGAAAAAGACCGCGTAGATCTTTTGCAGATCGTACCGGATATTCGCCCAATCGCGCGGGTCGATCTCCTGCAAAAGCGATTCGGGTTCTCCGGTAAGGCCGGATAAAAGCGCAATATCCGATGCTACATCACCAGCCGCATGTCCGTCGGTGCGCATAAAGTGCTTTACCTTCGGCTGAGAAAGCGTCAGCTCCGAAACGGTTCTTTCTCCGAGCGTAACCGGATGCTTCAAATAAATCGTTTTCACAACCTCTCCTTACACGAGCTTTTGGCTCTTTGCCGAGTTGTACGTCACTTTAAGCTCGCCCTTAGAAAGCTCTACCGCCTCTGTTACCCATGCAGCAGGCATCATGTGCTGACTGCCGCCTGACAAAAAAATAGTGAGTGTATCGTTTGACACGTTCGCAAATTCCTGCGGGTCGATCGCCGCGTTCAGCGTCAGCACAAGCTCCGCCGCTGTCGGCGTTTCGACATAGCCCGTGTTTTCATGCACTTCGCCGACTTGCGTTTCCCGTTTGAAGCTCGACGGCTTAAACGTCGCGCCTCCTTCCTTTAAGGGCAGCTCTCCCAAACTTGTCGATATAACTCTTGAAACCTTTAACAACTGCATATTCATTTCCTCCTATTTGAATTGATTGAGTCCTGCGCCGATGAGGAACTGACCGATTAAAACCGGCTGATGCCGATATTCGAGCCGTGTTTTGCTTCCGGCTTTCACTTCGACAAGGATTGACGCTTTATAGCTTTCAAAGTCCTGACACCAGTTTTTCTGCCCAATGAAAACCGTTTGGTACAGGTCGGCCAAAAAACTCCGCCAGATTCCCGGTGTCATCACCTTCGCACCCGCGCCGAAGTTTTCGTCGGTGCTCGCGAGCTTCCACGCCTTAAAACGTTTTTTCGCTTCGGCGTTGATATAGGTGCGCACCGCATCGACGGTTTCGACGACCTGAATATCGAGGTAACTCGTATCGCGGCCGCCGTCCGTGTTTTCTGTGTAGCTCGTGACGAGCCGCTCGATAAGCACGTTCCCTGTCGGATCGAGCCGCCACGTTGCAACGCCTGCTTCAAGCAGTTTTTGCCGCGTGGCAAAATCGTATTCGCTGTCGGCACCCAAGCCCGTGATCTTCGTATCGTACGTGTTCGCACTCGGATCATCCGCAAGCACTCTGCAGGCAGAAGCCGCAAAGCGGGACGCCCACTCGCACGGAAGCGATACGGCTTCCCCGCGCGGGATAAGGCAGATATGAGGAGAGTTGATTTTTACCGCCTGAGCAAGGATCGATCCTGCTTCGCTCGCGCTTCCGATCTTCCCCGAAAGAGCGACGAACGCGCGTCCGCCTATTTGCCGCGTTGCAGAATAGCGGCTTTCAAGCTCTTCCGCCAAGAGTTTGATACTCGCTTCATCGTCAAAGTCAAAGACGATGTAATTCCACCGCTTTGCACCGAGCATTTCAGGGAGCTTTGAAAGGTCTGCAACTCCCGTTCCGTCGGTTTTCGTCCCGGCCTTTACGGTAACGCCTGCGGCAAGGCTTTTTACCTCAAGCGTGTTTTTGTTCCCTGCGGCTCCCTTATAAATAGAAGAAAAGGTGATTTTCCCCGCACCGTCGGCAGTCGCTTCGATCGGGTTGTTTTCGAGTCCGTTGCATGCGGCGACGATTGTGGCGGCAATTTTATCGGCTGTAAGCCCTGCACTAACAGCTGCCCACACGCCGCGGCCGTTGACGGTAAGCATAACGCTTCCGGCTCCCGCGTTCGCGGCTTCCACCGTATATTCCCTTTTCCATGCCGTCCCCGCTGCCGGTTCGTCGATCGGCAAAACGTACAGCTTTTCGGTTTTGTTAATCGACAAAAAAGATGCGGCCATAATCGCGGCAGGGCTTCCGTAGCCGCAGGCATCTGCAGCTTGCGAGGCGCTTACGACATTCACGGGTACTCCAGCCTGTGCCTTGCCGGTTTTTGTTTTTACGCCGACGATGAGGGCGGTTTTGATGTCGCCTGTTTCGCCCGCCAAACTGTTGTCGATCTCCTGATACTGTCCCGGCACCAAAAGCCCTGCCGGAATTTGCGTAAATGCTATCGCCATACTTATCTCCTTCTGTTTAATCAAAATTGACTATGTCATCGGCCGTTTGTTTTCCTACAGCCAAACTGCCGTCGTATCCTTTAAACCAGTCCAAATCGTCGGGCAAGGCGATGCCGCCGTCATACACTGCTCGCGCTTGAAGCCGCCATCGTACCGCCCAGAGCGTCGCGTTGATTTTATCGAGCGAGCCCGTATACAGGCACTGCGCGTTTATCTTTGTTCCGCCGCCGTAAGACACGGGATTGTCAATTTTTTTTATAACGCCGACCAGCGCCGAAACGAGGGACAAAGCACCGTCATACAGGCGGTCTTTATTGTCCGCCCTGTGCAGCACCCAGCTCACAAAATCGATGTAGCATTCATCCGCGACATCCTCGTCGTTTATCCCGACAAGCGACGTTAAAATCGCAGGTGTTGTCTGCATCAAGCGGCGGATTTCACCCTCGTCAAAATTACCCGGATGTGCGGCGACCTTTACCCGCTTATCGTTTGCAAACGCCGCCTGTATCTGCTCAACCACACTGTTCCGTATATCCAAATATGTCTTTTTCATGCGGCAACATGCTCCTTAAGCCACACATCGATTAAGTTTGCGAGCTCTGATATGTCCTGCGCGGATAACCCGATAAAAGGACGGGCGGGCATTCCTCGTTTTGTTCCTTCCTGTAAATAGTCGGCGTACTCTTTCGTCGCGCCGGTCAGCAGCACACCGCCCGATACCTGCGATTCGATCGTGTCGAGCAGCTCTCCCGTACGCCAAAGCGGAGGTCGTGCACTTGGAAAATGCTTTAACAAATACTGCCGTGTTTTTTCGGCAAGCTCCGCCCATGTTTTACCTTCGGGGTCTCGCTTCGTGCTTTCGATACGCTCCGATATTTGCGTTTCGATTTCAACGCCGAGACTTTTTAAGAGACTGTTCTCTTGTGCCGGCGTTAAGGCGTAGCCCTTGAGCTTTTTGGCAAGAGTTTCAATCTCTTTTATATTTACCGATATGCAAGAGACTCCCATTACAGCACCTTGCCTTTTTTCCAATAGCGCGGATCGTCCGCATCATCGGCGCCCCCTGCGACAACGACGGACGCTTCCTGTAAATCCGGACCGGATAATCCGCCTTTAAACTCGCGGTCTATCTTTTCCAAGAGCTTTATGCTGTCGCTATACCATGCCCTCTGATCTTCGCTCGACGTTACTGTGTCCGTTAAACGGTGTACGGTTATATCGGCACAAATGCCTTTTAAGGCGGCCGCAAACTGTGCCGGTACCGGATCGATGATGTCGCTGTCTTTTAACAGCCACGGAAGCTGTGCGACGATGATCCCTGTCGCATCGGTGAGCGCAAGCTCCACGCGAGCGACATCGAGATTACCGTCCTCGCCGAGCGGCAGCGAATGAAGCGCCGCCCGCTGTTCCAGCTCCGAAGCCGTTAAAAGCGTTTTCATTTTACTTCCTCAGCGATAAGCCACGGATCGGCAAGCAGAATGTCTGCAATGCCTTTCGCAACTTCGTATTCCGCATCGACCTGCCCGAAACACAAGCCTGCGCGGTAATACGTCGGCCGACCGGTTTTGTTCCGGACTTTCAGGCGGATTTTTTTGCCTTCCGAACCTTTGTCCGCATCGGTACCGTCGCCCGACTTTTCCGCTTCTTTTAAAGCGGTCTGTGCGGCATCGAGTTTTTGCTTTGCCGCTTCTACTGCTGCGGTAAGACCTTCGGCTTTCTTTTTCAGCTTTTCGTCTTCCGGTTTTTCCGCGAGCTCTTTTTGCGCCGCTTCCAGCTTTTCGCTCACAGCCTGCAATGCCTGTGCCGCTTTTTCGGCGGCGGCCTGTAACTGTTCTGTTTTCTTTTCCATTTTCGCCTCCGATTACAACCAGTGACAAACGACGAGCTTGACGCGATTGTAGTCGACATTCGATTCGCCGCCGCTCAAATTCTGCTTCAACAGAATTGCTTCGGCAGCCGCACGGTTCGACGCGTCAACGACGAGGTGCGTCGCTTTCAAGCCCAGCGGATCGCCGCCGTCGCGCTTAAACGCTTCCATCATGCCGAAAGCCTTGCCGAAGTTTTCAGGCGTCAGCGCTTCTTTCGAGGCAACTGCCTGTTGCCAAAGTCCGTAGCCCCAGTTTCCGCGGTAGCGGATGCCGTAGAGGTACTGATCTTTCATAAAGACCGTATCGTTTTGAGTGTCTTTGATTTCGTCGAACTCAGGGGCAAAGCGCTCCTGCATGATGAAGGGCTTCAAGGGACGATCGAGGGCAAGCAGGAACCACGGTTTCCCGCTTCCGGCTCCGAGCACGTTCGATGCGGGCGTGTTTGTGCCGGTTCCGTCCGTTTTTTCATAAACGGGGTGATCGGAGTCAAAAAAGTTTTGCCCGTCGTAGCAGAGAGCGGTAAAGCCGCCGGCCATGAGCTTTGCGATCTGACGCCAGAAAAAGGACACCGTCTCCTGTCCCTGCGATTGGGCAAGTACGCGGTACTGACCGAGATTGTCGTCTTCGATGTCGGTGCGTTCAATACCGAGTGTCGCTTCGTATTTTTTGTTTTCGATCGTGTATGCGAACTCTTTCATGCTGTTCACGACACGATCGCCGATCCATTCACGCATCTGCGGAAAAGAGCCGAGCCACGCATACGAGTTTGATTTTGTGTTGCTCGTTATGATCGTAACGAGCTCTTTGTAGTCTTCGCGGGCTACCGCCGCGTCGAACGCCTGCCTGAATTCCGCGCGCACCATCGTGCGCAAAGCCTGTAAGGTACTGTCTTTTATTATCATAGTTATTTACCCCCTTTGATTTTGAGCCACTCTTCTTTCGTGTAGCCCATCGCCTTGCAGAAGGATTCTTCTTCCGCGTTGAGCTCCGCCTGCGTTTCGGCAGCAGGCGGCGTGCCGGAAGCCCCCGAAGCACCCCCCGGAATGAGAGCAGGCGAGCTTTCCATGATCTTTGTAAAGTTTGAAAGCCCTTCTTCGGTCGCACACATCGCAAGGTATGCGTCCTTGCTTGCAGGTGCGATCTTTCGATCGGCGACAGCTTTTTCAACGGCTGCCGTTGCCTTTGCTTTAAGCTGTGCGGCATTCATCTCAGCGAGCGTCTTTTCCGCTTGAACCGCTCGGGCTTCCATCTGCGCCAGATCCGCCCGCGGCGCGTAAGCGGCAAGATCAACCGTCTGTGCGCTGTTTGCTTGTGTTTTCAGGGCGGTGATCGCGGCAAGGACTTCGTTGTCGGTCGCGGTTTCGGGCAATCCCAATGCCGCACAAATTTCCTTTTTCATTACATTCTCCTTTGCCGGATTATCCGCCGGCGCGGTTTGTGTACTGTTGAGATTTTGCAATTCGAGGTTGGGGCTGTTGGTGAGCGCAGCGCGCATTATTTTAATAATCTCCCCCGATGCGTCGCATTCAAACACGGGAGAGATATAGCGATACTCCTGATTTTCAAGAGCCGTCTTGCCGCGAGACGTCCATACGGCATCAGCCCACACCGAGCCGTCTTCTTCCGCATGCACGTTCGTAAACCAGCCCATTGCAGGCGCACTCTCGCCGCGCGGCGCCTTCAAGTCGGTCGCGTGGTTTTCGTCAATGATATGCTGCGGCAAATACTCGTTCGATTTTTGTGCAATCGATTCTGCACTGCGCTTTGTCCAGCGCCGACCGTCGCGGCCTGCGACATAATCACCTGCAGGTAAGAGTTGTATTTTGTCCGGTATTTTATTGCCTTCGAAGTTGAGGCATAAAAAAAGACTGTCGGTATCCATACCCGACAGTCTAGTAGTTTTTTGTTTTCGACCTGTTATAACGGCCGTTAATAAAACCGCCGCTAAAAATCGAACGCGCGCTGCGATGCAGTAGCCTTAGCTTTCAGCGCCTGTGCTTCGCCCGCATGCCACAATCGATAAATCTGCGTAAGTGAGCAGTTATATTTGCGGCATAAATCCCTCATGCACTCCTGCGTGCCGTCGTATGCGCTGTGTACTTCGAGCGCGATCTGCTTTTTAAACGCCCGCGTTTCGAGCGGAATGTAGTGTTGTACCCCGCCGTACAGAGTTGCGATAACGTTTAATATCCGATCCGCGACCGCTCCTCCGACGGCATCCGTAAGGATCCCCCTGATTTGCTCTGCGAGATCGGTGTCGGCATGTACCGGTATATAGATGTGCTGCCCGCCGTAGTAGCGGGCAAAATGCCGCAGGGCACAAAGAGCATCGTCGTAGTCCACCCCTCGATCGACAACATCTCTTACCATGTCCTGCAATAAATTCATCTTGCCTCCGTAACCGCTATACCGTCCGGATCGTAGCCGGCATCTATCATCATCGCCCGCAATGCAAGCGTTACCTTTTGCGCCGAGTACACGTTAAGGAAACGCAAA
>ERZ772960.2180-NODE-2180-length-14565-cov-10.670296_pt1 | contig 14565 bp, 8 predicted proteins | sample MGYA00580678_ERZ772960 | MGnify/ENA primary metagenome ERZ772960 (study PRJEB29015, sample SAMEA2737930) | human oral metagenome | biome: human oral; feature: human-associated habitat; material: dental | place: China | collected 2059 ... | reverse complement strand
GCAACGCTGCAAAGAAAATGTATTCGCTTGCGGATGATGCCTTTCGCAGCATCGGACGCGCGGAGATTGACCTCACAGCCCCCTCTGCACCTTCTGCGCCCTTTCGTCTGCATGATGCACTCGACGAACGCGTCGCCGTCATACGCCTCTACCCCGGCATGAAGCCCATCACGATCGATGCGCACATCGCCTCGGGCTATCGCGGCATCATCCTCGAGGGCTATGGGTGCGGCAGTGTCCCCGGCGACGACGCGGAGGAGAGCTTTCTGCCCTCACTCGACCGTGCAAAGACACGTGCCTGCACCGTCGTCCTCACGACACAGTGCATCTATGACGGTGCGGATCTCTCGCACTACGAGGTAGGCGTCCGTGCGGCGGAGCTTGGCGCCCTCTCTGGCGGTACGCTCCCCATCGAGGCACTCTACGTGCGGCTGATGCAGAGGCTTACAAATATACCAGAAGGCGAGACGCTAAAGTCACTCACATAAAAAGGAGGATACAGTGCAGCTTCAAGAAATCGGCGTTGTTCATAACGCCTACAAAAATCTTACAGACATCCCACGACAGGGACGCATGAGCGAAGAGGTCTCAGAGATCGAGATTCACCCTGCCTTTACGGACGGACTGCTCAAAATCGAGCAGAACAAATACCTCATCGTCCTCTACTGGGCGCATCTGGCGAAACGCGACCTCCTCAAGACCATCCCACCCGCCTCGAAAGAGATTCATGGTGTTTTTGCGAGCCGCTCGCCCGGCCGGCCGAACCCCCTCTCCCTCTGCATCGCCGAACTCATCGCACGCGAGGGAAACACCCTCCGCGTGAAGGGGCTCGACGCCCTCGATGGCAGTGCCATCATCGATATCAAACCATATACGAAGATGGACAGCATCGTCCTCCCATAGCTCCCCGCAGCATAGAACTGCTGCATGAAGATCGAACATCCTTCATGCAGCAGTTCTTTTATTATGAATATCATTCACTTTTATTCACTAGAAAACATTTTTTTAAATTATTCACGAAAAAGACTTGTAATGAATCCCATTCGCCATTATAATACTCCATGCGTCGACTTAATACGATTATCTTTTTCATCTAACTCATTAAAAATGAGGAACTTTTCACTCATACGTATTGAAGTACGCGCGAAGGCGTTCCGAGGGATCGGAGCACATCAGTCATTGTATTAAGGAGGATCTCATGACGAGGAAACAGCGTAAGCGCTCGCTGCGTATGCTCACCTACGCGATTTTGGCAGGACTCACCCTGCCCGCCTATACGGCATGGGCGGACGATGGGACACAGGGCGGGGGCAAAGTCTCTACTGCAGACATTCACGTGGAGGTAGATGCCGCGCAGGAAGAGGCAAAGATGGAGTCCCAGCAGAAGACCATCATCACGAAAGAGGACATCGAGAAGAAGCAGGCAAAATCCGTCGAGGACATCATCTTCAGCGAGACGGGCGTCTCGCGCACGGTGGATTCGATGGGGCGCGTCGGCATCTCGATTCGCGGTGCAGAGGCACGCCACACGCTGATTCTCGTGGACGGACAGCCCGTCCTTGGCGACCTTTCAAAGTATCAGGGCGCGGCAGATGAGGTCATGCGCCTCGGCACCGAGAACGTCGAGCGGATCGAGATCATTCAGGGTGCGGCAAGCGCGAAATACGGCTCGGACGCGATCGGCGGCGTGGTCAACATCATTACGAAGAAGGCTACGAAAGAACCGGGGCTTCAGTTCAACATGGAGGGGCTGCGCCGCAAGGGCGACCAAGGTCTCCCCTTCTCGAACTTCTTCCTGCGCGCGGACTCCGGGCAGCTTGGCAAGTTCCGCATCGGACTCTCAGGCGCGAAGCGGGATATGCTTCCCGTGTGGAGTTCGGAAGCACGCAGCAGCACCGGCATGGATCTTGGCGGTACATTCGGAAAAAACTCCCTGCGCTTTTACGGCGAGGCGGCGGACATTGGCACCGTCGGCACATACGAGGCGGATGCGCACAACACATTCGAGTTCCGGCTGAGCCGCTACAATGAGGATCTGCACCGCGAGATCAAGAATACAGACTCCGGTCTTGAGCCGCAGCGCATCTTCAAGCGCAAGACGGCACGTGACACCTATAACCTCACATGGAAGGGCGACGACGGCGGCAATACGGACTGGACTGCCGAGATGAACTACACAAAGATCAAGGAAGACGATACGTCCCTGCTGAACTACCTCGGCTACTCCGCCTATACGGGTACAAACGAGCTAAACCGCGTCGACAATGTCGATCACAAACAGATCGATGTCAAAATCTCGGCAAATACAATGCTGAATGACAAGCACATCCTTTCCTATGGCTTCGGCTACTCGAATGAGAAGGGCGAGGGGGCACGCGTGTCCAAGTCGCCGAACACGACGACAAAAAAGATCAATCCATGGGACTATGACAAGAGTCTGCTCGTCGACAAGCCAGATCGCCTCTCGTGGTCGGGTGAAAATGCAAACACGCCATACGTCTGGTCACATGTCCACGACTATGCCTATTCCGGAACAAATACCGACGGTACGGATAAGTGGGACATCAACTACGAATACTATGGCTACGACGAGAGCGGCAAGTGGACGCGCCCGGGGAGCACGCAGAAACCCGGCATTAGCTATGAGGAGTACAAACAGTATAACCTTGGCAAGAACTACCTATCCGGAGCGAAATCATGGTCGGGACGATACCTGTACAGCGACAGCTCAGAAGCACCAGAGGCGATTGATGACGCTTTTTACAACCGTTACCACGCCTTCGAGAATGAGCTGAGGGCGCAGAATCCCACCAACCCCAATGTCCTCGCCCATACGGGGAATATTATCGAAAAGTATTTTACTCTCGGTTATACACGCGAATACAAGGACGCCAATGGTGAAGAACGCGCACTGAAATACAACGGAAAATACTTCATGCAGGAGTATTGGGACAGAGATCAGCGCATCACGACAGGCAGCGGAACCATCCAGAAGAAGCATTTCTTCATCGGCGACACATGGCAGATGTCAAAGAACACCTTCCTCTTCCCCGTCCTGCGCGTCGATCACAGCAATCTCTTCGGCACGAACATCTCCGGCAGCATCGGCGTGACGCACAACTTGGGAGGCAGCCCCCACGCCCGCTTCAAGGCGAACATCGGCACGAGCTATGCAGAACCCGGCATGGGCGAGCTCTGGTACAACTGGGAGATGTATGCCAGTTCCCCCGTCAGTATCGGAACAGCACGCATGGGATGGTGGTGGCAGGGCAACCCGAATCTGAAGCCCGAGAAAGCTCTCAACATCGACATGGGTGTCGAGGGTGAGACAAAGAACACATACGCGCGGGTCGGTGTTTTCCACAACCGTATCCGTGACTATATGTCCATCTACTTCACAGGTGGCTACATGGACTTCGCCCCACAGCTGGAGGGCGCGGCAAAATGGATGCGTGCGCCGGATATGATCTACAGCTTCAAGAACATCGGGCGCGCAGAAATCACAGGGCTTGAGGCAGAGATCAAGCAGAAGTTCGGGCCTCGTTGGAGCGGAAAGCTGGGCTATACCTATCTCCATGCGGTCAACAAGAGTGATCCGCTCATGCCGCGCCAGCTGCTCGACCGCCCGACACACAAAATCGACATCGGCATCTCCTACGAGGACAAGAAAACAGGTTGGGGCGGCACGCTCTGGGGCGACTACTACATCCGCATGCTCGACTCCAACACCCTTGCCAACAATTACAACTACTACCCTCAGGTGAACGGGCTGCCGAACATCGTCGATTCGGAGCATATCTACAAGACCAAGACCTATGGCATCTGGAACATCATGCTGCAGAAGAAGTTCGGCGATGACGCGATGGTCTATATTGGCGTGAACAATATCTTCAACCACAGAGACGATGCCCGTGCGATGCAGGAGCGTGTGTTCCGCATTGGTGCGAACTTCAAATTCGGTGGCTACGATCACAAGAAAAAGCTCACGAATCCCGAGGAGTCAGAGGATCTGGTCGGCAATCTCATGCCGCTCCATGACTTCATCAGGGCACCGTTCGATCCTGCAAAGGCGCAGGGAATCGAGGTGTTCGGCGACTACCGTGCACGCATGAACATCCATGGCGGCATCGATCGCCCGTCCACAAGCTACACCCCCTCGGGCAGTGTCACCACAGGTCTGCGCAACCTGCGCGACAGCAAGGATCACAACTTCGAGCAGCGCATCCGCGTCGGCGCAGAGGCACGCATCGGAGACGCAACTGATGTCCGCATCGTCGGCTCGGCATCCGGCACGCACGAGGTGGATACGAAGGAAACGGATCGCAAGAACCGCGGCTTCAGCAAACAGCGTCTTGAAGAGGCTGCCGTCACCCACCATATCGGCAAATGGGATCTCAGCGCTGGGCGCATCCATGAGCCGCTCGGCGCGACGGAGTACTGGTTCGGCAAGGAGTACGACGGCATCCGTGCCGTCTGGACGAACGCAGCGCAGGATACGCAGGTGCGCCTTGGCTACGGTACGTTCAAGCACAGCACGGGCATTACAGACTCTGCCTATACCCATGCAGTCTACAGCAGCAATGTCTATCGTCCACCGACAGTCATCGAGCTGCTCGGACTCGACCATCTGAAAGATCCCTATGCCACGTATGAAAATCAGGCAAAGGAGAGCACCGACGCATACAATGCAGGCGGCAAGGAGCAGAAGGATCTCTATCTCTACCAACAGCTGAAGGAAGTAGATGAGAGCAGCGCGACCGATGCCGAGAAAACACAAAGGAAAACGGAGATCCTCAAGAGATTCTACGACATTGTGAGCAAGGCATACGGGGCGCAGATGGCAGGGAAAAATATCGATCCCGCCATCAATTCGGACACCAAGGTGATCTATAAGGTCAACAAAAAAGACGGCTCCGGCTACAAGTACATGATTGCAGACGCTGATTACGACTCCTATATCGGCAGCTGGCTCAGTCCGGAAGAAAAAGCGGAAAAGGAAGAGATCAACAAGACCTTTGCCATCCCTCTGACGAGTTCCGATGCTCTGACGAACCCGAACTACTTCAAGGAGAACAAAGAAAAGTTCTCAGAGGTCTATAAGAAGATCGCTCTGAGCAAGGCGCAGTCGAAATGGTCATCGATCAAATCTGACAACGGGACGATGGACGGCTCTCTTGCCTGGGACGGCACATATAACTCCCGGACGCGGATGTTCGACGGCGACTACAAAGATACCGAATCATCCGCACTCTATGAGGACAAGGTATCAGAGGTCTATCTGGTAAAACAAATGGGCTCTCTTGAGTCCGAAGAAGGAGATTCCTATACCTATACGGGATGGGACGGACTCCCCCGCACAGGCTACAAGTGGAAACACTACTACCGCTACGGCAACGGAACGGATGGGATTGCAGACGATCTGACCGAAAAGAATTACTCCGTGGATTCGTACAGCGACACCTATAAAGTGGGTCTTTCCCCCATCGCGACGGAGTATCTGAAGCAGATCCATTCCATCCTGAAGTCTACGATCGTCGGCTCCACCGCATCACCTGACCAGAATCTCGGTAGCGTCGTCGGCAACATTGTCAAATCGAGCGGCAACGTCATTGAGCAGGATCGCATCCCCGCGATCAATCAGGCCGTCTTCATCCAGGCGAAGAAGATGCTCTCTGATCGCCTCGGATTACAGCTCTGGTATCTGCACTCGCTCAATGATGAGACGCATCACCTGCGTTTCGCAAATGGGACGAGCAACGACGTGTATGAGACAGGACAGCTCGCAAATGTCTTTGGTATTGGAGCAAAGTGGCAAGTCGGCAGGCAGGCAGTGCTATCGGGCGAATACGGACAGAACCGTACGAATTTCGGCCGCCTGATGAACGGCAGTACCGTCACCGCGTATAAGACGCGCGAGGCGGTCTACGACATCAAAGGACGTGAGAAGGGATCAAATCCGAGTTTCTGGACGCTGCGTCTGGACATTGGCAAGGCGGACACACGCGTCAAGGGATCGTGGGGCGCATTCGCCGATTACAAGGCATTCCAACACGGCGCGTTCTTCGGCGGCAACGGAACGGCGTTCCTGCCCGACCGCTATCTCGATGGCATGAAGAGCATGAGCGTCGGTGCAGGCTATGTGCCGATTGAGAACCTCCTGCTTGAGGCAGCCTACACATTCAATGTTCACAGCCTCGGCAAGCGTGACACGCTCTATGGTTCTGAGAAATTCACGCTTGGAAACATGGCGAGCATCCAACTCACCTACCGTTTCTGAGGAAGCGCTAAGAAAATTTTTTCGCACTCCACATTTCGCTGAAAATTTTTCTCAAAAACCTATTGATTTTCGTTCTCAGATGTGCTATATTTTATTCAGGCTTTCGTTAGGGAATGTCCTCGGATATTTCCAAAGCTCTCCTAAAATATAATACACAGCAAAGATAGTCCGCAGTGGAGTGTGGGCTATTTTTGTGTCTTTTATCATAGTCATATCTTGACAGACATGCTATGATAATCAAAAAGTCAAAATTACTCAAAGGAGATGAATCCATGGCAAAGGAACATATTCAAAAGGACATTGTAATCATCGGCGCGGGCATGGCGGGGCTGACCGCCGCACTCTACGCAGGGCGCATGAACCTCCGTACCCTCGTCCTTGAGAACTCGCTGGTCGGAGGGCAGATCGCGACGGCAGCGGACATCGAGAACTACCCCGGCTTTGAGCGTGTGAGCGGGATGGAGCTGATCGGTACACTCGAAAAACAGGCGACGAATTTCGGCGCGGAGATTGACGAGTTCGACCGCATCGAGCGCGTCGACCTCCGGAGCACGCCGAAGATCGTCGAGACGGAGACGTACATCTACGAGACACCCGTTATCATCATCGCCTCGGGCATGAACCGCCGCAAGCTGCCGCTGCCGCAGGAACCGCACTACTTCAATCGCGGCGTGCACTACTGCGAGCTGTGCGACGGGCACACGTATCAGGACAAGGTGATCTCGGTGATGGGCGGCGGCAACGCGGCGGTCGATGCGGCGAACTTCCTCACGAAGTACGCTTCGCATCTCTACCTCATCCACCGCTCGCAGCTGCGCGCAGACAAGTCCTCGCAGGATGCACTCTACGCAAATCCAAAGGTAACGGTGATGCTCGAGACGGAGATCGAGCATCTGAACGGTGAGGATCGGCTCACGTCCGTCGATCTCCTGCACAAGGACACAGGCAAAAAGGAGACGCTGCCCGTGGACAGCATCTTCGTCAACATCGGTGTGCTGCCGAATACCGATTTGTTTGTGGGGCAGCTGAAGCTCACGGAGACGGGCTACATCGCGGCGGATGAGAACTGCCGCACGGAGATACCCGGCGTCTTTGTCGCGGGCGACATCCGCGTGAAGGAGATCCATCAGCTCACAACCGCCGCCGCCGACGGCACGACCGCCGCACTCCATGCGGAGAAGTATCTGGCAGGATTGAAGAAGTAATGAGGGGCGCCCCTTCCACCATGCTGCGCATGGTCCCCCTCCCCCGCTGTGGCAGGGGAGGCTTTGGTGTTTGGCGCGATTGTTTCACGTGAAACAATCTGCTCAATCTCCGCATCTGCGAGACGGTTCAGCGCGAGACTGTACGCATCGGCGAGGATGTTAATCGCCTTGCGTCCCTCGATTGTGTACTCGCTGATCAGTTGTGCTGCGCCGTCGCCAAGCCTGACGTTCAGCCGCTCGGCCGCATTCTCGACAATCGTCCGAATGTGCGCGGGCGTCAGCGGCTCAAAGTAGATCTCCGCACAGCGTGAGCGGAGTGCGGGGTTGATATGCTCCGCGTCGCGCGTTGTCGCACCGATGAGGACAAAGTCTGCGGGCGCCCCCTCCTCAAAGAGCTTGCGAATGTAGGGCGGAACACGCTTATCGTCGGGATCATAGTACGCCGACTCAAAATAGGCGCGCTTGTCCTCAAGCACCTTGAGCAATTTGTTTTGCAGCATCTCATCCATCTCACCGATCTCGTCGATGAAGAGGATGCCGCCGTGCGCATCCGTCACAAGGCCGGGCTTTGGCTCGGGGACACCGCTGTCCGCAAGGCTCTTCTGCGCCCCCTGATAGATGGGGTCGTGCACAGAGCCAAGCAAGGGGTTCGTCATATCGCGCGGGTCCCAGCGCAGCGTTGTGCCGTCCGTCTCCACAAAGGGCGCGTTCTCCGAAAACGGGGATACCGCACGCTTCTTTGCCGCCTCGAGCACGAGACGCGCCGCCGTGGTCTTGCCCACGCCCGGCGGTCCGTAGAGGAGGAGGTGCTGGGGATAGGGCGAGGACAGCTTTGCCATAAGTGAGCGCACGGCGCGCTCCTGCCCGACAATCTCGTCAAAGCTCTGCGGACGCAGGAGCTCCATGACCGACTGCGTGAGGTGGACACGCTCGAGCGCCTCCAGATCCTCACGTTTCTTCTTGTCGTGCGGCGACTCTGCACCCGGACTCTCCTCCGAGATCACCTGCCGACGAATATCGTCCACATACTCCTCGTGATCCTTCTCGAGCTTCTCGTTCACCTTGCGCTCGATCCGATCCTCAAGGTCGCGCCGTGCGAGAATCCCCGCGAGCTGCTCCGTCATGCGACCGAGGATCTCGGGAATCTCCGCCTCCGACGGCGGTGGGGAAAGCAGCGGATCCTCCTCCAAAATACGCATGAGCGCGAGCACGCGCTCACGTCGATTCGCCGAGCGCATGAGTGCCATGGCATTCATCTTGCCTGCCTGAATGACGAGCCGTTCTGTGCCCATCGAGTCGGCAAGCATCCGAAAGATCACCGCAATCTCCGCATCAATGCGTGCATCGGGCGAAAGTTCGGGCGGCTTCGCCTTTTTCCCGTCGTCACCGAATAAGTCCTTAAAAAATGACATAAAAATTGTTTCCTTTTGACAACAGAGGCTGATGAGATGATCCTCATCAGCCTGCTCTATATTGTAGTTTCGTAATCATCCAGGCGCTGCGCAAAGCGCCCCTTCCACCGCTTGCTGACCTGTCCAAGAAGCAAGCCCATAGGGCGCAGCTGATTGGGAAACAGGTCGTATGCGAAAACGTCCCAAGAACACGAGCGTTAGCGACGTGTGATTGGTTGACGTTGACCGCTCGCGGTTCCCCTCCCCCGTTCCGACGGGGGAGGCTGTCCTACTCGGAATCCTCGCCCTACTCTTTCTTCACATGAATCTTGATCGTCGTGGAGATGTTCGGATGCACCTTAACGATTGCCTCGTACAGACCCTCGCCCACAACCTCGCCGCGAATCGTGATCTTGCGGCGATCCACATCGATGTTCTTCTTCTTCAGTGCCTCGGCGACATCCTTGCCCGTCACCGCGCCAAAGAGGCGCCCGTTCTCGCCGATGCGCACGGGGATCTCCACCTCGACCTTCTCGAGCTGCGCCGCCATCAGCTTCGCCTCATCGAGCGCCATTGCATCCTTGCGCGCCTTTGCGCCCGCCTGTGCCTTTGCGACGTTGACATTCTCGCTGTTTGCGGGCAGTGCGAGCTTCTTCGGCAGGAGGAAATTGCGCCCATAGCCGTCCGCAACCTCCACAATCTCGCCCTTTTTTCCGATATTCTTAACGTCCGCCTGCAGTATGACCTTCATGATTGTCACTCTCCTCTATATATGCCCTAGCGCATGCGACGACATTGCCGCGCACCACACTGAGCGGCACGCCCTTGACCTGCGCGCCCGCCACATTTGCGTGGCCGCCGCCGCCGAACGCCTCCATAATCACCTGAACATTGAGCTCCCCCGTCGAGCGCGCGCTGATGCCGACCGTATCGCCCGCGAGCTGGAATACGTAGATGCTCATGCGCACGCCGTCCACGCGGAGCATGCCGTCCGCAGCCTGCGCCGCAATGATCTGCCCGTTCGGCAGACGCTCGGGGATGCTGCCGACGATCAGCCCGCCCGGGAAATACTCCGCATTCGCCTTTGCGCGCGCGAGTGCCACCGTCGTCTCGTAGTCGCTCTGAAAGAGCGCCCGCACGAGCACGGGGTCGGCGCCCGCACGACGGAGGTACGCCGCCGCATCAAACGTGCGGACACCCGCGCCGACGTTGAAGTTCTTCGTGTCTACGACCACGCCCGAGTAGAGCGCTGTCGCGTCAAGACGCGTCGGCCGCACATTGTCACCGAAGTACATCAAGAGCTCCGTCACCAGCTCACTCGCCGAGCTGGACGCTGTCTCGATGTAGACGAGCAGCGGACTCTTGACGAAATTCTCGCTGCGGCGATGATGGTCGATCACGACAATCTTCGGAATGCGCTCGAGCAGCGTCGGGTCGGCAAGGATGTGCGGGATGTGCGCGTCCACCACGACGAGCAGCGCGGTGAGCGAGGCGACGCCCGCAAGATCGTCGGCGCGGACAAAGAGCCCGTCATACGCTTCATCCTTGCCCACCATATCGAGAATGCGGTCAATCCCCTCATTCATATCACTGAGGACAATGTGGACGGACTTTCCAAGCGCACGCGCCATGCACGCAACGCCCATCGCCGCGCCGAAGCAGTCATAGTCCTCGTTGTGGTGCCCCATGACATAGACCTCGTCCGCCGTCTCCATGATGTCGCGCAGCGCATGCGCCACAACACGCGCCTTCACGCGCGTATGCTTTTCGACCGCCTTTGCCTTGCCGCCAAAGAACTGCGTCTTTCCGCTGATGCCCGCTGCCACCTGATCGCCGCCGCGTCCGAGCGCGAGGTCGAGCTTCTCCTCTGCCTCCTCGCCAAGCTTCTTGAGCGACTGCTCCGCCGCAAGCGAGAGCCCGATGGAGAGCGTCACGGGCAGCCCCTTCGAATTCACGATCTTGCGCACCTGGTCGAGGATGTCGAACTTCTCCGCAATCGCATGATCGAGTGCCGCACGGTCGAGAAGTGCGACGAACTCCTCCTCGGAGATGCTGCGCATAAAGCCGCCGAGACCGTTCATCCATGCATCCAGACGCTCGCGCACGGCGAGCAGCAGCATGGATTTCTCCTTCTCCGTCTGCCCCTGCATGATCTCATCGTAGTTATCGAGCTGGATGTAGAGCAGCACCGTACGGCTCGCGTGGAAGCGCTCCTTGAGATCGGCGAGCTCCGTCTCGTCCTCCACATAGAGCGCCATCAGCGGATCCATCTGCGGCGACGTCGGCACCATGCGATGATAGATACGATAAGAACGCCCCTCATGCGAGAGATGACATTCCCCTTCGATCCCCCAGACCGCCTCAAAGTTGAACTTCGGCCAGAAAGCCACAACGGGCGTCCCCTCCTCGGGTTTTACCCCGCCGAGGGACTCCGTCAGCTGACGATTCGACCACTCGAGGTGGCCGTCCTTGTTCACAAGGAGGATCGCCTGCGGCAGAGATTCCACCGCATAGTTCATGACCTTGTTGGCATTGCGGATAATGCCCATACAGTATCGTTCAAATCGCCGTTCTCTGTCCCGACAACGCTCCCACGCGAACGCGACAAGAATAGCCCAAAGCAGGAGGGCGGCAGCACCCACATAGGCGCTGTAACAATAGGTCACGAGCGCAAGCGCGAGCATGAAGATCAGATGAATCGTCAGGTCAATCCACGCGGATAAATTCCGCGGCATAAAACCACCTTCTTTATATGGATAACGTATATACGATATATATTTATTGGCGTTCGCGGAACTTCTTTCGGTAGTCAAATGCGATGTCGAACAGCCCCGTCCACGAGATGATCTGCGTCATAAAACCGTTCAGTGCAATGAAGATATAGATGATGATGCGCATGAACGAGGATACATGAAAGCGCTTCATCAGGAACTGCACGAGGGAAAGCCCCTGCACGAGTCCCGCAGCAAACGCGATGAGATAGCCGTTCAGCGCCGCCTGATAGAGCCATGAAATATCACGGGTCGTGCCCCAGTAGAGCCCGATCAGAGAGAATGCGAAGAGATAGGAGAAGAAGATCGGCAGATGCCACTCCGTAAAGGCGGGCAGCCCCTGCGCGGGAATCCCAAGACGCACGAGCACCTTGCGCAGGAGGGCAAAGCAGGCGGTCACCTCAATCACGGAGCTGCCAAGGAAAAGCGCGGGCAGCATCAGCACGAAGAGCTCGAGCACCTGCGCCGATGCCGCACGCGTCTCCTCGAGCTGCGCCTCGTCCATGCCGAGGCTGCGGTACATGGCGAGCGTCTCATCCATCGTCTCGTTTGCCATCGAGACATCCATCGCAAGCGGGTTCAGCCCGAAGAGCAGCAGCATCATGAGTGCCGCCGCAACCTTGCCGCCGAGCGAGGCAAGTGCGCCGCCCACGAGGGCGCGCATCGTGTCCGCCCTGCGGCGGAAGAGAGCGCCGAGCACGAGCCCCGTCGGCGCAAACGAGAGGACGAAAAACGCCCCTGTCACGGGCGTTGCAAAGAGCATCGTGAGGATGAGGGACGCCGCTGCCGCGAGCACGCCCCAACGCAGCCCCTCACGTACGGTGACAAGCGCAATAAAGACGGGCCAGAACATCCCCATCATCATCGTCAGCATGGGCAGATAGATCGCCGCGAGCGCGTAGACCACCGCCGCAGCCGTCATCACCCCCGCCGTCGCGGCGGGTCTTGCACCTTGCTCACTCATTCCATATCCTTTCAGCGGATTTGTCCGCATATCGTTGCATTATGTCGAAAGACTTCCCTATTATAGCAGATTTTGCCCGCGCTGTCACGGAGTCCCCTCACTCCCCCATAATCCCCGCCATTCGGAGGAGATACTGCGCATTCGTCGTGCGGCAACGCCCCTCACGAATCTTGAAATCAAAGAGGATCTTATCCCCCTCGTAGTGCTCCTCAAAATGTGCATTTGCCACGGGCACGCCCTCACGGTCGAGGTCGCACAGCTCAAAGTCGTGCGTCGTCACAATCGTAATCGCGTGTGGCAGGGTCAGACGGCGAATCGCCTCGCGTGCCCCGACAATGCGGTCAGCGGAGTTCGTCCCGCGGAAGATCTCGTCAATGAGGATCAGCATGGGACGCCCACGTTTGCTGTATGTCATCATCTTCTTGATGCGCAGAAGCTCCGCGTAGAACGTCGAGATTCCGCCCGCGAGATCGTCGCTGATCTGGATCGACGTATAGACCGCCATCGGTGTGAGTGCAAATGATTTTGCACACACGGGCGCGCCAGCGTATGCAAGTACAGCGTTAGAACCAAGCGTTCGCATATACGTCGTCTTGCCGGACATGTTTGACCCCGTGATGACGAGCGTCCCCGCCGTCAGCGTTGCATCGTTCGGCGTCGCCGTCTCCTCGGAGATGACAAGCGGCATCGCCCCCTCTGCCATCAGCTGCGGCGCCTCCCCCGCAAGGAACGTCGGGAAGGCATGCACCTCGCGCGTGTGGCCGATGCGTGCAAGCGAGAGCAGCACCTCCACCTCCGCCCAGACCTTCAGCCAGCCCGCAGCGGCCTTTCCCGCCTGCAGCCGCCAATGGGAGAAATACGCCATGCAGTGCAGATCCCAGAGCAAAATGCCGTTCGCAAGAAAGAAAAAGAGGATGTTCCGCCGCATCGCAACGCACTCCGCGAGCGTCGTGAGGCGGCTCTGCGCCTGCGTTGCACGGACCGGCGCAAAGAGCGGCGCGAAAATCGCCGCGAACGCCTCCCCGCGCAGCGGCGCACGCTCGAGCGTGCGGAAAATCCGCCCGTAGAGCCTGAGTTCCCGTGCCATGTGCCCGAGCGGAGCCAGTTCACGCTGCGTGCGCGGATAGAACGCAATCGCGACCGTCAGATTGAACATGAAGAGCACAATCGGAATCGTCCATGCACCATGGAAAAACGCCGCCCAAAGAAAGGAAAGGACAAAGGCGTTTGCAAATACAATGCCAATACAAGAGATGAGCTTTAGCGAGCCTTTGAGCGGATGTGCGAGTTCCTTTGCCAGATCCCGCGTATCGTGCCCATCCGGCAGCCGTGCGCCGCGCGCCTCGAGCTCAATGCAGAGCAGCGGGTGTGCGAGGAGCTCCGCCACCGCCGCCTGCCGCCTGCGCGTCCGATCGAGATCGTGCGGCGTCGCCGTGAGCGCGACGGCAAGCCGCTCGCGCCCCGCCTGCGTACGCGCCGCACAGAGATACTGATAGAGCGAGGCCGTGCCGAAGATATGCAGATCGCGGTCGGGCGGGCGCTTTTCCTTGGCATAGACAGCACCATCCTCGGGCAGATGCTTCCACGCCCCCGAAAAGCGTTCGAGATAGCCCGCTGTCACCGCGAGATACGCCTTTGTCAGCAGCCGCAGGCGCTCCAATTTCCGATGGCGTGCGACAAGAACGACAAAGAGCAGCAGGAGAAAACCGCCGAGCATAAGTTCTGCGGCGGATGAGACATCATAGCCGTGGATGAACGCCGCGAGCATTGCGGGAAAGACGACCGTGCGCGCAAGAATATAGCGCGTGCGCTGCGTATTCTGTGCGCGTTCAAGTGCGAGCGTATTCTCCCGCACATTTTCATAGAATTGCTTTTTCAAAACGAGACACCTTCTCATTTTTAGGAATCGCTGATAAAATAGACCTGCAGATTGGCGTAGATTTTTTCGTCCGAACAA
>ERZ772960.2179-NODE-2179-length-14565-cov-15.203722_pt1 | contig 14565 bp, 17 predicted proteins | sample MGYA00580678_ERZ772960 | MGnify/ENA primary metagenome ERZ772960 (study PRJEB29015, sample SAMEA2737930) | human oral metagenome | biome: human oral; feature: human-associated habitat; material: dental | place: China | collected 2059 ... | reverse complement strand
TACCGTTGCTAATAATGGCGGTAAGAGAGAAAAGTATTCAAGAAAATATGCTTTTAGCAGCATGCTTGAATGTGGATTTTGCGGTCATAATCTTTCAAGAAGAAATTGGCATTCGAGTTCAGAGTATACAAAAGTTATATGGCAGTGTGTCAATGCTACTAAAAACGGAAAGAAGTATTGTCCGCATAGTAAAGGGATTGAAGAAGAAGCAATAGAAAAAGCATTTATGGAAAGTTATCGTCAAGTATGCCACAATAATGTAGAAATTACCAACGAATTCCTTAAAACTGTTGAAGAAGAATTGAAAGACAATAGTTTAGCTAAAGACTTGAAGAAGATAAGCAATCAACTGGATAAAATAATAAAGAAAGAAAAAGATCTTGTTGAATTAAGGCTGAATGAGTCAATCAGCATGGATATATATCAGGACAAGTATAATGAAATAGCCATTAGCAAAGAGAAATTACTTGCAGAAAAAAGGACTTTAGAAGTAACACTTACTGATGAAAAAGCATTGAAGAAAAGGCTTGAGGGTTTTAAAAAATTACTTGAATCCAATAAATACCTTGAGGAATTTGATAGGGCAGTATTTGAAAGTATAGTAGATAAAATCATCATTGGGGGAACTAACGATGAAGGTGAAATTGATCCTGCAATGATTACTATCATATATAAGACTGGAAAAAAAGATTCTCAGGACGGAAGATTATTCAAGAGCAGAAGAAAAAATGCCAAGGAAGTTAATGAGGAAACTGACAACAAATTGTATCCTCGTTCAAGTGACGAGGTCAATAATTTGTGTTCCTATCCTATGGACAACACATGTGGAGTGCATTGTATTGATGTCAAAAGTGGGCATAGCAAAGGCATAAAAACCTTTATTTCAAAGGCTTATTTAGGTTCTATCGTTAAATGCTCAGATTAGGTCCGAATATGACATTAATTTTTATCTTTGAATTTGACTTTGTGAGAACTGGTCTATTTGATAGGGTTGACACTAAGGTTTTGATGTCAGATAAAAGTGAACCCTACTGCAAGGGTGGGTTCACTTTTAATGCTAAGAAAGATTATACTACACTGGTTGATGAGATAGACATTCTTAGAGACAAGAAACATGAGTTTCAGGTACAAAGAGCAGAAACGGAAGGTGTGAAAAAACGAATAGAAGAATTAACGGATTTTCTTAAAGGAGAAAATAATCAACTGATAGAATATGATGAAGCTATGGTAAGAAAATACATCGAGGAAATTAAGGTATACGAGGATAAGTTTACGATTTGCTTTAAAGCAAAGATGGAGATTGATATTGAACGATAAATTATTATGTGTAGGGCAGAACTTCGGTTCTGTCTTTTTGTTATACTTGCAATTTGATTTTATTCGTAGTTTGGAATATACTATTGTTAACGAGTGTAACTGTAAAGTTATTTACGGAGAGATTATGATGGAATATTTATCAATAAAGCAAACATCAGAAAAATGGGGTATTACAGTTAGAAGAATACAGGTTCTTTGCGCGGATAGACGTATACCTGGTGCCACAAAGATTGGCTCATATTGGGCTATTCCTGCAGACGCTGAGAAACCAAATGATAAAAGAATTAAGAGTGGTAAATATGTAAAGAAAGGTGATATTAATGGATAGAAGTGCTTTCATTAAAACTCTGAAAGAAGTAATGAAATATGATAGAAAATATAAAACAATTGAATCAAGAGAGCAACTATTGAGGTTGTTAGGTAGAGCAAGAGTTAATTTTGTTCCACAATATGGATTTGCAAATCATGGGCGCTCCTATCAACATTGGGAGATTGTGGAATTACGAGTTCCAGTTCCTTTGTTAGAAGTCGCAGAAGAAAATGAGAAAATTTTAGAAGAGTTAGTAAAGTATGTATATGAGGAATCTGATGATTATGCGTTGCATCATGTTGAAATACGTCCACAGGTAGTTGATACACCAGATGAAGTAACAGAGCATAATGTAGCTTTTGATGCAATTCAAGAGAAAGTTATTCAGGGTATTAGAGATGCTAAATTTATAATTTGGGCAGCTGTTGCATGGTTTTCCAATGAAGCTATTTATCGAGAGTTATTAGCGAAAAAGAAGCAAGGATTAAATGTAAGAATAATAGTTTCGCAGGAAGACCCAAATAAAAATATGATTTCAAAACTGGAAGAGAATAATTTCGATGTTGTGGTCATTCCGAGATTTGGAAGTAGAGGATATAACCGTATGCATAATAAGTTTTGTATCATAGATATGGACTATGTAATGCATGGCTCATATAATTGGACACCAACAGCTAATAATAATGAAGAAACCTTAGCTACTGCACTTGATCATGAACTTGTAACAAAGTTTGCTAAAGAGTTTATGGAATTATATAATGGGATTTATATTTAAACAAAGACAAATTGAAATTTATCTAGGAGGAGAAGCTTCATGAAAGAATATATTGCGAGTTTAGAAAAAGAATTTTCTTTGATAGAAAATGGTTTCAAAGAGGAAGAGAAAAGAGCGTTAACCGATTATAAATCTAATGATAATGAATATGCTAAGAATTTGGCATTTTTAGCATATAAATCTGTTACTTATCAAGTAAGGATGTACGGTGTATTTCTTTTTGGATATTTATCAGAACAAGATGATATTTTAGCATTTATGAGAGATGAAGTTTCCAAAGATGATAATTGGAGAGTTCAGGAAGTATTGGCAAAGGCATTTGATGAATTTTGCAAGAAAATAGGATATGAAAAAGCACTTCCAATAATTGATGAATGGTTAAAAAACAATAATCCTAATACAAGGAGAGCTGTTACGGAGGGACTAAGAATATGGACAAGTAGACCATATTTCAAGGAAAATCCGAATGAAGCTATTGAAAGGATTGCCAACTTAAAAGAAGATGCAAGCGAATATGTTAGAAAATCAGTTGGAAATGCTTTAAGGGATATTAGTAAGAAATTCCCGGAGTTGATTAAAATTGAGATTGATAGCTGGAAATTAGAAAGTAAAGAGATAAAACAAGTTTACAAGTTGGCAAGTAAATTGATTGTATGACAAATAAGAATTCATAGGAGGTAACGATGAACAAGATTACTTGTATTTGTTTAGGCGTTAAAGATATGGAAAGGTCAATCAAGTTTTATAGAGATGGCTTAGGCTATAAGACTGATTGCAGAGAAAATAATCCGTCAGTATGCTTTTTTGATACTCCGGGAACAAAGTTTGAACTATTTCCTTTGGAACAATTAGAAAAAGATATTGATGAAAATAATCCACCAAAAGGGAATGGATTTTCAGGAATTACATTAGCCTACAATGTTGAACATAAAGAAGATGTAGAGACTGTAATTGCATTAGTAATAAAAGCAGGTGGAAAAATTGTAAAAGAGCCACAGGAAGTTTTTTGGGGTGGATATCACGCATATTTTTCGGATTTAGATGGATACTATTGGGAAGTTTCATGGGGACCGAATTTTCAATTTGATGAAAATGGATTGCTGAAATTTTGAGAATAAATAGGGAAAGAGTATGCCATAAAGTAAGGAATATTTGATTTTGAAGGAGGTAATCATAGTGAATGAATTTAATGAATTTGTTCGTGAGATTTTTTCCGCAGCAGGTGATATTGCCATAAGATCCATGATGGGCGGATACCTTATATATTTTAACGGTAAGCTGATAGGTGACATTTGCGATAATGAACTATTTTTAAAGAGAACGCCGACATCGGACAAACTTCTTGCAGACTCAGAATTGCGTTATCCGTATGAGGGTTCAAAGACATTGATGTATGCATTCGACAGATTTGAGGATATGGATCTGATTACTGAACTACTGAAAGGTATGTATGCGGAACTGCCAGAAAAGAAACCCAAGAAAGCTAAATGAGACAAACAAGCTTCAGTTTGTCTAGTTAATACCTTTTAACGATAACCTTATACTATCGTTAAAAAGTATGTGGATATGTTCCTACATACAAATGTAGCTACTTGACATACTTGGTGTTCACTCAATCCATGTGGAAGTAATCACGCTACTTTCCAAACTGGACTTAAAGAAATATATTAGTGTGGAACTTCCGTTGGATGATATGGACTTAACAAGTGACGAGAGTAAAGCAACCTATGCACAAATCAAGGAATATATTGGAAAAGTTTGATTTAAAGGTTTCGACATTTTATATTGCATAGGTTAAGAGAGAGTGCGGACTTGAATTGGGGAAATTATAATCTTCCTACAATCTGAGGATACCAGACAACCTCAGTGTCCGAAGGAGAAAGAAGATGCGATAGTGGAGACGCTGAAGAATTTTAAGATGATATAAGTAGTATTTAAAGTCATTATGGTATATACGTATTAGGTTTCTTTTTTGGAGGAGTATCGGGTAATAATTCAGTTATTGTTTGATTTATGTTTTCATGATTTGGTATGGATGTTTCTGAAATAGAATTATTAAAAGGGGCGATATTCTAACTTTGGAAGAATATTGACTCTTTTACGTTATAATAGTGCTTTATATTAAAACGAAGCCAGTATTATGACAGAAAACCAGGATAACTGGAAGTGTTGCAATGAATCATAAAAGGTATCTGAGTATAGGATGCGTAGGAGTATGTAAAAGCAAATTAGTATGTGTATGGAAGTATTTTATATATAGTAACTTGATTCAGATGATTCAGGTAAATTAATATTGGTATATTATTACAGGGAGGGATGCAGTGCGATGGATAACGCATATGTAAGGAATTTAATTATGACAGTAATTGAACATTCCGAGGGTGAGTATTGGGAAGATGCAGTAACAGAGTGGAAAATTGAAGATTGTGAAGAAGATGTTAGTTGCTCAAGTGAATGTATTTGTGGAAAAGAAAATATTAAATATTTATATAAAATAAGGAATGTGCTAAATAGAAATTTATTATTTCCTATAGGAAGTTCTTGTATAAAGAAGTTTAACAGAACAGATATGAATGAAGAAACTGTTTTGATAGAGAGTACATTCAAATTATTGCATGCAGTTGAGGATAATAGATATTTATCGCTATCTACAGAGTTATTTTCGCGTAAGCTATTGAGATGGTTATATGATGAAGGTGCATTTCATACACCATATAATCAATATGACGGAGAAGAAGATTATGAGTTTATGCTGAAGATGTTTAACAAAAGAGATAAGAGCATAATATCCGTAAAACAAGATAAAAAAATCAAAGCAATTTTGTTAAATTCTATTAAGCCTTTCTTGCAGAAAACATTGGCAGAAAAGATAAGGTAAAGGATTGTTTGAAAGGTTGTGCTATAAACTACGAAATATGTAATTAAATATATCAGGTGGAGGATACCAGTATGTACATAAAAAAACTTACAATCAAAAATTTTAGAGTGTTCGATGAGTATGGGATTACTTTACAATTTAACAAAGGTGTAAATGCAATTATCGGTGAAAACAATTCAGGAAAATCTGCTGTCATGGATGCAATAAGAATCGCATTTTCTACCGTAACATATAAGAAAGACATTTTTTTTACTAGAGCTGATTTTCATGTTTTTGAAGATGGAAATGTAGCTGATTTTGCATTGTTTGATATTTATTTGGAAGAAGTCCCTACAAGATTAGTAGAATTATGGGATCCTGAAAGTGCGGATGGACACGGTGGAGAATTTCATATTCGTTTTGAAAGAGTGATTGCTACTAATGGTACAGAAAAAGTGAGAGCAATACATTGGGGAATCGGAACAGAGGGAACCCCACTGTCATCAGACACTTTTGACGCAATGGATGTAATGTTTTTGGGTGCATTAAGAGATTCTGAGAGTGAAATGAAACCAGCTAGAAATAGTAAATTAGCTCAATTATTAAGAAGTTTGGTGCCAGATGAAGATAAACGAGCAGAATTAGTGGGCATACTAAACAGTGCAAATAATACCCTATTAGAAAAAGAAGAACTAAAAAAGACCAGAGAAACAATTAATGATAATTTAGCTCGTATAGAACAAGATTTTCTGAGCCAGCATGTTGATATAGGGTTAATAGAGCCAAGATTCGATTCAATTGCTTCATCGTTAAGAGCTTGGATAAAACCTAAATGGGTATTAGTTTCAAAAAATGATGGTGAGTATTCGAGAGCTCAGCAATATGCAAAAGAACATGCAGATAATAGAATAATACAACAAAACGAAAATGGGATATATTTTGAAACGTCTATTTTAGAAAATGTTGAAGATATGGCTCCGGAATTAGTAACAAGAATAAATGAGATTGCAAGCAGTTCATTTGAATTATATCAGAATGGATTAGGATACAATAATCTTTTATTCATTTCGGCGGTGCTTGGTGATATGGCAATTGAACGAGGTGGAGTTTATCAACATTTGCTTTTAATTGAAGAACCGGAAGCACATTTACATCCACAATTACAAGAATTAGTACATACTTTTTTGGCTGATACAAATCAAGGAGATGCAAATATACAAATTATTTTCACTTCGCATTCACCAACATTGGCATCAAAGGTGGGCATAGGTAATATTAATTTGATTTATGAAAATGCACACAGAAAATATTGTTTACCATTTTCAGAAGCAAATTTAACAGATGCTAATAAAGAATATTTGCAGAAATATTTGGATGTAACAAAATCTCAAATATTTTTTGCTAAAGGTATTATATTTGTAGAAGGCATAAGTGAAGCAATTTTATTGCCGGAGATTGCAAAAATACTGGACAGACCATTAGAAAAATATGCAGTTGAGGTTGTAAATGTGGATAGTGTTGCGTTTAGTCCTTTTGTTAATTTATTTTCTTCGCATAGTGTACAAACCTGTTTTTCAAAGGTTGCAATTGTGACAGATGATGATAGATGTACCAAGAAGAGTGAAACTAATTATATCAATAAGGACGTTGATTATGATGATGTAAATAGTGATATATCGGACAAATTATTGAACGGGACACCATCAGAGCGTTGCAATGAACTTGAAACATCGTGTAGAGCTGTGGGTATAAATGTATTTAAGGCAACAAAAACATTAGAATATGCTTTGTGTTGTGATGAAAATAACATTGAATATTTTATTGAAGCAATAAAAAGTGAGTATTCACAGTTGGGACCTGCGTTGGAACAAAAGGTAAACAGTTTGCATGATATGAATGAAAAAGCAGCTTGTGTATGGCTATTCATACAAGTAAGAGACAAATGCAAAGGAGCGATTGCACAGTATATAAGTCAGACAATAAAGAAACAGTGTGAAATGAGAAAAAGGGGTGAAACTATCGAAAAAGAATTTGTTATCCCTGATTATTTAAAAGAAGCAGTGTTTTATGTGACGGAAAGGTAGATATGGAAAAGTTAACACATGAGCAATTATCGTTTTTGGAAGCTGAAGGTAGAGTTATTGTAAGAGCCTGTCCAGGTAGTGGGAAAACATATACTGTAGCGACTAAGTTATTGTCTTATTTGGATAACTGGGATAGATATCATCAAGGAGTTGCAATTTTGTCATTCACAAATGTTGCTAGTGAAGAAATATACAAAAAAGCATTGTTAATGAATAAGGGAATTGGTAAATTGGATTATCCTCATTACATTGGGACGGTTGATAGTTTTATTAATGAATTTATTGTATTGAGATATGGATATTTAAAGACACATGACAAAGTAAAGCCATTGATCGCTTTGAGTGACAATTGGGAAATACCTTATGGGTATTGGAGAACAGAATGTTATCGTAATGGATGTGTAAATAATATAGAGAAATTTCAATGGGGCATTGATAATAAATTTTATAAAGAGAAAGAAATTGTTAGTTGTGAATTACGTGGAAAGAGCCAACTTCTTCCTTGTCAGCAATATAAAGAGATGCTTATGAAGAAAAACATTATATTCCAAAATGAGGTTGCATCTTTTGCATATAGGTTGCTGAAAGAATATCCAATGATTGCAACAGCAATAATTGAACGTTTTCCAATTATTATTATTGATGAGGCTCAAGATACATCAGAGGAACAGATGGCTGTATTTGATTTTCTCACGGAAGCGGGTATAAAATCAATATTTTTAGTGGGAGATCCAGATCAAGCTATATATGAATGGAGAAATGCAAATCCAGAGTGTTTTAAAAAGAAAATAGGTGCAGAGTCATGGGAGTGCATTGAACTGACGGGGAATTTTCGCAGTTCACAGCATATTTGTAATGCAACGTCTTGGTTTTCGGCAACATTGAAAGGACAAAGAACAAACGATGCCGTGGGAGATTATAAAGATGAAAGTCAAAAACCCATACTACTTTTGACGAATGGAATTACAGAGACTGAGGTGATAGATTATTTCCTTGAAAAATGTCATAGTATGAATATAGAAATCAAATCAGATAATGTGGCTGTTCTTACAAGAGGGAGAATCCATTCAGATACAGATATTAAGGACTTGTGGAAAAGCAAGGAAATGGAGCTGATTGCAAAAGCTGCATATGAATGGAAATGTGGTTCTCGCAAGAAGGCATTCAGTGATATGTCAAAAGCATCGTTTAGAATCCTTATTGGGGAGGTAACAGATGAGTATTTAATGAGTAAAAAAATAAGGGAATATACAAATGAGGATAATTGGAAAGATTTTATAATTGATGTTTTTTGTTGTTTACCCAATATAGATTTAGGTATTGCAGAGTGGGTAAGCCAGCTTATAAATTTATATATTGAAAAATTGAATGAATATAGTTTCAAAGCTGTGGAAGGGATAAATATAAAAGATATTCTCAAGATAAAAACAAGAGATAAAAGTAACCCTGAGTTTAAGAATATACCATTAAAAAAATTTTTTGAAAAGAAAAGCAGTGGGGATTATACGAGATCGTCAATTCACGGAGTCAAAGGTGAGACTTATGATGCGGTTTTGATTTATGTAAAAAGTATGACTGGAAAAACTCTTACACCAAAGTTTTTAATGGAGGGTGATTTGGAAGATGAATTAATGAGGATAGCTTATGTTGCAATGACGAGGCCAAGACGGCTATTAATGATTGCAATGCCAAAAAACAAGAAAATATCAGACTACAAGCGGTTTCCTGTAGAAAAATGGGATTATGAATATATATAGATTTTATCTGCAAAAAAAGAATGGACATGTGAAATTTTACTTTCGGGGGGTATCTGTTTGAAAAATTCATTAGAAAAAAATCGTGAAATTAGGGTGCTAATTTCTCAAATTAAAGCTTTTTGCGACACCATACATGAGATTCTTGTCAGCACAAATACAATTGAGAGTGGTAGATATTCTGGATTTAAGGATATGGCTGTTGTATATAATGATCTGGCAGAAAGAACGAGATTGCTGTTAAATGTGTCGAATATGTTTTATACATTTAATATTGATGAAATTCCTGCATGGGGAGATTCTGTATGGCCTGTTCAGAAAAAAATACTAGAGCAGGTTTATATAAGTGGGAAAATGCTGTTAGCTAGTCTTGAAGAAAGCATGGATTTTGTTGACGATGAGTTTGATAACATTGAAAATTTTTTACAATCGCGATTAAGAACCGTTATTTTTCAAAAGCCAGAAAAAGAAGTAGAAGTTCAAAATGCAATTGAATCATTGTTGTTGGGGCGAGGATTAGCAAAGGGTGTAGACTATGATAGAGAATCTGGGAAGTTTGAATTTTCTGGCAAAGGATATATTCCAGACTTTATCATGCCCAAAATGTCTCTTTGCATAGAGGTGAAGTTACTAAAAGAGGGGCGAAAATCTAGAATAATAGAAGAAATTAGCGCAGACATGACTGCTTATAAAAAAGAATATGACCGTCAACTATATGTTATTTATGACTTGGGCTTTATTCAAAATGAGATTGAGTTTAAAAGAGATATCGAAATGAGTGAGGGTGTAAAAGTTATCATTATTAAGCATTAAAAATAACAATCTATTATGCTAGTTTGTATAGATTATATCCGATTTTTTAATGTCAGAATTAGCGACATCAAGCATAAGTGTGGTAAAATCAATATTTGGAATGATACATTCCTCAATTCATAGTGATATCTTATGACTGCAAATCAAGCCTGATATGAAAAAGGAAACTATTGAGCCCAAGCCTTTAACTGAATCAGAACGCGAAAAGTTAATCAGACTAAGAGTAGAAATTGAGGTAATGAAAGCGGAGATTGAAGTAGTAAAAAAAGGATCGCCTTGAGGCAAGAATGCTGGGCTGCACAACTCAAGACGAAAAAGCAGCAATCATCAAAGAACTCAGAAAAGAAAGATACCAATTAAAGTACCTACTTAAAGGTTCAAATATGTGTCATGGTAAGCTATGGTATCAGCTCGAGCCATGGGGAGTACGTTTGTTTGCTGTATAAGGTGTAGTGAAGAGTTGAGATGGATGAAAAAGGAGCAATAACATGAATAGTAAAGAATTTTGGAATTCGATAAAAAAATATGATGGGCATAGAAATCGTAATGATGATGAACTTGTTTGCGATATGATGGTCAAGGAAGGACTTGGCCAAACAGAGGGCGGATATTTTGAAGTTGCAGAATATCCTAAATATAAAAGAATAATTGATAGAAGTAAGGCTGAGCCTTCACAAGCATTTCATTTTTTTGAATACTATATTGATGATGAAAAAAATAATCGCTTAGATAAAAAACCAAGTTATAACAGTTTGAAGTGTCCTCAATTGATAATGTACATTGCAGAAATGGCAGGATTAGACAGACAAATATTGCTTGAGTGTCTTAAATATATTAGAGAAACTGAAGATAGCAAGGGTCTTATTGGTATGCCAAAAGGAGGTGGATACTTGGAAAAAATAAAGTTGAACGATGATAATGATGATGAAAATATATTAAAGGAGTTTAAAAAGAAAATACATATCAGTGAAATACAAAGCATCATTTCGGAAAGGCCTTCTTATGAAGAAGTTGTACAAAAAGTATCTTTGATAGCGAGGTAGTTTAGGTTTAAGGTTTCGACACTTTGTATTGCGCAGGTTAAGAGAAAACATGGTTTAGACGTTAGGGAACACTATAACATTTCAAAAAATGAGAATCAGAAAGTTCCACAGTGTCCAATTGAAAAAGAAGAAGCTATTTTGGATGCTTTGAAGTATTTTAAGATGATTAAAGATGGTTTTTAGTGCATATGGGAGGGTAGATATGGATTCTAAAAGAGATAAAGCAGCTAATTCAAAATGGAGAGAAGATAGATGTTGAGTTTAAAGAATCTAAAAAGCTTTAACCAAAGATGTCTTTGATACGGTATGCTCTTTCAATAATAGAAATATGTTCCTACATATGAATATAGCTACTTGACATACTTGATGTTCGCTCATTTCATACGGAATGCGTAACACTGCTTGTACGAGCTACGAAGTAGCGAAGTAGAAGCAGATGTACGTCCTATGCAAAGCACGCCCAAGAAAACGAGTAAGGTGAAGTTTGATTGGCTGTGGGCTACTGCAAGTATAGATATGCTCTCAATAACAAGACTAAAATTATCATGAGAAGATGGTACTGCCCACGCGACAGCTGTCCAAGAGTTAGGAGCAAAGCGACATGGCGATTGGAGACAGCGAACCGGGGGAGTGCGTGGTTCGGTTGACTAAGATACACAAGTAAAAGTGTGAAAAAGGCTTGAAATATAGGGCTTTTTTGATATTATGATTACAAAAAAACAAGTCCTGAAAAAACAGTGAACCCCCAGTAAATCTGTTCAATTTTTATAGTTGGGTAGATGAGAGTATTGAGAATAGGTTGGGCAGACAAAAATATTGAATGGTAGGTGATTCAAATGGCATACGGAAAATCGATAGAGTTGTTTCTTGTAAATGGAACGGCTGATAGTTTGATTATTGCAGAGTTATCAAACTGAAATGGTAAGGCAATAAAAATACCTCGTATTGCTGATAATGTGCGAAAAAGGAGTCCTTGGCGAGGCGTTCAAAGGTATCAATCCCACCGTCCTCGGTACCGTGGTTGCTTTGGTAATGCAGACCGTAAAAAACAGTATTCTTGTTGCTGCCGGAAAGATGAGTACACAGCAAATGGGTGCTGCTTTTGTGGATACCGTTGTTATTTCAGGCGGTTATCTGCTCGGCGCACATATCGGAGGCGTTATTGGTCAGGCTTTTGGTTTTGAATTGCCGGTTGTGGGATATCTGCTCGGCAGTCTGATCGGAACTTCCTTCTGCGTCATTTACAATATTGGGAAGAAGAAACGGATATCCTTCTGCGTAGATACGGGCTTCACATGTTTTGGTCTTGTCGAGCAGAATTATGAATTGCCGGATGAAGTTCTTCACGAACTTGGAGTGGAAACCACACCAATCCCTCAGACGCAGATAGAACGGGTTGATATTCCGAGAACGCAGACCTCTACCGCAAGCATAGGTAAGTCAGAGTATGAAACTATAGACATCACTGTGCTTCGCCGTGGAGTGATTGGCGTTAACAAGATCGGATATGTGATGAATTAACAGAAGCAGTTTGAAAGGATTGTAACCATGTGGCTTAGACTTAATCTTGAAGGAGTTGATTTCCATTTTCGGATATCAAAGTATAGAAAATCGACAAGGGAAAATTGGTACGATGAATGGTGCGAGATAGATTTGACGCTTCAATCACCTGAATGGCTCAATTATCAGATTGTTTCCGACGAAACGATGCTTGCTACCGAGGTCGAGGATGTCCGTGATAAAATCAATGATCTTCTGCACGATAAATTGGATAAGCCCGAAAAAATAGAATGTATAGAGCCGGATTTTACATTCCTCTTGCATCCCAAGGAGGACATCCGAAACAACCCGGATATTGTATATGTAAAACCAGGGTGTGAGATTTTTGATATAGACATGGATTTTCAAGTATCGTTCTGGGATAGGGATGGCGGCTTGTCTTCCAACAGACTCTTACTTTCGTTCGGCAGAGAGGATTTGGAGAAGTTGCTTTGCTATTTTAACTATGTAACTGGAACTGTTGATGATAAGGACGAAATTGTACAGAAACTGCTCTCGGAGGGGATTTTGTACGGATAATAGGAGTGGTTTTAATGCTTGGAGCAATAGTCGGTGACATTGTAGGCTCCGTTTACGAATGGCACAATATCAAAACGAAGGAGTTTCCCTTGTTCCGGGATGACTGCTTTTTCACAGATGATACCGTCATGACCTGCGCTGTTGCGGAGGCGGTCATGAATGGCGGGCAGAAGGATGACTTCATTGATGCAATGAAAAAATACGGTCGGATGTACCCGGATGCCGGATATGGCGGCAGATTCGGTGCATGGATTACTTCCGATAACCGTGAGCCGTATAACAGCTTTGGTAATGGTTCCGCTATGCGTGTTTCTCCCTGCGCATGGGTAATGGATTGCGGCTTCTGCGCCAGAACGGGTATGTGGCCGTCCAACGGCAGAGCCGGTGCGCAGCGTTCCGCAGAGGTCACGCATAACCACCCGGAAGGTATCAAAGGCGCGATGGCAACAGCCGATGCTATCTTCATGTGCCGTTATTACTTCGGCGGCTATTACGGCGACTACGAGCAGCCAATCAATGATAATCCGGCAGAGTGCAAGAAACGCATCAAGGAACACATAGAGAACGAATACGGTTACGACCTTTCTCGGACGCTGGATGAAATTCGTCCTACCTACCGTTTCAACGAGACCTGCCAAGAGACCGTGCCACAGGCTATCATCGCATTTCTGGAAAGCACAGACTTTGAGGATGCCATCCGAAATGCCATCTCGCTTGGCGGTGACAGCGATACGCTTGCTGCAATCACAGGCAGCATCGCAGAGGCTGCTTACGGCATTCCCGACTGGATTAAGGACAGGGCGTATTCTTATCTGGATGAGCCGCTGAAGGATGTATTAAGGCGGTGGAAGAAGTTTATTTCAAGAGAATGATAAATCGGGATTTGAAGGAGAAATCAATATGACTATGACAAAAATCGAGAAGAATGGGATAATCTGTGCCGTCGTGAGTGGTGATGATATCGTAATAACTGATACCCAGTCTGCTTTGGATGTATTGATGACTGCAAAGTATGATGTAGGAACAAAAAACATCATTATCAGCAAGAAACTGGTCGTTGAGGACTTTTTTATTCTCAGTAGCGGTCTCGCTAGAGAAATATTGCAAAAGTACATCAATTACGGTGGGCGTATCGCCATCTGCGGTGATTATTCCCATTACACGAGCAAACCTCTCCATGATTTCATTTACGAGAGCAACAAAGGAAAAGACGTGTTTTTTGTCAGGACACAGGAAGAAGCAATAGATAAACTGACGCATTAAATTCCAGTTTTTACCTTTTGATTATTCCTCACACATTTTGATTTTGCCTATACCTTTTGATTTTTCTTCCGATTGGTTCAAATCACGGGTTCAGACTGGTTCACATCCGAACAGGCAAGGTCGCTCAAAAACTGAAAATGGACATAAAAAATGAGGGCTTCCTGCGGAGCAAAACCGCTGAAAGCCCTTGTTGTAATAAGAAAACCCCGCGTTGGACGTGGGGTTCAGTGTACGCTACGCGTTTGACCAGAAATCCTCTCTCCGTTAGGA
>ERZ772960.2174-NODE-2174-length-14584-cov-5.238695_pt1 | contig 14584 bp, 13 predicted proteins | sample MGYA00580678_ERZ772960 | MGnify/ENA primary metagenome ERZ772960 (study PRJEB29015, sample SAMEA2737930) | human oral metagenome | biome: human oral; feature: human-associated habitat; material: dental | place: China | collected 2059 ... | reverse complement strand
ACTGTCATCCGCCAGCGCGGATGGCAGAAAATAACCAAAAAACTGTCATCCGCCACGGCGGATGGCAGAAAATAGCCAAAAAACTGTCATCCGCCAGCGCGGATGGCAGAAAATTATCAAAAAACTGTCATCCTCCACGGAGGATGGCAGAAAATAATCAAAAAACTGTCATCCGCCACGGCGGATGGCAGAAAATAATTAAAAAACTGCCATCGTCCATGGCAGATGGCAGAAAAACCTCGTTTGAATTTCAGCGCCTAACTCCGATATACGGAAAAGGTTTATAGGGGACAGTAATAGATAAGATTCTTCTATCCCGAGCTGCTGTTATAACAGTACGAGACGCAATGTCAGTGCTATAAGCGCGTAATAAGTCAGCCCTGCACGTAGCGCAGGGTATAGGACGTTTCCCCTAAATGGAGCACTGTAGGTGCGACAGAATCTCACAACCGATACGGCTTGCGCCGAAAAAGGTTGCCGACCTTTCCCGGTACAAAACGCCATCTGTACGGGGCACGGATGCCGACTTACCAATCGTCACTTTCCGACCTTAGGATGCTTGCTTACCCTATGTTTGCATCAGGGGGGTAAACGCAAAAGCCATCCGTACCCATCGGATACGGATAGCAAGTGGAAAATATAAACGAGGAATTATGGCTCGGAAGTAACGGCATTGTAGCCCGCAACGAGCGTAAGCACCACAAGCCCGCCTGCGAAAGTAAGCGGTTGCATGTGTACAATGTCGATGGAATGGGCACAAGTGGCGGCATAGCCCACGATGTCTGCCCAAATATTGGAGCAGTCGTTCCACCCTTGCAGTAATACGAATGCCGCTACACCGGCTGCGGCACATATGGCCGTCCATATACGGTTTATCCGTCGTGCCGGCACGGGGAGGCGCCGCATCACGCGTTCGGTAAAACCGTTGTCTTCTATCTCGGGCATGTGCTCGGCGAAGAAGTCTTGTATGAGTTGTTCGTGATTATCTGTCATATCCATTCTTTTTTAGATAGTCGGCCAGTCGTTGCTTACCTCGTGCGAGATGAGATTTCACTGTGCCGGCGGGCATATCGGTGATTTGTGTGATACGGTCGATGGAAAGTCCGTCCATCAGTTGCAGTGTGATGCAGGTGCGCTCTTCGTCTCTCAGCAGTGCGAGTGCGCGGTAGAGGTCTATTTTCAGGCCATCGTCGGATCGGTGGGTGAGCTGCGAGGCGGCGGCAGTGGCATCGAGGTCGGTTGTGAGTCGGTGTTGGCGGGTGTAATCGTAGAACACATTATAGGCAATCTTCATGAGCCATGTGGAGAAGCCGGCCATACCGCGAAACGAGGTGATGTGCATATAGGCTTTCACAAAGGTGTCTTGTGCAAGGTCGTCGGACAGTTGAATATCGCCCAGCGTGTGGTTCAGGAAGAACCGCCTCACGGACGACTGGTATTTCCGTACAAGGGCGTCGAACGCTTTCTTGTCGTGGAATACAGCCGCCTTCGTGACGAGGGAAATATCATTCATACGATTCACAGCACGTCGTGTTAGAGGTTATCGGGCGTGGAAGTGTCGTCGTGCCGGTTCCATTTGCGTGCCGAGGTGCGGGCGATGAGTGCCTGACCTACGCCGTAGAAGAATATCAATCCGCCAATACCGGCAAGTTCTTCGGCTCCTAAGCACAGGAACATGATGGCGAGACCTACTCCGAGTGCTCCGTTTTTGATGCCTCGTTTCCATAGATATTCGTCTGTTTGACGGTCTGTGTGCAGAAATTCTTGCGGTAAGGTTTGTCCCGATTCTATGGCTTTCTCGGCAAGTTTGTATTTCTGGTTACGACCTTTTATCATCCAATATGCAATGAAACCTATCAGGATGAACGGGGCAAGGGAGGCAAGGATGAGGAAGATGATGAAGAGGGGGGCAGCGAAAGGATTGTATTTATCCGACGCCATCTTTTCTTTCCACATACTTGACCATGACGGGGTGGAATCGTCGTCGAAGTCGGGTGGGTTGTAATTAGAGGCGTAATCGTCGCTGTCATCGTCTTCCGAGGCGTTTGCACTGCGCGAAGTGGTGTCGGAATAGGCATTGATAGTGGAAGGGTCGGCTCCCTTTTTGCCTACGGTGCCCACCTTGGCAGGGTCGTGGCGGTGTTTCGGAGTGGCTTGTACAGCCGTGGTAGTGAGGGCAAAGAGTGCCAACAATGTAAACAGATACTTTTTCATAATCATTTGTTTGTGTTTGTTTTTTCTGTTTATTAGACGTAGTAAGCAGGTAATAAGTTGCATCAGCGTGTTTTTTTTTTTAATTTTGTAGCCGTTACAATGAGGTATGATGACTTTTCCTGCCGATTTTGAAAGCTATATGCGCCGTCTGTTGGGCGGTGGAAATGATACACTTTTCCTGCACGCGATGGAGGAAGAACCGCCGGTGAGCCTGCGGCTGAACCCTTTTAAGGTGTCGACCGAGGTGGTCGGATTGCCCGATTTCGATGCACGTGTGCCATGGTGCAGCGAGGGTGTTTACCTGCGGACGCGTCCTCCGTTCACATTCGACCCGCTCTTGCATGCCGGCTGTTACTACGTGCAAGAGGCATCGTCGATGTTTCTTCATCGCATTCTTCGGCAATACGTCACCTCGCCGGTGACCATGCTTGACCTTTGCGCTGCACCGGGAGGCAAATCCACGGTGGCAAGGGCGGCGTTGCCGGCGGGAAGTCTGCTGTTTTGCAACGAGCCTGTTCGTTCGCGTGCAGCCGTATTGACAGAGAATCTGATGAAGTACGGGCATCCTGATGTTGTCGTTTCCTGCAACTCGCCGGTTGATTATCATCGGTCGGGATTGCTGTTCGACGTGATTCTTGCCGACGTACCTTGCTCCGGCGAAGGTATGTTTCGCAAAGACGAAAGCACCATGACAGAATGGAGCGTGCAGAACGTGACGGCATGTAGTCGCCGACAGCGCGACATCGTGTCCGAGACATGGCATTGCTTGCGTGGCGGCGGTCTGTTTATCTATTCCACTTGCACCTTCAACACCATGGAGAACGAGGAGAACGTGGCTTGGATAGTGAGAGAATTGGGAGCCGAAGTGCTGCCCGTAGACGTGGAGCCCGAATGGGGTATTACCGGCTCCTTGCTGTCCGGCTGTGTGGCACCCGTCTATCGTTTCCTACCGGGCAAGACCCGTGGTGAGGGACTTTTTGTGGCCGTACTGCGCAAACCCGATGAAGGCGAATTGCCCACCCATCGCAGTGCCATGAAAGGGAAGACCGTCAGTCGTGGGGATTCCGCCCGCGATGCCATCGCCCTTTCATGGTTGAAGGACGGGGAGGCGTTCGTGGTGTATCGGAAAGGCGACAAGCTTGTGGCCGTACCCCGCGCATGGGCAGAAACATATCATGCAGCGGAGTCTTCACTACGTATCATCCACGCCGGTATCACACTCGGCACGCAGAAAGGGAAAGACCTCATCCCCGCTCCGTCGCTGGCACTCTCTGTGTCGCTCTCTCAGTCGGCATTCCCCCGCGTGTCGCTCACTTACGGGCAGGCGATGAGTTATTTGCGCAGGGAGACCGTGACCCTTTCGGCCGACACGCCGCGGGGTTTCGTTTTGCTCACTTTCAACGGTATTCCTATCGGTTGGGCAAAACACCTCGGCAACCGAACCAATAACCTCTACCCACAAGAATGGCGAGTGAAAAGCTCGCATATACCGCAACATTATCACCCGATTATCACGATATGAAACAGTATCTCGACTTGCTCCACCTCCTGCTGACGGAAGGTACAAAGAAAGACGACCGTACCGGCACAGGTACGCTCAGCGTGTTTGGCCATCAAATGCGCTTCCGTATGGAAGACGGCTTCCCGCTACTTACCACCAAGAGGCTACACCTCAAGTCTATCATCTACGAACTGTTGTGGTTTCTCAAGGGAGACACCAACGTGCGCTACTTGCAGGAACACGGAGTGAGTATCTGGGACGAATGGGCTGATGCGAACGGAGACTTAGGCCCCGTCTACGGCCATCAGTGGCGTTCGTGGGCTGGCCCCAAGGGCGAAACCATAGACCAGATACAGGGCGTGCTAAACCAACTGCGACAAAACCCAGACTCCCGTCGCATGATTGTCAGTGCATGGAACCCCGCAGAGGTAGACAGTATGGCTCTGCCACCGTGTCACTGCCTGTTTCAGTTCTATGTGGCGGAGGGCAGACTAAGCCTGCAACTCTATCAGCGGTCAGCCGATACGTTCTTGGGTGTGCCGTTTAATATCGCCTCTTACGCGCTCTTGCTGCTAATGATGGCACAGGTAACGGGATTGCGTGCCGGCGATTTCGTCTATACTACAGGCGACACTCACCTGTATCTGAACCACACGGAGCAGGCTCGTCTGCAACTCACTCGCACGCCTCGCCCCCTGCCGACGATGAAGCTCAATCCCGACATCGCCGACCTCTTCTCTTTTCGTTACGAAGATTTCCAACTCTCAAACTACGCCCCTTACGACCACATCAAGGCCGATGTGTCGGTATAAACGTCATCTTCTCAACCTCTCATCCTTGCTTCTCATGCATATCAACATCATTGCCGCTGTGGCAGAAAACCGTGCTATCGGCTATCAAAACAAACTGCTCTACTGGTTGCCCAACGACCTGAAACGCTTCAAAGCCCTCACGACGGGGCATACCATTATCATGGGACGGCGTACGTTCGAATCTCTACCCAACGGCGCACTGCCTCATCGGCGCAACATCGTGCTGAGTACAACCGTCCGAAACTTTGAGGGATGCGACACCTATGCCTCGCTTGAGGAGGCGCTGTCGCACTGCTCGCCCGACGAGGATGTATATATAATAGGTGGGGCGCACGTTTATCGGCAGGCTATCTCCAAGGCCGAGCGTCTCTATCTCACAGAGATTGCCGACACACCTGCTGCTGCCGATGCTTTCTTCCCTGCCTATCATGAATGGCGGGAGGTGCAACGCGAAACTCATCCCGCCGATGAAAAACATCCGCATGCCTATGCTTTCGTAGATTATGTTAGGGCATAGATAGCAGGCTTATCGCAACGTTTTCGCCCAGACATAAGGGACTTTGCAGTCCTGAAATCATTTATTTTTAGAGTAAAAGATGTGTTGCAACCATAGCACACGACGTTTCCATGCTGTGAAAACAAAGTCTTTGCTTGCTTGGTATGGTTTTTTCTCCTATATTTGCAGCGTAAAACAAACTATTTAATCATGAAAAGAATATTACTTGCGGCAGCTCTGTTGCTGTCATTTATGGGTGTTTTCGCACAGGCCGAAGAGGGCGATTACACGTGGCAACCGCGTTTCGGATTGAGTTACTCCGACTTTAGGGGCAGCGATGCCAAGGGCTATACGCCTCGGATAGGATTCATTGGAGGTATTGATTTCGAGTATCAAGCCTATGAAAAGTGGAGTACTTCGGGGGCTATTCTCTTCAACTCACAGTGTGTAAATGCAGATGTTGCTGACTATAGCAACCCTTTCATTCGCATGAACTACTTACAAGTGCCCGTTCTTGTGAACTATTACGCAGCAAAGGGACTTGCCGTAAAGGCCGGCTTGCAGTTGAGTTATCTCCTCAATGCCAAAGTTCGTGGTAAGAAAGATGGCAGGACAGAGAAGGTCGGAATTACAGACCGTTGCAACAGAATCGACATTGCTATCCCTATCGGTGTATCCTATGAATACCGGAACTTTGTGGTGGAAGCCCGTTATAATGCCGGACTGCTGAAAGTGTTTGACAAATTCTTCATGGGCAGTTCTTTGCAACCGGTAGAGAAAATATACAATAGCAACTTTTCACTGACCATCGGTTACAAGTTTGTGATGAGCGGTTCGGAATACGACCCCATTAAGGTCACAACATTCTAAGGCGAATGAAACAACGCGGGAGGACAACTCCCTGATGTTTCCTTCTTAAAAAGAGTAATCCCTTTCCCGAGTTATCGTCGGGAAAGGGATTTGTTTTTGCTCGTTTGTCATCTGCCTGTAATGCTTCGATACCCTGTTTGCATCGTTGCAAACCGACAGCAATCAACCGTTTATTTCACCTCCCAAATGTCGTTGGTTTCCAGCAATTCCATGAAGTTATGATACTTCTTCTTGCCTTTCACCTCTTCTATCTGGGCGTTCACAGCCTGATCGTAGGTGGGTGCGTCCACGTCTCTAATCACACCGAGTGCAATGGGGAAGCCATGTTCGTTGTCCATGAGCGCGAGCTTCATTTGCAGCGTGTGGTCTTCGGCATGTGCATCGTGGATGAGCACGTCGTCTATCGTTGCGCCGTTTTCACCAATTTTGATGACCTTCAGCCCAAAACCTTCCTGCGCAATGCCGTATTCGTTGTTCTCGCCGAAGAGCATCGGCTCTCCCTGACGCAGGTAGATGGAGTTTTTCTTACGGCCTTCCTTGTTGTAAACGGGGTCGTAAACGCCATCGTTGAAGATGACACAGTTCTGCAATATCTCGCAAACGGAAGCACCTTTGTGCTTCTGTGCAGCTTTCAGAATTGCGATAATTTCGGCATTGTCGCTGGCTACGGCACGCGCGAAGAAATGTCCTCGTGCACCAAAACACAGCTCTGCGGGACGGAACGGGTCTTCCACCGTACCGTAGGGGCTGGACTTGGAAACGAAGCCACGCGGTGAAGTGGGCGAGTATTGCCCTTTGGTCAGACCGTAGATGCGGTTGTTGAGCAGGATGATATTAATGTCGATATTACGGCGCATGGCATGAATGAAGTGGTTACCGCCGATAGCCAAACCGTCGCCATCACCGCTAACCTGCCATATATTCAGGTCGGGATTCACCACTTTGGCACCTGTTGCGATGGCTGCAGCTCGTCCGTGGATGGTCTGCATGGCATAGGTGTTCACGTAGTAGGGCAGTCGGCTGGAACATCCGATGCCCGAGATAACGGCCGTTTGATAAGGGGGGATGCCTATTTCGGCCATCGCCTTGTGCATGGAAGCCAAGTAGAAATGGTCTCCACAACCAGGACACCAGCGCGGTTGTCCTTTCTTATAGTCTGTTGCTGTATATTCCATGATGTGTATTTTTTATCTGTTCGTGGGTCGGAGGGAAAGAGAATGCCCTTTGCCCGTCCGACGTTTTCACTTTGTTATTTGCTTAATAATTTTTCAAAAGCTGCTACAAGTTCTTCCACCACGAAAGGTTGTCCCTTTACTTCGTTGTATTGGAAAGGTACGAATCCGTCTACTTTGGCACGCAGATAGGCAGCAAACTGTCCGAGGTTCTGCTCTGCCACCACGGCTTTGGGATACTTTTTCAGCACTTCGGCGGTGTTTTTGGGGAGCGGATTGATGTATTTGAACTGTGCCAGAGCCACTTTCTTTCCTTGTGCACGCAAGGTTTCCATGGCTGAATAGAGGTGCCCGTAGGTGCTTCCGAAGCCGATAAGAAGCAGTTCGGCGTCGTCTTTATCGCCTTGTACTTCCACGTTTGGTACTTCGATGCGTGCCACTTTGTCGGCGCGCAGGTGTACCATCAGGTTGTGGTTCTCGGGTTCTGTGGAGATACTGCCCGTGTTGCTGTCTTTTTCGAGACCGCCGAGGATGTGTTGATAGCCCTCTGTTCCGGGGATAGCCCAATAGCGGGCGTTGGTTTTCGGGTCGCGTTTGTAGGGCGAATAGTTGTCTTTCATCTCCGGAGTAGCATAGTGTGGATGAATCTCTGCCAGGTTTGCTATGTTAGGGAGCTTCCATGCCGACGAACCGTTAGCGATGAATGCGTCGGTAAGAAGTATGACCGGTGTAAGATGTTCCAAAGCTATCTTGGCTGCCATGTAAGCGGCATCGAAGCAATCGGTAGGACTTGTTGCGGCGATGACAGGCATGGGCGACTCTCCGTTGCGGCCGTAAAGGGCTTGCAAGAGGTCGGTTTGTTCGCTTTTTGTAGGCAGACCGGTAGACGGACCGCCACGCTGTACGTTGATGACTACGAGCGGCAACTCGTCGATAACAGCGAGGTTGATGGCTTCAGACTTCAGACATACGCCCGGACCGGAGGTAGATGTGGCAGCCAAAGCTCCTGCAAAAGCTGCTCCGACGGAGCTGGCGCAACCTGCAATCTCGTCTTCACACTGTACGGTAATCACGCCCATGCTCTTATGTTTTGAGAGTTCGTGCAGGATGTCGGTTGCCGGTGTGATGGGATAGGAGCCTAAGAAGAGTTTCAGGCCTGCTTTTTCGGCAGCAGCCATCAAGCCGTAAGCCGTAGCCTTGTTGCCGGTGATGTCCATATAGCGGCCTTTTTCTTTGGTCTTCGATTCTATTCTATAGGTAGAAGGCACAGAGGCATGCACGTTGTGGCCATAGTCGTAGCCGGCATGTACCACTTTTATGTTGTTCTCGGCTACGCCCGGTTTCTTTCCGAACTTCTCTTTCAAGAAATTCTCCACCAGCTCTAAGTCGCGGTTGAATAGCCAGCAGACAAGTCCGAGTGCAAACATGTTTCGGCTCTTCAGCATGGATTTGGTGTCCATACCCGTGTCGGCAAGACAGTCTTTCACCATTTGCGTGATGGGACAGGCCACCACTCGGTCTTCGTCAATGCCCATTTCAGCCAGATAGTCTTCAGTGGCAAACTGTGCTTTCCTTAGGTCTCCGGCTTTGAAACTATCGGTATCGATGATAATCGTTGCCGATGGTTTGGCATACTGGTACTGTGTTTTCAGCGCGGCGGCATTCATAGCCACCAGCACATCGCACTTATCGCCGGGCGTATAGACGCGTCCCTCGCCGATATGTACCTGAAATCCCGATACGCCATTCAGTGAACCTTGCGGAGCGCGAATGTCTGCGGGATAGTCGGGGAATGTTGAGATACCGTTACCAACAGTGGCAGAGACTGTTGAAAAGATGTTTCCAGCAAGCTGGATACCGTCGCCGGAGTCGCCGGAAAAGCGCACAACGACTTGTGATAATTCTTTGACCTCTAATTGTTCAGCCATAGTAGAATAATTTAGTCTTAATAGATTTTCTTGTTCTGTGTAGATTAACAGATGCAAAGGTGTGAAATATAATTGAGATAACAAAATGTTTTCAAAGTTTTTTCGTTGCCTTTTTTATGTTGTGTCGGTGAGCTGTCAGAAAAGAGGAAAAATCATGGTTGCATGCCGGCATCCTGTTCCTGCGTTTTGAAAGCTATGCTTTAGCATGCTCAGAGCTATGCTCCAACGCGATGAAAGCTATGCTTTTACAACATCAAAGCATAGTTTTCTCTATCTCCCACCCATCCTCTTGTTTTTCAGGTACTTACATTCTCCGAGAGAAGCGCATACCTGCGCTGCCCTGTTCGGGGAGCGAGAGTCTGCGCGAAGCATGGCATTCGTATGCTGTATAGTGCACTTTTTGCTTGTTCGAACGAAATTCTAAAAGCTCGTAAAAAACAGACGAAAGACATGCCGGTATGAATATATTTTCTTATATTTGCATATTCATTACACATATATATAATAACCGCATCGATGAAAGACTTTTTTAAATATGTATTGGCTACCGTTGTAGGCGGTTTGCTCTTAGGCGTTGTGAGCATCTTCATAGGGTTGATGAGCATCGTGGGCATGCTCGCATCGGAATCTCAGACAAAAAACGTGAGCGAAAACTCCGTGCTGGTCATGAACATGGCTGGTGTCATACAAGACAAAACCCAACCCAACATACTCGGAAAGCTGACCGGAGAGAACATCGCCCAGCTCGGATTATCCGACATCCTTTCTGCTGTAAAGAAAGCCAAAAACAATGATGACATCAAAGGCATTTACATAGAAGCAGGCCTTTTACAAGCCGATTACGCCACGTTGCAGGAAATTCGCAATGCGTTTCTCGACTTCAAGAAGAGCGGGAAATGGATCATTGCATACGCGGATGATTATTCTCAAGGAGCATACTATCTGGCTTCGGCAGCCGATAAGATATACATCAACCCGCAAGGAACGCTCGATTGGCACGGATTAGCTGCCCACCCCGTATTCTATAAAGACCTTTACGCGAAGTTCGGCGTGAAGTATCAAGTGGTGAAAGTGGGGCGTTACAAGAGTTTTACCGAGCAATATACGGAAGAAAAGATGAGCGATGCCAACCGCGAACAGGTGTCGGCATTTCTCAATGGCACATGGAAAGACATCTGTCAGGCTGTTTCCGAAAGCCGAAAGATAAGTGTAGACTCGCTCAATGCCTATGCCGACCGCTTTATGCTCTTGACGGATGCAAAAGAATTGCTGAAATACCGGATGATAGATGGGCTGCTCTATGCCGACCAAATCAAGCCGGAGGTGTGTAAACGCTTGGGTATCGAACCGGATAAGGACATCAACCAGCTGAGCATTGCCGACATGGCAAACGTAAAAGAGGGAAGCAGCGAGGGAGAACAGATTGCCGTTTACTATGCCGAAGGCGGCATCGTGCAGACTTCTCTCTCTGGGACGTTCTCCGGCGGACAGGAGATTGTGGCGCAAGACGTATGCAAAGACCTGAAAGAACTCATGGAGGACGATGATGTGAAAGCAGTGGTTATCCGCGTCAACTCACACGGCGGCAGTTCCTACGCTTCCGAACAGTTGTGGCACCAGATAACAGAGCTGAAGAAAAAGAAGCCTGTGGTAGTGTCGATGGGCGGCTATGCGGCTTCCGGAGGTTATTATATGAGTTGCGGAGCCGATTGGATTGTAGCCCAGCCAACTACGCTTACAGGTAGTATCGGCATCTTTGGTGCATTTCCCGATATGAGCGGCCTGCTGACGGAAAAGTTGGGTGTAAGGTTCGATGAGGTGAAAACCAACCGCAACAGTGCCTTCTCTTTCATAAGAACAGCTCGCCCGTTTAATGCCGAGGAGACAGCACTTCTGCAGGCATACGTCAACCGTGGTTATACGCTCTTTCGCAAACGTGTGGCCGATGGTCGTAAACGGAGTGTAGAGGCCATAGAGAACGTGGCACAAGGTCATGTATGGACGGGGCGCGATGCTTTGCGGATAGGACTCGTAGACCAGCTCGGCGGCCTCGACGAAGCCATTGCCAAGGCGGCAAAGTTGGCCAAGCTCGACGAATATTATACGGAGAATTATCCCGAAGAGGCAGATTTCATAGACCAATTGTTCGCATCTGTGGGGCGCAGAAGTTATCTCGACGACCAGCTGCGGGCAGCTCTCGGCGAATACTACCAACCCTTTGCCAACATGAAAAAACTGAATGAGAGCGACCCGATACAAGCGGCGTTGCCTTTCTCATTCAGCATCAGATAAACGGAGCGGCATCACAAAATCAGCAAAAGGTAAACGGCATGGAAGGCGATTTCATCAAAATAAACGAGTGGTTACGGCCTATCAGTTGGTTGTACGGGCTGGGAGTGCGCTTTCGCAATCAACTTTTTGAGTGGGGAGTATTGAAAAGCCGGTCGTTCGACGTGCCCGTTATCGCAGTGGGAAACATTACCGTAGGCGGTACAGGCAAAACACCACACGTAGAATATCTCGTGAAATTGCTGAAAGAAGAGGCGCAAGTGGCCGTATTGAGCAGAGGTTACAAACGGAAAAGCCGCGGCTATGTGCTGGCCGATGCCGACACCCGCATGCAGGATATTGGAGATGAACCGTACCAGATGCACAAGAAGTTCGAGAACGTTTACGTGGCAGTAGACCGTAACCGCTGCGCAGGCATCGAACATCTGATAACGGATGAGGCGACGAAAGATACCGATGTCGTCTTGCTCGACGACGCTTTTCAGCATCGGTATGTGAAACCGGGGCTCAACATTCTGCTGGTAGACTATCACAGACTTATCATATTTGATCGTCTTCTGCCTGCAGGCCAGCTGCGGGAACCGAAAGAAGGAAAGCTGAGAGCCGACATCGTTATCGTTACGAAATGTCCGGCAAGCCTTAAGCCGATGGAGTTTCGCGTGCTAATGAAGACCCTCGAACTCTATGCCTACCAAGACTTGTATTTCACTACGCTGACCTATGGACGGATGAAGACCCTTTTCGGTAACGAAGAGAAAGCATTGGAAGACCTTGGAAAGAAGACACATGTGCTCCTGCTCACGGGCATTGCATCACCCAAACAATTAACAATAGACTTGGAACCTCATTGCGGAGATATTGTGCAGATGGCTTTTCGCGATCACCATCGCTTTACGAAACGCGATGTGGAGCGCATCAATGAGCGGTTTGCCACCATGCCGTCGCCTAAAATAATCATCACAACCGAGAAAGATGCCACAAGACTTTCCGGCCTCGATGGATGGAGCGAAGAGGCAAAAGGAGCTTTGTTCGTGTTGCCGGTGGAAATCAAATTCATGTTGGAACAGGAAAAGAAATTCAATCATAAAATAATAAGCTATGTACGAAAAAATTCAAGAAACAGCATCCTGGCTAAAAGAACGGATGACCACAGCCCCCACCACAGCCATCATTTTAGGAACGGGGCTGGGACAATTAGCTTCAGAAATCACTGATACTTACGAGTTTCCCTACAGCGAGATTCCTCATTTCCCCGTTTCTACAGTGGAAGGTCATGCCGGCAAATTGATTTTCGGTAAGCTCGGCGGCAAAGATATCATGGCCATGGAGGGACGTTTTCATTATTACGAAGGTTACGACATGAAGGAAGTAACCTTTCCCGAACGCGTGATGTATGAATTGGGTATCAAGACGCTCTTTGTTTCCAACGCTTCAGGAGGCATGAATCCGGAGTTTAAAATAGGAGACCTGATGATTATCACCGACCACATCAACTTCTTCCCCGAGCATCCATTGCGGGGCAAGAACTTCCCCACCGGACCCCGATTCCCCGATATGCACGAACCTTACGACAAGCAATTGATAGCACAGGCCGATGCCATCGCCCGTGAAAAAGGCATCCGCGTGATGCACGGTGTGTACGTGGGCGTGCAAGGTCCCACGTTTGAAACCCCCGCAGAGTATGCCATGTACCATCGATTGGGCGGCGATGCTGTGGGCATGAGCACAGTTCCCGAGGTTATCGTGGCCAGACATTGCGGTATCAAAGTGTTTGGTGTGAGCATCATTACAGACCTCGGACTGGAAGGACAGCCTGTGGAGGTGAGCCATGAAGAGGTGCAAGTGGCAGCTAATAAGGCACAGCCGCTGATGACAGAAATCATGCGCGAGATGATAAAGAGAAACTGAAGCAATCATCACAGGCTGGCACTACATGACAGAAATAGCAACATTGGGCGAGTTCGGCCTTATCCGCCGTCTTACAGAAGACATCAAACCGCAGAATCCCTCCACGCGTTACGGCGTGGGAGACGATTGCGCCGTACTGCATTATCCCGATAAAGAGGTGCTCGTAACCACGGATATGCTGATGGAAGGCGTGCACTTCGACCTCACGTATATCGATATGCGACAGCTCGGTTATAAGTCGGCGATGGTAAACATGAGCGACATCTTCGCCATGAACGGCACACCGCGACAGCTCATCGTCAGCATAGCGTTGAGTAAACGCTTCACGATAGAAGACACGGAGGCTTTCTACAACGGATTGAAAGCGGCTTGCGCAAAGTGGAAGGTGGACATTGTGGGCGGAGATACGACGTCGTCTTACACGGGATTGGCTATCAGTATTACCTGCATCGGCGAAGCTGCGGCGGGCGATATTGTTTATCGCAACGGCGCCAAAGACACCGATTTGATTTGCGTAACGGGCGATTTGGGAGCATCGTACATGGGTCTGCAACTCCTCGAACGCGAGAAAGCAGTGTATTATCAGCAGGTGGAAGAGGCTCAGAAAAAGGGCAACCGACAGGCGTTGGATAGCTTGAAAGACTTCCGTCCCGACTTTGCCGGTAAGGAATATCTGCTTGAACGACAGCTGAATCCTGAGGCACGGGGCGACATCATTGCCCAGCTGCGCGAAGCAAACATTCGTCCCACGGCGATGATGGATATTTCCGACGGGTTGAGCAGCGAACTGTTGCACATCTGTAGCCAAAGCAACTGCGGTTGTAGGGTATATGAGAAATCGTTGCCCATCGATTATCAGACGGCTGTGATGGCAGAAGAATTCAACATGAATGTCACAACCTGCGCCATGAACGGCGGTGAAGACTACGAGCTGCTCTTTACTGTGCCCATCGGAGACCATGCCAAGATTGAGGCAATGGAGGGTGTCCGACTGATTGGACACATCACGAAGCCCGAGTTCGGACACCTGCTTGTGACGCGCGATGGCAACGAGTTTGAGTTGCGGGCACAAGGTTGGAATCCGTTAAGCGCCGGCGACGGTGTCGATAAAGTCGATACGCCAAATCCCCGTTCATAGCTTCGCCCCCGAAAATAGAGAAGTAAAGCAGCGTCTCTGTGGTGTGGATTGAATGACTCAACCCCACCACAGAGATATTTTTCTTCCCCTGCATGCCATGATGAAATTCACATCTTTTTACGTGAGTTCGGGTTAAGAAAGTTCTTATAAAAGTTGGTAATCTCGTTGGTTTTTTGTAACTTCACATTTGGTAATCAACGACTTACAAAACAACCAAGCGATGATTACCAAAGACAAAGTTATAGAAATTTTCTGT
>ERZ772960.2167-NODE-2167-length-14627-cov-3.435355_pt1 | contig 14627 bp, 12 predicted proteins | sample MGYA00580678_ERZ772960 | MGnify/ENA primary metagenome ERZ772960 (study PRJEB29015, sample SAMEA2737930) | human oral metagenome | biome: human oral; feature: human-associated habitat; material: dental | place: China | collected 2059 ... | reverse complement strand
TACACTTCCGGTCACTCCTACAGGCGGTGTGCTTATCTTTGGAAATGAAGATGCCGTATTTTCAAATATTGTGATTGATTCAAGAGAGGCAAATAAAAACAGCCTTTTTGTTCCGGTAGTCGGAGAAAAAAATGATGCACATAAGTTCTTAGAATCGGTCTATGATGCCGGATGCAGAGTGGCAATAAGTTCAAGAAGGGATATTTTCTCAAAACCCAACTTTAATATAGTGCTTGTAGAGGATACAATTAAGGCACTGCAAAGTCTTGGCATATATCTTAGAAGTAAACTTTCTTTACCGCTTGTAGGAGTGACCGGAAGTGTAGGAAAGACCACTACAAGAGAGATGACAGCACTTGCACTCTCAGACCTTAAGGTATTTAAGACTCCAAATAATTTCAACTCACAGCTTGGTGTGCCTGTCACAATCAGCAGGATAACTGATGAGGAGATAGGAATTATAGAGCTTGGTATGAGCCTGTTCGGTGAGATGGAGCGTATTGCAAAAATAGTCGAATGTGACAGTGCCATAATTACAAATATAGGTACTGCACATATTGAAAATCTTCACACAAAAGAGAATATAAGGTCTGAAAAGTTTCATATAATGGACGGTATGAAAGCCGGCAGTGTGGTATTTTTAAATGCCGACAATGATATGCTCTTCAACCCTCCTAAGAGAGAGGGTATAATATATAAGTTTTTCAGTGCCAAGGGAAATACCGATTGTGATTACTATGCAACTGATATTGTATTTCACAATGCAATGCCGGAGTTTACAGCACATATTTGCGACAGAAGTATAAAAGTAACTTTGAATGTATTTGGGGAACATCAGGTATCAAATGCATTGGTTGCACTGGCTGTAGCACACCACTATAATCTTGATATAGAGTCCGCAAGCAAGCATCTGTCTTCGTTTAGAGGCTTTTCACACAGACAGGAGCTGATAGAGTTAAAGAATCTTACTGTCATAGATGATACCTATAATGCATCACCTGACTCTATGAAGGCATCGCTTTCTATCTTAAAGGACTTTAGGGCAAAGAGAAAAATTGCCGTTCTGGCAGATATGAAAGAACTTGGAGCGGATGAAGTTAAGTTTCACAGGGAAGTCGGAGAGTTTATATCTGAAAATGTGAAGCCGGATGCTGTATTTAGTGTAGGAGAATTGGCAAAAGAGATTGTAAACTGTACAGACACTTTCGGCAAAAGTTTTGACAGCAATGAAGCATTGGAAAAATATCTGTTAGAATATTTGGAAGATGGTGATGTATGCCTGTTTAAGGGTTCTAACAGTATGAGACTTTTTGATGTGGTAGATAAAATAAAAAATTATGAAAAATTTATTCGCTGATATAATTATAGCAAATACAAATGTGGACAGACCATTTACCTACCTTATTCCTATTAATCTTAGAGATAAGGTCACTCGGGGCTGTCCTGTTTTGATTGAGTTTGGGAAACTGACTAAAAAGGGTTATATAATAGATATAAAAGAAGAAAGTGATATAGATATATCTAAACTGAAATATATAACAGATATAGAAAAGGAGGGATTAAGTACAGATGAAAATTTACTGCGTTTGGCTATATGGATAAAACACAGATATGGTGTGACTTTTGATAAAGCAATAGCCACAGTAATGCCGGTGAAGTCAGGAATGAAAGAAAAATCAAACAATGAGATTTTCTTAAACGGCGAGATTGAAGAATCGGTTTTAGATGAACTTAGTAGAAAGAGAAAAACTGCCCGGATAAGGCTCTTAGAAGAACTTAAAAAAACTTTCAGTTTGCCGCAAAGCTATGTAAATAAGGAACTTAAGGTTAATTCGGCTACAATAAAGAAAATGGTTGAAGAGGGCTATATCACAGTAGGTACCAAGAGGGTTAAATCAAATCCGCTTCTGCCGGTATTAAAATCTTTGGGTGTGGATAAATTTAGCGAGATACAAAAGCCGAAAGAATATATTCTAAATGAAGAGCAAAAACAGGTAACAGATATCTTCAAAACAGACTTTTGTACAGGTGAAAGAAATACTTACTTACTACATGGCATTACAGGAAGCGGAAAGACTCTTGTATTTATAAATATGATAAAATATGTGATAAGTAACGGTTTACAGGCTATTGTACTTATACCTGAGATTTCATTGACTTATCAGACAGTGTTAAGGATGGTAGAGTATTTTGGAGACAGAGTGGCTATAATTAATTCAAAGCTGTCAAAGAATGAAAAATTTTATCAGTTTGACAGGATAAAAAAAGATGATGCAGATGTGATAATAGGTCCAAGGTCTGCGATATTTGCACCTGTAAAAAGACTGGGACTTATAGTAATAGATGAAGAGCATGACTCCGCCTACAAAAATGAAAGTGTACCGACCTTTAACATTAGAGATGTAGCAGGCAAACTTGCAAAAATTGCCGGTGCATCATTAATTTTGGCATCTGCGACTCCGACTCCTGAAACCTATAACAGGGCTATAAACGGAGAGATAAAGCTTTTAGAGCTGAAGAAAAGAGCTAAGAATACTTCACTTCCGAAAGTAAGCATAGTGGATATGAGAGACGAGCTCAAAAGAGGTAACAGAAGTATTTTCAGTAACAAATTAAGAACTTTGATAGAGGACAGATTAAGAAAACATGAGCAGGTGATGCTCTTTATGAATAGAAGGGGATATTCAAGCTTTGTATCATGTCGATTTTGCGGTGAAGCAATAAAATGTAAGCACTGTGATGTGACAATGACTTTGCATAATAACAATAAGCTGGTATGTCACTACTGTGGATATAGTGTCGATTTGCCGAAAGTTTGCCCGAGCTGCGGTTCAAAATATATCGCAAACTTCGGCACCGGTACACAAAAGCTTGAAGTGATGACAAGGGAAGTCTTTCCAAATGCTAAAGTTTTACGAATGGATACAGACAGTGTTTCAAAGAAAAACAGTGCAAATGATATGATTAGAGACTTTGCAAGAGGTGATGCGGATATTTTGATAGGCACACAGATGATTGTAAAAGGTCATGACTTTGATAATGTGACACTTGTAGGGATAATGGCGGCAGATACTTCACTGTATGTGAGCAACTATAACAGTGCACAAAGAACATTTGAGTTGCTCACACAGGCGGCAGGCAGAGCAGGCAGGGCTAAGACGGGAGAGGCTGTAATACAGACATATAAGCCGGAAAACTATGCGATAGCGGCTGCCGCCGCACAGGACTATAAAAAATATTTTGAAAATGAGATGGCATACAGGAAACTGGGAGGTTATCCTCCTACCTGTTATATGCTTACCGTAATGTTTAGCAGTATCAAAGAGGAAGAGTTGAATAAATGTGCAATCAGTATAGTTGGCATATTGAAATCAGATAATAAATTTAAAAATTCGACAATAATAGGACCTACCGATCCGAGTGTGGTGAAGGTAAAGGACTATTATAGAAAACTGGTATACATAAAAAATACTAATTATGATATACTTTTAGATATACAAAAAAAAATAGAAGAAGGTCTAAACTCTTACAGAAACGTAGGAGCAGTGTATGACTTTAATTAAGGAGATAGATATGGCAATAAGAGCAATACGAGTAATGGGAGACAATGTCTTAAATAAAAAGTGTAAAGAAGTAAAAGAAGTAAATGACAGAACAAAGATTTTGATAGAAGATATGATTGAGACCATGAGAGAGGCGGGAGGTGTGGGACTTGCGGCTCCACAGATAGGTGTATTAAAAAGAATAGTGGTAATAGAGACGGAGCCTGACAATGTGCATGTGCTTATAAATCCTGTGATAATAAAGCAGGACGGTGAGCAGGTAGGATATGAGGGTTGCCTTAGTGTGCCGGGAAAAAGCGGTATAGTAAAAAGGCCGAATTATGTAGCGGCAAAGGCATTTGATATCGATATGAACGAGTATACTATAGAGGGTGAGGGATTACTTGCAAGAGCAATCTGCCATGAATGTGCACATCTTGACGGTGAGTTATATGTTGACCTTGTAGAGGGTGAACTTATAGACAATGAAGAACTTGAAAATATGCAAAAAGAAGAGGCTAATGAAGAATGAAAATAGTTTTTATGGGAACTCCCGATTTTTCCTTACAACCGCTGAAAAAACTTATAGAGGCAGGACATTATGTCAGCCTGGTACTTACAAGGGAGGATAAGAAGAGAAACAGAGGTGAGCTTAGCCCTACACCTGTAAAGGAGCTGGCACAGGAGTTAAATATTCCTGTGCTTACTCCTTCAAGAATGAAGGATGAAGCACTGCTTGAGAGACTTAATTCGGAAAAGGCTGATTTTTTTGTAGTGGTGGCATATGGAAAAATTTTGCCTAAGGAAATACTTGATATGCCGAAGTTCGGCTGTATCAATATTCATGCATCACTTTTGCCGGAGTACAGAGGTGCGGCACCTATACAGTGGTCAATCATAGACGGCAAGAAAAAGACAGGGATTACCACAATGCTTATGGATGAGGGGCTTGATACCGGAGATATTTTAAAGCAATATGAACTGCCTATTTCCGATAATGAGACGGGAGGTTCACTATTTGAAAAGCTTGCTTTACTTGGAGGTGAGGCTATTGTTGATACTATAGATAACTTTAATGATATTACACCGAAAAAGCAGGGGGAGTCTACTACCGGGTATGCCAAGATGATTTCAAAGAGCATGGGTGACATAGACTTTAATAAATCAGCCATAGAGATAGAAAGACTTATAAGAGGAATGAATCCATGGCCAAGTGCATATACAAATTATATGGGCAAGGTTTTAAAGATTTGGGAAGCAAAGGTGGCAGAGAATATATCGGAATTACCAAATATAAAATTAAATGAAAATTATGGCAAAATATATAGCTTTAATAATAGAATTTTTATAATATGCAATAGCAGTGCATTGGAAGTGATGTCATTGCAACTTGAAGGCAAGAAGAAAATGTCTGCAAAGGACTTTTTGCTTGGGAGAGAGATAGAGCAGGGATATGTATTGGGAAGTAAAGTGTAATTGCAGGTTCTATAAATAACAATAAGGAGGGGTTTATGTACTACGGTTACGGTTTGGATATAACATATATATTTGTAATCATCGGAATGATAATAACATTGTTAGCTTCATGGAGAATGAAAGTAACATTTGCAAAGTATGAAAGAGTGAGATCTGAATCAAATCTTACAGGAAGAGAAGTGGCGGAAAGAATACTGAGGGCAAACGGAATCTATGATGTGGGAGTAAGACCTGTATCAGGCAGACTTACCGACCACTATGACCCGAGAGATAAAACGGTCAGCCTCAGTGAAGTGATATATAACTCCACATCAGTGGCGGCAATTGCGGTAGCGGCACATGAATGTGGTCATGCGATACAGGATAATGTAGGCTATGTACCGCTAAACTTAAGAAGCGCATTTGTACCGGCAGCAAACTGGGGAAGCAGACTTGCCTGGCCGATGATAGTTATAGGGCTTTTCCTCGGATACGGAAATATGTCAAATATATTTATTCAGATAGGAATCGGTATGTTTTTGCTTGCAGTAATTTTCCAGATTATAACATTGCCTGTAGAGTTTGATGCTTCAAAAAGAGCATTGGCAGAACTCAAGAGCAATAATATTCTACCGTCAGGTGAGGACAGGAGTGCAAGAAAAGTGCTTTTTGCGGCGGCTATGACCTATGTGGCTGCTGCTGCTTCAGGAGTGTTACAATTACTGAGACTTTTGCTTTTATTTAACGGTAGGGGAAGAAGAAACTGATAATGGAAAAAACAAATATAAGAACTCTCATTTTGGAAGCTCTGATGCTTATAGATGTTGAGGAAGAATACAGCCACAAGGTCATAGATATGGCACTTGAAAAATACTCATATCTGTCTAAGGCGGACAGAGGATTTTTTTCAAAGGTAGTTCATGGAGTAGAGGAGTACAGACTACAACTTGACTTTATTATAAAAAAATATAATGGGGGCAAGCGCATAAAGCCTGTAATCAGAGAGATACTTAGAATGGCAATATATCAAATGCTGTACATGGACAGGGTACCTGACAGAGCCATAATAAATGAGGCTGTAAATCTTGTGAAACTAAGGAGATTGACAGCACTTACCGGATTTGTAAACGGCATACTCAGAAAGATAAGCAGTGAAAAAGAAACTGTAAGCTTTGATAATATCGGTATAAGGTATTCTATGCCTGAGTTTTTGCTTGATATAATAAAAGAAAATACCGGTAAGTATTTTGATAAGACATTGGAGTATTTTCTTGAAGGCAGACCGGTATCTATAAGAGTAAACACATCAAAGTCAAAGGTTACCGATGTGGTTAAGGAGCTTGAAGAAAGCAATATCAGGGCTGAAAGATCAAGCCTTAATGATACCGTTTTGTATATCAGGGGATTTGATAAAGTAGACGATATCTCTGTGATAAAATCGGGTAAGTGCTACATTACAGATGTGTCATCTTCAATGATAGCGGAACTTATAATACCTGATAATATAAAAAAGGCTTTAGATGTTTGTGCGGCACCGGGAGGGAAGAGCTTTTTACTGGCAGATAAGATAGATAATGAAGCTTTAATTTATTCATGTGATGTCAGTGAAAATAAGGTCAATCTGATAACGGAGAATGCAAAAGTACAGGGATTTAAAAATATAATTCCTTTGGTGGCGGATGCAAGGGTATTTGATGAAAGATTTGCAGAAAGTGATTTGGTAGTGGCGGATCTTCCATGCAGCGGTATAGGTATTATAGGTAAAAAGCCTGATATAAAGTATAGATTAAATGCTGAGAATATGATCTCACTTGCCGATTTGCAAAAAGAGATACTTGACAATGTATCACAGTATGTGAAAATTGGTGGAGAACTTATATTTTCCACATGTACATTGAATAAGGCGGAAAATGAAGAGAATGTATCATTGTTTTTAAAAAATCACAGTAATTTTAAAGCAGTAGATTTAACTAAGAGACTTAAATCCACACTGATTGAAAAGTTTGATAAAGATGAATTGAAAAAAGGGTATCTTAAGCTGATACCGGGAAGAGACGGCTGTGACGGTTTTTTCATTGCAGTATTTAGGAGAGATGATGACTGATATAAAGTCAATGGATTTTGAAGAGTTAAAGGCCTTTGTAAAGGATATAGGTGAACCCGCATTCAGAGCAAAGCAGTTGTTTGAATGGATGCATAAATCGCTTATAGAATCCTTTGATGAATGTACAAATCTTTCAAAGGCATTCAGAGAAACATTAAAGTCACAAGTTATACTGACAAGACTTAAGACGGTGGAAGTCTTTACATCAAAGATAGATGATACAAGAAAGTATTTGTTTGCACTGTCTGACGGAAATATCATAGAGAGTGTGAGAATGAAGTATGAACATGGCAACTCGGTATGCATATCATCGCAGGTGGGATGTAGGATGGGATGCAAGTTCTGTGCTTCTACACTGGACGGGCTGGTCAGAAATCTTACAACGGCTGAGATGCTTGATCAGGTATACAGCATTCAAAGGATTTTAGGAGAGAGAGTATCCAATATAGTTGTGATGGGTTCAGGTGAGCCTTTGGATAACTATGATAATATAGTGAAATTTGTTAGAATTATAAGCAGTGATATGGGATTAAATATCAGCCAAAGAAATATTACAGTGTCTACCTGTGGCATTGTTCCAAAGATAAAAAAGTTGGCGGATGAAGGACTGAATATTACTTTGGCACTTTCACTGCATGCACCGAATGATGAAATAAGAAAGACTATAATGCCTGTAGCCAACAAGTATGCATTAAAGGATATTATCGCAGCCTGTGACTACTATTTCAAAAAGACCGGGAGAAGAGTATCATATGAGTACTCTTTGGTGGCAGGAGTAAATGACAATATGGAAGAGGCAAAAAGTCTTGTAAGACTTGTAAACGGTAGGAATATCCACATCAATCTTATACCTGTAAATCCTATAAAGGAGAGAGATTTTAAGCAGTCGGATAAGTTTAAGATAAAGGCGTTTAGAGATTTTTTGGAAAAGAAAGGTGTCAATGCCACAATAAGAAGAGAGATGGGCAGAGATATTGATGGTGCCTGTGGACAGTTGAGAAGAAGATTTATTGAGTCAAGCAATAAATCTGAAAGCTTGGAGGTGTAAATATGTATTCGGTTGCATTGACCGATGTAGGTAGGAGAAGACTTATAAATCAGGATACGGTATATATAAGTGATGTGCCGATAGGGGTGTTGCCAAATTTATATATTGTAGCTGACGGTATGGGAGGAGAAAAAGCAGGAGACTATGCATCAAAGTCCTTGATAGGATATATGTTAACATATATTGAAAATACAATTAAGATGCCTGTAGTGGCAATACGGGAATCCATAGAGTATGCAAATGAAAATTTGTTTGCAGAAGGAAGTAAAAATCCGAATCTTACAGGAATGGGCACTACTGTAGTTGCGGCAAGTATAATAGATAATATACTGCATGTTTTCAATGTCGGAGATTCCAGATGCTATATATTGGATGACAAAGATATATATCAAATAACAAAGGATCATTCTCTTGTGGAAATGCTTGTATCAAAGGGTGAAATCACAAGGGAGAGTGATGAGTATAAGGAGAACAAGAGTAAGATAACGAGGGCTGTAGGAGCAGAGGCAAAGGTACTTATAGACAGCTTTGAGGTGGAACTTTTGGGGAATGAGTATGTGTTATTATGTTCAGACGGACTTACAAATATGGTAGATGACAGGAAGATTTTTAATATAATATCTTCAGGAGCCGGTGTGGAGTCAAGTGCAAAAAGACTAATAGAGGAGGCAAATCTGTCAGGTGGAAGTGATAATATATCAATTTTACTTATAGATATGAATGCGAGGTAATATTATGAATCTTGAATCAGTTGTCTTGCAAGGGAGATATGAAATCATAGAGAAAATAGGCTCAGGCGGTATGTCAAATGTATTCAGAGCCAAGGACTTAAAACTGGGAAGAATGGTTGCCATAAAGGTGCTGAAAGATGAGTTTTGTACAGATTTGGACTTTGTTGACAAGTTCAAAAAAGAGGCACAGGCGGCGGCAGGGCTTTTAGGTGAAAATATAGTAAATATCTATGATGTAGTAGATGAGGGCAGGTACCATTTTATAGTAATGGAGCTTGTAGACGGTATAACCTTAAAGGAATATATAAGAATAAAGGGAAAGCTTGATATAACAGAAGGGGTAAGTATAGCTATACAGGTGGCAAGGGCACTTAAGACAGCTCATGCACAGCATATAGTTCATAGAGATATAAAACCGCAGAATATACTTATAACAGATGACAGCAAGGTGAAGGTAGCTGATTTCGGTATAGCAAGGGCTGTATCTGAGCAGACTGTCAATGCAAATGCTATAGGCTCGGTACATTATATTTCTCCGGAACAGGCAAGAGGTGGAAGATGTGATGCCAGAAGTGATATATATTCTTTAGGTATCACAATGTATGAAATGTTTACAGGTAGAGTTCCTTTTACAGGGGAGTCTACTGTAGCGGTGGCGCTTGCACATCTTGAACAGGCTATGACACCGCCGGGGGTATATAACAATAAGATATCCCCAAACCTTGAAAGAATTATACTAAAGTGTACAAAGAAGGATCCGGCCAACAGATATCAAAATATTACAGAGCTTCTTGACGATCTTGAAAATGTACTCTTAAATCCTGATAAAGCATATGAGGTAAGCGGCTCTACTAAGGTAATAAAAGCTGAGGATACAGCAATGTTAAGTCAGGTAGAACCTATTGATGATATGAGCGATGACGAGTATGAAAGAGGCGAGGAAGAAGATGATGATGACTATGATGAGGAAGATGAAAAGATGGATAAGATTATGTCCATTGCAGGTGTAGTCATAGCAGTAATAATAGTAGTACTTTTGGTTTTCTTTGTAGGCAGATTTACAGGAGTCTTTGGCAAAGGTAAAACTGATAATTCACAGAGTAAACTGGACTCTACACAGACGACTATGCCTGATGTAGTTGGACTGTCTGAGAAGATGGCGGATAAGAAACTATCAGACAATAACCTTCAGATGCAGGTAAAGTCAAGTGAGAACTCGGATACGGTGGAAAAGGGCAATGTAATATCACAGGAACCTAAGTCCGGTGAGGTGGTCTCAAAGTATTCCAAGGTGAGTGTGGTAATAAGTCTGGGTTCAGATGCCTTTGATATATCAAAACTGAATCTGGTAGGAAAGACTAAGGAAAGTGCAGAAAGTTTGCTGAAGGAAAACGGATTTTCGGTGGATACCAAGGAGGAAGCTTCAGATACCGCCGCAAAGGGTACAGTCATATCATACTCTCCTACAAAGCCGAAAAATGGTGAAAGAGTGACTTTGACTGTCAGCAGCGGTAAAAAGATAACCAAGGTAGTAGTACCGAATATTACAGGTATGAGTGAATCTGAGGCGAAGGCATTGCTTGAGACAAACGGTTTAGTACTTGGTAAAAAGGCGGAACAGCACAGTGCAACTGTGGAAAAGGGGATTATAACAGGTCAGTCGCTGGCAGCAGGTTCAAGTGTAGACAGTGGAAGCAGTGTAGACTTTGCAGTAAGCAGCGGAACGGCGCCTGAGACAACTCAGGCAAGCAGTGAACAGCAGCAAAGTGCAAGTGAACAACAGCAGGCAACACAACAACAGACACAGCAGCAGGCAACACAACAACAAACACAGCCTACTAAGGCAACAGTGGCACCGGCGACTGCCGCATCAAATTACAGATATGTAGGCTCAATTGATACAAACTATTCATTGCAGGATGTTATAGGACCAAGCTCAGGACTTACAAGTGTAAAGGTCATGATTAGACTTAAGCAGACTGTTAACGGAAGTGATGTATATTCCACATTGATGGATGCAAGGACGGTAACAGGTGACACAATACTTCCTGTAAGATTTAGAACTATTGTAGGTGCTAACGGAGTGGATCAGGGACAGGTTGAGATTGTAAATGTAGACAGTGGAGATGTATTGAAATCATATACGGTGGAGTTCTTTAGAGTTGAGTAATTTTGATGAAGGCAAAGTTTATTTTGCAAAAATAATAAAGGGAATTGCAGGTTTCTATTACTGTATCATCTTTGATGAGTGTGAAAGAAAAGGGCAGATTTTTGCCTGTAAGGCAAAGGGTATTTTTAGAAATATAGGTGTGAAGCCGCTGGTTGGTGACAATGTGGATTTTGAGATTACAGATACTAAGGACTTTGAAGGAAATATTGTAAAGATTCATACAAGAAAAAATGCCCTGATTAGGCCGGCAGTGGCAAATATTGACAAGGTAGTGCTTGTTTTGGCGGTGGAATCTCCATCGCCTGCATTCTATTATTTGGATAAGTATTTAATAAATATGTCAAATGCAGGTATAAAGGTTGAGATATGCTGGAATAAGACCGACTTAAATATGGATAAAGCTTTGGAGTATGCAAAAATATATACCGATGCAGGTTTTAAAAATATTATAGCTTCCACTGTGGAAGACGGTGGACTTAAAACTTTAAAAGAAGCATTAAAGGGAGAGGTGAATGTGCTTGCCGGTGCTTCAGGTGTTGGAAAGTCATCCATTACAAATATTTTGGTACCTAAGGCAAATATGAATACCAATACGGTAAGCAGGAAGATAGAAAGAGGCAGACATACGACCAGACATTCCGAACTCTTTATGATTGATAATGATACATTTATATTTGACACTCCGGGATTTACAAGTGTGGAATCTCCTACATTTGATAAGGAGGAGCTAAGGTTTCATTTTAATGAGTTTGCAAAATATGAGGGTAAATGCAGATTTGCGGGTTGTATGCATATAAATGAACCTGACTGTGCGGTAAAAGAAGCTTTGGAAAAAGAATATATAAGCGAATTCAGATATCAGAGCTATAAAAAGATGTATGAGGAAATGTCTGAAAGGAGAAGATATTGAAAAAAAGCATTGCACCGTCACTGCTTGCAGCAGATTTTTTTGATTTGTCATCACAGCTTGTGCTACTTAAGAAAAGTGATATAGAAGTTTTACACCTTGATATAATGGACGGAATGTTTGTGCCAAGTATTTCATTCGGAATGCCGGTGATAAGTTCATTAAGAAAGTCCGTGGATTTTTTCTTTGATGTACATATGATGGTGGAAAATCCTGAGAGATATATTGAAGATTTTTATAAGTGCGGTGCTAACGGTATAACAATACATTTTGAGGCATGCAAGCATATAGACAGATGTATTTCGCTGATAAAATCTTTTGGACTTAGAAGCGGTATTGCCATAAATCCCGCAACACCGGTTTCTTTTTTACATAATATCATCACTGAGGTGGATATGGTGCTTATAATGAGTGTGAATCCGGGTTTTGGAGGTCAAAAGTTTATCCCGTACAGTTTGGACAAAGTAAGAGAATTGTATAAGATTAAGACGGAAAAAAATAAGAATCTTATAATTCAAGTGGACGGAGGTGTTGGAACAGAAAATATTAAGGCACTTTCAGATGCCGGTGTAGATGAGTTTGTTGCAGGATCTTCCATATTTAAAGGAGATATTCTAAGTAATATAATAGATTTAAGAAATGTACTGGGAAGGGATTGAAGTTAATGAATGCAATAATTATTACAGGCGGTGATATTGATTTATCACTGCTTGAATCATATATAAGTCAAAATAGATATGTCACCGTTATAAGTGTGGACGCAGCTGTTAAAAAACTTGAAGAGATAAATAAAATGCCGAATGTAATGGTAGGAGACTTTGATACTTTAACAGATGAAAGTAGACTTGAGCATTATGCCGGCTTAGGAGTTGAGATAGTAAGACATAATCCTGTTAAAGATTTCTCGGACAGTGAGCTTGCGATAGATTGGGCATACAAAAGAAATATAAGTGAAATTGTGGTTTTTGGAGCTTTGGGAAGGAGATTTGATCATACTTTTGCCAATATTTTGCTCCTACAAAAGTACAAAAAGCTTGGTGTGGATATTACTATAATTGATAGATTTAACAGGATATATGTAAAATCAAACCCTTTTATTTTGGAAAAGCGGTCTGTATGGGGCAAGTATATAAGCTTTTTTGCAATAAGAGAAAAGGTTCTTATAGAATCACTTACCGGAGTGGCATATCCTGTAGAAAATAAATATCTTGACAATATAGAAAGCCCAAGCCTGTTTATAAGTAATGAGATAGTAGAGGATTATATGAGTGTGATATTTAACGGGGAGATACTGGTGGTGGAAAGCAGAGATTGATTGACATAAGGAAAATATTATGTTTACAGAGATGATAAAGGGTGGATTTAAACAATTACAAAAACCGCTGAAACTTGTATCGACGATAATAGCTATAATGACAGTAACAGTTTTTTTGATTGTAAGATTAATATTCTTAATCTCCGGTATAAAGAGTACGTCAGCAATAATATTGTGGTATATAATTAGCGGTATTGTTAATTTATTTTGTGAGTTTATATACCCTGTTTTTACATTACTTATGTATATATATGGGGGAGATGTATTTTATAGAAGTATGTATTCTACAGATACATCTTCTGCAAATAAACTGATTTTAAGTAAATTTATACCTATGGCAATATTTCAAGTAGCGGTTAGAGTTGAAATGTTTGTAGCTGCAGCACTGATAATGGGTGAATTTGATTCAATAAGATACGGGTATGGATATGGAATATCTTTCAGTGATATAGTAAATTACTCGGAGTTTTATTTTATGGAAATTAATAATGGAGAATCAGTAACCGGGCTACTTACAGTTGAAGTTATTATAGCTAAAATAGTCGGTATTTTTGCGACTACACTGCTTCTGTGGTTGTGTGTCTCTATAGGGAAATCTTTTAAAAAAGCAGGTGTTGCAATTGCAATGATACTTTTTATAGTTATTTGTAATTTGCTCTTAGCTGAGAATTTTACAGAACATTTGGTAAGACAGGTAATTATAGGCGGTATAAAAGACCCAGAAGGTATCCGATGGGGTGAACTGAACAGCCATATCTATGCAACGGCATCAATATTAAAAAATGCAGTATTGACAGTAACTTATTATTTATTAAGCTGTCGTATTGTCGGAGCAGTACTGAAACGTAAAGGTCGACTTTTATAGTTTCAAATAAAGAGCAGATTATACAAGGTATCAGTCTGCTTTTTATTTTAATTAATATAAAATTTATTGTTTTTTCAGATTAAAAATTGTATTATATTTGTAGGTGGTATTTATATTTCTTAAGTTGTCTGTGTAATATTTTATTCTATATATTGTTAAATTAGGGGGAGGTCTATGGAATTAAATTCAAAGCAAAGGTTTATGGAGGCTATAGGAACATTGAATCCTATAGAAGATGCCGTGTTCAGAAAGATGGCGGAAAGTATAGAGTTTTGTGAAGAGATTTTGAGGGTGTTTTTGCAGGAACCGAAACTGAGAGTTGTCAGTAATCATTCACAACACTCTGTTACAAGCATAGAAGGCAGATCGGTTATACTGGATGCATACTGTGAGTTGGAGGATGGAAGGAAGGTTAATGTAGAGGTACAAAATGCAAACAATACAGATCATCAAAGAAGAGTCAGGTACTACAGCAGTGTGTTGACAACAA
>ERZ772960.2166-NODE-2166-length-14629-cov-15.750652_pt1 | contig 14629 bp, 16 predicted proteins | sample MGYA00580678_ERZ772960 | MGnify/ENA primary metagenome ERZ772960 (study PRJEB29015, sample SAMEA2737930) | human oral metagenome | biome: human oral; feature: human-associated habitat; material: dental | place: China | collected 2059 ... | reverse complement strand
TAGACAAGGTAAAGGGAGAGTAAAAAAGAGGATGTATCAATTTTGACACACCCTCATGATAGGTTTAATAGTGCACGTCCAATTGCATTGATGGTGTTAATAGCATTAAGCCATTCAGCCCCTTCTAATATAGGAGTCCCTTGCTCATCAAAATGTTGATCTACAATTGTCCGCAAAGGATGATCTTTTGAATATCTACGGAATTCACGAACGATCTCTTTAATTTCCATTATTTTAATAAATTATGATTGCATTTGCAAAGGTATACAAATTTCAGAAAGATAAGCATCTTGTATACATAAATAAAAGCATATACATCAAACAACAGAAAAAAGGTTGAGCATAGGTTGATACCTCAAACATTGCTCAACGCCATTTACTTTTATCGTTTCTAATTTTGCCCTCGTTAACAAATAATTAGCGAAGGTGCACCTTCATATTGTTTAATTCAAAATGTTTTCAATATGAACAAGACATTAGAAACTCGAGTTGAAGAACTCGAACAAATGGTATTCATGAATAAGAACGTGCTTAGCTTCGAGGAAGCAAGCAAGTTCTTAAATCTTTCCAAGAGTTATCTCTACAAACTTACTTCTGGAAACTTGATACCACATTACAAACCACAAGGAAAGATGCTTTACTTTGAGAAAGCTGAACTTGAAGCGTGGCTACGGCAGAACCCAATTAAAACTTCTGCACAGATAAATCAAGAAGCCCAAAGGTACATCATGGGCAGCAAACCTTTAATGCAGAAGTAACTTATGGCACACGAAGATTTTATCCGTGTTGGTACAACCTTATACAAGATTGTGAACCAACCACGCATCAATGGCGGTTTTGTCAAGAAGCGTATTGTGTGGAACAATGAGACATTACGGCAGGACTATGGCAAAGATTTCATTGCCACAGTCCCAAAGTATGATGGCTTTTGCACTGTTCCCAACCATGTGAACTATCAACCTGTGGTTGATAAGTTTCTTAATCTCTATGAACCAATAGGGCACCAGCCAAAAGAAGGAGACTTTCCACACATCGAATCCTTGATACATCACATCTTCGGGGAACAATATGAGTTGGGCATTGATTATTTACAGTTGCTCTATCTTCAACCTGTGCAGAAACTTCCCATCCTTTTGATGGTGTCAGAGGAAAGGAATACAGGCAAGAGTACATTCCTTAACTTCCTTAAAGCTGTTTTCCAGAACAATGTAACTTTCAACACGAATGAGGACTTCCGCAGCCAGTTCAATGCTGATTGGGCAGGAAAACTGCTTATCGTTGTGGACGAAGTTTTGCTCAACCGCAGGGAAGATAGCGAGCGGCTCAAAAACCTCAGTACGACACTTTCTTATAAGGTGGAAGCAAAGGGCAAAGACAGAGATGAAATCTCCTTTTTTGCCAAGTTCGTGCTCTGTTCCAATAACGAGTTACTCCCAGTCATCATTGACGTGGGAGAAACCCGATATTGGGTAAGAAAAATAAACAGGCTTGATAGTGACGACACCGACTTTCTGCAAAAGCTGAAAGCCGAGATTCCTGCCTTCCTTTATTTTCTGCAACATCGCACGCTATCTACCCAAAAGGAAAGTCGTATGTGGTTTGCACCCAAGCTAACTTTTACACCTGCTCTACAGCGTATAATACGCAGCAATAGAAACAAGATAGAGTTGGAAATGTCTGAACTCTGCTTAGAGGTAATGGAGCAGATGGTGGTTACCGAGTATTCTTTCTGTATCAATGATATGGTGTGCCTACTAAACAACACAGGCTGCAAGGCTGACAAAAGCCAAGTCCGAAGGATTGTGCAGGACATTTGGAAACTCTCACCTGCTCCCAACAGCCTTACCTATCTCACCTATCAGATTGACTACAATAGTTTCAGGAACTATTCGCCTATTAAGAGGACAGGTAGGTACTACACCGTGACCAAAGAACTACTCACAAACATTTAATCATTTATTTTGATGAAATGATGAAAGAAGCACATAAATTCCTGATTGGCACCATCTTTTTCATTCATCCTTTTGCTCATCAGAATAAAGGAATGATGAAAGAAGTATTCTGTACTATCCAAAAGAGAAATACATCAAGTTTCTCTTTTGGTTGGCGCCTTTACGTGAATTGCGCCTCCCCCTTCCCGATTTCACGAAATCGGCAACACTTTTGTCCGAACAAAAGTACAACTTGCTAAACAAAGTCAGGTATGCAATAAAGGAGAAATCTCAGTATTTCGGGAAAGTATTAAGAAACGAGATAGGGAAATAACGAAATCATGCAATTGAGATATTGGTACTTCTAAGAAGCATATTCTACTTCGGTAAGCATTGTGATGAAGCAACGATGAGTATATAAGTCTTTTATAACGAACAGGTTATGTCTCATTTCATCAAATCATCAATTTTTCAAACCATTCAACTTCACTGTAATATGAACATTCAAGAAATTAAAACAATAAAGCTGCAAGATTTTCTTGCGAGTCTGGGACATACACCTGTCAAACAACAAGGTAACAAGTTATGGTATCTCTCTCCCTTTCGTACTAAGCGCCAAGCTTCATTCAAGGTAAATACAGAGCTCAACCAATGGTATGACTTCGGGGTAGGAAAAGGTGGAAACATCATTGCTTTGGCAGAGGCACTATACAAGTCCTCCGATGTTTTCTATCTTATTAGACAGATAGAACGCAATGTTCCAAGCTGTGTACATTCCTTGTCTATTCCTTGCACTAAGAAGGAATCGCAACAACATGAACAACCTTTTGAGAACTTAAAAGTTCTACCTTTGGCGCACCCTGCCCTTGTCAGATACTTACATGAAAGGTGTATTGACATGGAGGTAGCTACCGCTGTGTGTGAAGAACTCCATTACGACTCTAATGGTAAGCACTATTTCGGGATTGGTTTTCCCAATAGTGCAGGCGGGTATGAAGTTCGCAATCCGTTCTTCAAAGGCTGCATTGCTCCAAAGGATATTAGTATTTTCTATGCCAATGAGTCGAAGAAGATTTGCTTTCTTTTCGAAGGCTTTATGGACTTTTTGTCTTTTATGACATTAAGGAAGTTGAAGAATCCACAGCGGACAGGGCTAAGCCAACAAGATTACATAGTCCTCAATTCTGTATCAAATATTCATAAGGTTACAGAGAAGTTGTCGCATTACGACAGCATTCAATGCTACTTGGATAATGACGATGCAGGCAGGAATGCTTATCAACAATTAGCCAAAGAATTAGGCGATTCTGTTTCTAATTGCTCCACGCTATACAATGGCTTTAAGGACTTCAACGAGTATCTATGTGCAGAAATTAAGCAACCAGAGAAAGCAGAAATAAAAAGAAGCAAGGGACTTAGATTATAAAAGTGGTAGAAGTCTTACATCTCCTATTTTTCGGGGAGCAAGTTTATGTTTTGGGCATACCAAAACCACTTGCTCCACCATCCAAGGTAGGTGTAGAGGATTATCCCGCTGGTCTCCATCAAATCAAAGTAAAAAACAATTATGACTAAATCCGAATACAACAAAGGCGGTCGTCCGACCAAAGGCGCAGCCGAAAAAAAGAAATACCGCATCACGGTAAAGCTTACCACTGAGGATTACTATACACTCAAGGGCAAAACTAAGAGTGCAGGAATATCCATGAGTGAATTTGTAAGAAGAGTTCTCGATAAAGGGAATGTGATAGAACGCTTGACCATGGAGCAGGCTGACTTCATTCGCAAGCTGTGTGGTATGGCAAACAATCTCAATCAGTTGGCACATCGTGCCAATGCGGAGGGTTTCTATATAATTGCGCCCTTCTATAAACTTATCCTTGCTAAGATTGATGAAATCCTAAATTTGATACGAAGATGATAGCTAAGATTATGAAAGGTTCGGGCTTCAAGGGTGTCATCAATTACATCCTCGATCCAAAGAAAGGAACTGAACTTATAGACAGTTCTGGAGTGCGAACAGACAGTATTAGCCATATTGTCCAAAGTTTCATTGACCAGATAGAATTGAATCCACGAGTAAGTAAGGTTGTAGGGCATATCTCGCTTAGTTTCTCCGCACAGGATGCTTCAAGATTAAGCAATGAGTTCATGGTGCAGGTGGCTCGTGAGTATATGGAGAAAATGGGGATAAAAGATACGCAGTATATCATAGGTCGCCATTTTGACAAAGAACATCCACATGTTCATATTGCTTTCAATCGGATAGACAATAACGGCAAGACCATCTCCGACAAAAACGACAGATTCAGAAGCGAGAAGATTTGTAAGGAACTGACCGCCAAATATGATTTATACTTTGCCAGTGGCAAGGAGAAAATCAAGGAACACCGCTTGAAAGAACCAGACAAGACCAAGTATGAGATTTATCAGGCTTTAAGGGAAAAGATTCCTAAAAGCAGGAATTGGAAATCATTACTCGCTCACCTGAGAAATGAAGGGATTGATGTGCGCTTCAAATACAAAGGCAATACACAAGAAGTACAGGGCATTATCTTTGAGAAAAACGGCTATCATTTTAATGGCTCAAAGGTGGACAGGAGTTGCAGCTATTCCAAGATTGATTTTGCCTTGCAGCAGAATAACAAAGAAAACTGTCAACAGGCACAAGGAACCGTCAATCTTATATCAGATGTTGCAGATGCTACGAGCACACTTGTTAATGACTTCATCGAGGGAGGATTAGGCTTGTTTCAGCCTCACGGCACAGTCCCTGCGGAAGTTTACAGCACACTCGACAAAAAGAAGAAAAAGAAAAGACGTAAAATACATTTATAACTATGGCAGATAATAATACATTTGTCCTCTTTGAGGAAATCAAAAACAAACTGGAGACAATTTACAGGGAGCTAAAGGAGTTGAAAGAAAAGGAGAACGGTTCTGTTTCCCTCCCTGTTCCATCTACACCAGTACAAAGTAATGAACAGCGGGAACAAGAATTGCTTGAACAGTATGAGCAACGAACAAAAGCTCTGCTTAATAAGTACATTGATGTGCAAGTGCGCATCAAGGATGAGGAGGCTAAATCCATGGACAAATTGGTGGCAAGCGTCTTGACTATGTTGCATGAGTGGGAGGAGCAGAAAAAGCAACCACAACCGCAGGAACATATTCATAAGCATAGTTTTGACATCAAATCGTCTAAGGTCTTCACCTATGTGGTTATAACCGCAGTTGTGTGTCTTGCTTCTTTGGTCGGAAATTTTTGGTTATGGCAAAGCAAACAGCAATACAAAGACGATGCCTTGAAGTTCCGAATTATCAGAGTGTGGCGAGGTTGCAGCCCAAAGGAAATCCTATGGCTCAACGATGTGTTTGATATTCATCGAAACGAAACTGCAATCAAAAATATCAAGAAGAAAGCTGATAGCTACGATTTGGAATTAAAGCAGAAAGCAGATAGTCTGATGCAAAGGAAACTGAAGTAGCCTCATATGGAACAAGCCCAACCAAACAGAATACTTGGTTGGGCTGGTTATATCACTTTTTCCATCGTCTTTGACACTGTGATCTTCATAACTACTTCTACTTGTCAAGAAATTAGGCATAAAAAGCTATTATGGTAGATATAGTAAAAGAAGACATCCGGAAAATCTATTCTTTAATATTCCATGACATACAATTAAAGGCTCCTCCATATTTACTAATTAGATAAGGAGCAGGTATTTGTATTATCTTTTGGCTATGAAATAAAGACTGTAAATACTCTAAGGCTATACTATCAGTTTTTAAATTGAGTCCAGGCACCAAAATTACCTTAGATGTTTGCAGAAAATTAATATAAGCCCACGAATCATTGATAGTATAAGGTAATGGAAGTTCATGCACAATATAGCCATTCTCCTCTAATATCTTTCTTATTCGCTTTCCATTTCTTGGAGCAAAATTGGTATAGTCTGCCATTAATAATTCTTTGTCTTTTACAAATCTTACCATACCATCTGTATGGCCACACTTATCTTGCGACCTGTTACACCAAGGAAGTATTATTATCTCTGTTTGGAAAGCTTTTTCTAAGCGATAGATTAATTTTAATTTATTTTGATATTGTGGGTTCTCTATAAATATCTTTTCTGTCATTAGAACATGATACGGAGTCTTAACGACATTACCACCATCAATAGTAATATCTGAGAGATTAATAAACTTGTTATCATTGAGATTGAGAAAAGATAAAGGTTCGTCTACATTCGTAATAAACTCACGTTTTCCCCTCTTATTCAAATAGTCTGGCTTGTACTTATACTTTACAAAAGTATTATTCGTAACCTGTATTGGCATATAGTCACGACACCAATAATCTGCAGTCTTACACAAAACATCTACATGTATCTGATAGTCTTGTAAGACAGACTTCACCGCTTCGTACAATTGCCTATAATCATTGGCCAAATGAACCGAGAAGTATACACTGTTGGTTTGACTTGATAATATCATACCCTTCTTGCTTTTAGTAAGTTTGTTAGCAGATGATAAGGTTCTTTTCGATAGTATCGCCATGGTCGGGTATCTTTCTCTGGTGACTTTATAGAGGTTTGATTTCCATTGTTATCAATGACGAATTTATTAATATTAATGCGTGGGACTGCTACAGAACAAACTGATGGCAGTATTTGTAATTCTGGTAACCATTCCATTTGGATAGCCGACTTTAATGTATTATTGTCTGGCTCCATAAACTGGAGATAGTCATAAATATACGAGCTTGCCATCCTCTTATCTCTATTTAAATTTGCTTTATTACTTCGCTCATTTCTATCAACGACATTAAAGGTTTTGATTAGAATGGATGCGCGATATTCGCCTTCTTTCTCAAAAGTAATATCCAGACCAAATTTATGCAAATAGAAACTTCCTATCTTCAAATATGGTGTATTCACAGTCCTATAATCTGCATCATCTAATTTATTTCGATGAAACATAACAGGATCATGAACAAACTCTTGATTAGCCGACTTCTCTACATGAAAATAAAATTCTATAGAATGGGCATAAATCTCAAATCTCCTGTTAATTAACAGAAATCCACCAAATAATAAGGTGTCTGCTACCATGGAAAATAGTTCTTCTAATAGTTTCTCTCCTATTAAATTTCTTAAACAATCGGGATTTACTTCAACATTATGCTGAAACTGTTTTAATGCAAGCAATAAATTCGTTTCCATATTTCTATTCTATAATTTCCCAGAAGCCGCTTTTATCCGAGCCGACTCTACGAAGATACTTGCCACGCATAAATTCAATATTACGCATGATTGTACTACCACTCAATCCTATAATAGAAGCCATTTCTTCCTTTGTAATATAAGGGTTTTCTACCATCAGTCGTAAAATAGAGATACGGTTCGCTGTAAGTTTATCCCTCTGTTTGGCTGCTTTTGCTATTAATCTATCTATAGTATCATTGGAATTTACAGTTGCATTTTCGGCATTTACAGTCGCGTTTTGAGCATTTACAGTATCTTTTGGACTATTTGCAGTTGCATTTACAGTTGCATTTTTGGTATTTACAGTCGCATTGCCATTGGTTATAGACCGATGTATAACTTTTGGAACTGTAATTTTAAGGATAAAATCATCCAAATGATATGTAGGGATTGGCGACCTATTAGCTTCCAACTCTCTACACACACGATCCACACCCTCACCAAATTCTTTCACAAAGTCGTACGCTTTGAGGAATTGGGCAATTTTTGGATTGCGAGAGAAGTGCGTATGACGTATGTTTGTAGGTTTGACCGTTCCAGGTAATCTGCCCGGAGACTCGAACACAAGCCGATCATCAAGCATTTTGATTTGAATTTCCGTACCCTTAATATTGTAGGCACGGTGACAACAAGCGTTAACAACCATTTCTTGAATTACAAACTTTGGGTAATCCCTATTGGTAACGAACTGTCCATGCAGACCAAGAAAGGTATGTTCTTCCACTTGGGTTTCCAAATAAGCTATCGTAGCTTTCACCTGATCAAGTATTGTTCCTTCAAAGGTTACATCCTTAATCACGTTCATTTCGGCTCCCACTCGCTCCTCTGTACCCTTATAGCGGATGAAACGAGTGCGCCCACGAGGAAAGAACTTTTGAGGATATTTACCAAACAAAAGAATACAAGCCACACTCACTTGCTCTTCTCCCCTTGCGTTGGTAGTCACGAAGTTATTATTCTCCTGTAGATATTGCTTTGCTGACTTAGTATAACCAATCAATTCTGTATATCTTTCGACAGTAGCCATATCAATGTCATCTACCGTAGCACTATACACAGTCGTATCCTCGTAGTAGCGTTCACCCTTATCATACATCAGCTGTATGCGTTCTTCAAAAGACAGCTTCCTACTTTTGTCGCCAACACGCATAAAAGCTTCATCTGTTTGGTTGGCATGCAACTCAGAACTTGCAGGAATATACATTAACAATATATGGTTGTCGTTTCCATCTTTATCTATACAAGGCAGCAAGTCGCTGGTAATGGGTACAGAAGGATTACAGAAATCTAAAGGCACACGAAGCAACTCATTCAGTTTTTCTGTATATTGATCCACACCCTCTATCTTCCTCGTCTTATCAGACACACCAATGGCGATAACACCACCATCTGCATTGGCAAATGCCACGATGGGCACAGCCAAAGCCTTCGGCTCTATTTGAATGCTCTTGCAGTCAAATGTCTGATCTTCCTTACGGGCTATTATTTCTTGTATATTCATAAATTAATATTTATAGTAAAATTTATATAACAATCTTGACAATATTAATTAAAGAGAGCGTTTAGATGGTAATTTTTTTCTCATATAAATCCTCTTTATCATAATATTAGGCGATGAGAGGCGAAATGTCCATAGATGATATATTCTTACATGATACCAGATCATTAACAACTTTAAGAAAAGCAGGAGAATCCAATAACGCTAATTGTGCAACCTTTCTTACGTCATTAACATTTTTGGGCTGATATAGTTGTTTTATTACACAAATGCATTGTTCTAATGATTCAAAATTGTTTTTGATAAGATTCTTAACAATTGTATCTCTTAATTCTGTCACAAAGCAAGAAACACCATCACGCATTGTATCGGCAACATGTAAATCATCAAATGTAGTTTTTATCACTTTATACAGTGCATCAGACAAATCACCTTTCTTTGTTGAAAAATTGCAGGTCGGGATTCCATTTTCTAGGGTAATGTCGCAATAAAGATATCTCTGCTCAACTGAATCAAGAAATGCGTTCCAATATACTCTCTTTCCTTCTTCAACAACTTTCTCAGATTTATGTCCATTGCAAGTAGTACAACAAGGTATTAAATTTCGAGGATGAACAGCATATAAAGGATACTTAGTTTTAGGAATATAATGATCCAGGCTATTTATAGGTGTTACCTGGCAAATTGGGCACATCCATTCACCATAATTTGATTTCCTTAGGTCGTTACATAGTTCTTGTATATAATTATTCCTATATAAATATAATTTCTTGAAATCTGTTTTGTCATTTTCTTCTGTAATTGTAACGGAAGGTATACCAAGTTTGATATCTGTCCATTGGTCATTGTTGAAATCTGTATCATAATCAGAAATGGATTTTTTATTTTTATCCAAAATGGAATGGCATCTCTCTTGATAGGTTAGTTCATTAGGCTTAGAGCTTCCAATTTCTTCTGCTTTTCGTCTTCTTCTAAGAATTTCTTTATCAGCTTTCTCTGATTTGTTATCAATGATTTTACTGATAAATGAAATTGCATCATCATTTGTATGATTTAAATGTTTCATTGTTCCTTATTTTTTCGGATTATTGAATTAATTTTGAGCAAGGTATTTAAACCTAGTGATTTCCCATTATTCTGTAATGTCTCTATGATTTTTCCAAAATCATAATTGTGCATCGCTGATAATTTATCTATTATTTCTTCATATCGTTTTTCTCTATCAAGATCTTCAAATACAAAGTTGCTAATTGCGGATACTTCTTCTCCAAATGATTCTATTCCAATAGGAGAGCTATATAGTCTTTCGTTCTTCCTGTGGAGTATTTTCACATTTGAAGATGGTATTTCTCGAATAATGAATGGAGAATGTGTTGATATAACCGCAAACGAATTATACCTTTCAAGTATTCCCATTATAGAACTTATTAGTACTGTAATTCCTGCAGGATGTAAATGTTGCTCTGGTTCATCCAAAAATAAGATGCTATCATATCTGATTTTTGCTAATATAGATGAAATTACAGATAAGAATATTGATTCACCAGAACTCGCTTTTTCGAACATTTCTTCTAATCCGTTGTCATTCAACGTATAATTGGGGATGCTTTCTTTAAAATTTATTGCTTTTTCAAGAGTTTCTTGGTTGATAACTTTAAGAACGTTTTCTCTCCAAGTTGATATAAGATGTTCTTTCCTTTCAAGTATTACATGTACATTTTTTATAAATATCTTTATCTGCTTATCCTTTGTGAGTAAATCTTTCTTTATAATGCGATTATTTTCTTCTTCTAGATGGTCAACCAAACCGCAATATTCGTAATCGATTGTTTTTCCTTTTAGAGAATCTGATAAAGGATAATCATCAAATGGAGAGTAGGTGATGGCCATGACACAACTAAATAGAGGATTTAGGCCTCTAAAGTTTTCATTCTTATTAGTAACAATTTCCTTCACCATTTTCTTCATTAGACTGCTTTTACCAACACCATTTTCTCCGATTAGAGCAATTGCACGTCTATAATATTCTATGTCTTTCGTAAAATTGAAATCAAAGACAACAAGATTGTCTTTTTGCTTGTTATAGGGAGGAATAAACTCATATTGAAAAGAGAATGCATTTGATATATCTCTTCCATATACGATATATCTTCCTAGCCTTAAGGCTCTTTCCGCATCATTATATCTAATTAGAGACGAGATAAAAGAAGGTTCTTTTTCAAATTCCTTCTGTAAGCGAGAATATAGTGCGACATCACATAGTTCGGCTAAATAGACATAGGCTTGTTCTTTAAAAAACTTGGAAAAATTATAGTAATAATTATCACTTTGTCCAAGTGAACAAAAATCTGAATCTAATGAATAGAATGAAGATGGTAAAACATCTGACGTGTTATCACTCCCTCTTTTTATAATTTTAACTTCGCCAATATGATTTTGTATACTATCACAGACGTAATATAGATTGTATCTCGTTTTATACGAAAAATTATCATTCCACTCTGCATTAAATGTAAGTACAAAGCAATTAGTATCATCTGGCCATTCTATATTTGTTTCATAAAACATAACAGCATTAGTTATTTTCGATTTACAAATATAAAATCTTAGACTTCTATCTTCTGTTCGATTAGCTTGTCCTTTGTCGCCAACATGAATGTGAACATTCATTTGTCCATTATCATACGTAATTTCAGATATATGGATACCTATATTGGAAAGAATTGGTCTAATTGCTTCTTTATATGCATTATAAAGTGGTGAACTTACATATAAATTAAGAAGTTTTTCGATAAAAGTAAGAAAAATATGATCATCGTCTAAAAGATGAAGTTTACCTATGAACAACTTGTCTTCATCCCAATCATCATTCATGAAAAAATGCTTGTCGATTTCATCACCCAAGTTGTTATAACGTTTATCTTCTGTGTTTTTTAGATTGTAAACATTCCATATAGAAGAAATGACGGGCATTAAATCATTAGAATTAAAACGTGATAGTTCTAAGATATGTTCCTTTGTCAACTCATAAACTTGTTTTTTTATTTCGTATGTCATCATCCTATATATAATTTATTAGAATCCTGTTTTAAACGTATTATCTAATTTATTGTGAATGATTGTTGCCACAATAAGGACCTCAGACATATCCTCTAAATCTGTGGTCTCATCTACTCTAACGCTATGCGCTTTGGGGTTCCGATATAAACCATAAAACCCCTTACACAAATTTGCAAATCCTTTATGTTCACTTAACTCACTCATCGTTTCAAGTTTATTGAATGCAAATCTTGGACGGTTGTCTTTACCAAGAGCAAAACATTCATCAATTAACTCTGCTCCATCCTTATTGGATTCTGACGTTTTTCTTAATCTGTCAAATACACTCTTTGCAATCTCTTCTATCGCATGAAAATAATCTTGATGTAGCCATTCTTCATCACAATATCTAACTATTTCTTGATGAATGGTCATACCTTTTATTTTCGCTTTGATATTTTGGGAGCGTTCTTTTGCCTCTGTGATGGTTGTTGCAGTTTTACATAAAGCAATATTTCCATGAATATCAATCTGCAAACCATCATAGGCTAATTTTTCATTAATTGCTGATCGATCTTTTTCAAAACTTAACTCATCATCATATAGCTTTGGAGTAATTACGCGCATAATAAATGCTGCTATATTATTACCACAATTATCTATCCTTTGCTTTTCCATGAATGCATAATAAAGTCTATCTGATTTATTGGCACCACCAGCTTCAGGCATGCTACATTCTGCAAGTATTCTACTGATCCTTGTATGGGTCAATATTACTGCCAAAACATCGGAGAAGTTCCGAAGCGAATTATTATCAAACGACTTGATCATTATTTTCGGTGTTAAATTTTCGCATTTATTCTGTAAAATTAGACAACAAGACGCAATCTGGCTGCTTGTATAAATGAGAAGTTTACGATTTGCATACTTCATACTTTGGTAATAGTATTCCTTGTCTATCTTTATAAACTCAACTTTACATCCTACTACTATCAAAGGATACTTATTCGCCTCTTTACCTTCCCCAACTACAATATCGGTCCAGGCTGCTCCTTTCCCACGTTGGGAATTAGATACTTGTATCCTGATCCATTTTATCTATAGCGTAGCCATAACTATCCACCAAGCGCTTAATGTATGTCTGTCGAACCTCTTCCTCAGGCTTCAGTATGAGCCATTTGTCTTTTAGAGGAGCGTATATCTTATTGTCTTTTATTTGTATTACCATATTATTTTTTCTTTATTCTGTCCACAATAGATCATCAACTTTTACTTCTAATAACTTTGCCAACTGAATGAATATTTCAACATTGGGTTGGGCTACATTCGTAACCCACTTTGATATAACCGCAGGGTCTTTATCCAAGATTTCTGCCAGTTGCTTATTCGTCATACCTTTCTCGGCGAGAACCACCTTTAGGCGATTGATTTTCTTCCTTTCCATACTTATGTAACTTGATTACGCTATAAAATTACTCATTATTTTTCAGAATGTATCTCTTTTGAGTAAAAAGATGGTTGTTTATAGTCAAGAAAATGTTTTTTAATTCATTTTTCTTGTTACAACTTCAATTCTGGTAAACTATTGATAGCCTCCGACTTCAACTTATCCACTGCACGAGTATATTTCTCGGTATGTTTCAATCCGCTATGCCCCAATAGACTGGCAACTGTCTTGATGTTCGCACCATTATTCAGGATGTTTACCGCAAAGCTATGGCGAGCACAATGCCAACTGATGTGTTTATTGATGCCTGCACGTTTTACCCACCGTTTCACAGATTTGCAACAACTCTCATAAGATGGAAGATTGAATATGGAGGTATCTAAGTCTTCGGGAGCTTCTCCTATCAATGAAAGCAAACCATCGTTCAAAGGGATAACTACACCGCTATTGGCAGAATGTCCTTTGGTCTTATTCTGCTCAAACTTCAACAGGTGATTGGTATAGTCGATATTCTTATAAGTCAGGTCTTTCACATCGCAGAAGCGCAAACCGCAATAGAGACAGAGGATAAATGCTCGTCTGACATTGGGATTTTCATTATCGTAATGGCATTGAATGAGTGATTGGATTTCGTCCATAGACAACACTTCTTTGCGTAAAATCTGGTCATCGACCTTGCACACCACTCCCTTACACGGGTCTTTCAACATGACTTCATGCTCAATGGCATAGCGTACAACTTTCTTAAAACGCTGATAGATGCTCTTTGCCCCTTCACCCACGCTTCGTGATTGCAGATACTCCACAAAGCGTTCCATCATATCCTTGGTTATCAAGTCAGGCTTAATGCCAAACTCATAGAGTGGGTATTGCTCTTTCAGAAAATCCTTAAAACGATTCAAGGCTATCTTTATCATTTGCAGGTCTTTCTTGGTGTAACTGTCAATGTACGCCTGATAATAGTCCAAGAAATTGATATTCCTATCCTTCTTCAGACGATAGCCGAGCATACTTTCCTTAAACTGCTGTTCACGCTCCGCACGAATTTTGGCAGCCAATTCAAGCGTTTCTTTGTTTTGTTGTCGCTCGGCAGGAGTGCGTGGCTTGGCTATTAAATACAACTGCAGGTTTTCTTTTCGCCTGTTGTGCTTGATGTGAACTTTGGGTTTGCCCATCATCTTACCTGTTTCATACAAAACAGGATTGCCGTTGTCGTCTAAAACCGGTGTTTCTTCTCTACCAAGATAATACTCCAAATAGAGACTAACCCGACCATCAGCAAGCACATTTTGCACCAATTTCGGGTTTTCCTTTGCTTTATTCTCTAATTTTGCCATAATTGATAGTTATGTACCTAAATGCGTATCAAACCGAGTAAAATCATTAATTCGTACCCGTTGGCGGAATTAATCAATAGATAAAATATCAGAAATATGAATGTAAAAAA
>ERZ772960.2159-NODE-2159-length-14647-cov-35.320655_pt1 | contig 14647 bp, 13 predicted proteins | sample MGYA00580678_ERZ772960 | MGnify/ENA primary metagenome ERZ772960 (study PRJEB29015, sample SAMEA2737930) | human oral metagenome | biome: human oral; feature: human-associated habitat; material: dental | place: China | collected 2059 ... | reverse complement strand
CGTAACAAGGTATCCGTACCGGAAGGTGCGGATGGATTACCTCCTTTCTAGGGAGAATAGATGCCAGCTTGTCGAGTAATCACAAGTTGAGCTAGGTCGGTCTCGTAAATATGCTGAGCTTACATATTTACAGTAGTCCTTCTAGGGACGAGACAAAGTTCAAAACCTTCTCTACGATAAACCGATTGATGAATTGCACAATCAAGTTGTTAAATAGAAAAGTCCCGCCAAGGGACTTTTTTTGTTATAGTATAATTATGACGTTCAAGACGGAGCGCAAGAAGTTAGTTGTATTAGAGTCGATTATTATTGTCGCTCTAATCGCCAGTCTGCTGATTTTATTTATGAATTATTCTCCTAAATACAACAAAAATAATCATCCTGAAGCTAATGGGACTAAGCCGGCATCAGATAAAAACTCAAAGAAACTAATCGATTCGGCAATGGAAAATAAGCAAAAACCATCAGAAAATCAGCCGGAAAAATCGCCAAAATCAGCTCAGAAACAGGAGAGTTCTGCCGAAAATTTGCATGGCGTGGCTATCGGTGCAAGGTATAAGCTCGATATAAAACCGCAACTTCAGCAAAAATGGTACTTTTGCGCGCCAACAACAGTGAGTATGATGTTGTCTGCTCGAAATATTGCAGCAGATCAGACGATATTGGCTCAGGAAATGGGAACCTATGAGCCATTTGGGACCCATAATCGCGATGCGATAAGAGTTTTGAATAAACATATGTTTGGTTACGAGCTGCCGCAAGCAGGTCAAGCGGGCTATCGGCTAGAAACGGTAAAAACAGTCGATCAGAAAACGATTGAACTATTTAAGCAAAGGCTTATTAAGAACACCAAAGACGGTTATCCAATGTACTATACGATTAATCCGGCAAAAGTATACCCGGGCGCAAATAATTCCGAGCATAATGTTGCTGGCGCTGGCTATATTGCGACGCCAGACGGCACAGATGTGGCGCTTATTTACTACATTGATCCATATCCTAATTTTCAGGATCCAGTATATGGCGGGTTGAAGGTAATGACACCTGAAGAGTTGTTGCAAGCGACGGTTGGTGTGAGCGAACCAAACTATGCCTGGTAAAAGCGAATAATTAATTGATCCGGATAAGATAGAAAAGGTTACGTTGACAGAAAAATCTTACCGTACGCCATTACTAAAAACAGACTGAACAATCCAGTTGAGCGGAATGGTGTGCAGGCTTAGCATGACCGCGACGCCGATGCCGCAGACTATCAATCCCCAAAATTTGAATTTATCGTAGCTGTTGAGACCGTCAGCTAGGTTGTCGGCAAGCTTTTGGTGATAGATGACGCCAAGAGCGCCTGCGATTAATATTAGTACGCCGACAAAAAATGATTGAACACTGAATTCGTATAACATATACACTATTATACACTTGTCATAACGAAAAAGATACGGTACAATGGAAAAAGTCTTGGCAATGGGGACATAGCTCAGTTGGCTAGAGCACCTGCTTTGCAAGCAGGGGGTCCAGGGTTCGAGTCCCTGTGTCTCCACCATATGGGGTGAAGCGGGCTTACGTCCGCGGCACTCCACCAAGACAGAGTACGAGGGCGATTAGCTCAGCTGGTTAGAGCGCGTCACTGATAATGACGAGGTCGGAGGTTCAAGTCCCTCATCGCCCACCATAACGTCATTATATTGAATAAAGCGATATAATGAACTTTTGGAGGGTTATTTATTACCCGCTGTGTTTAATAAGGGCGACTAGCTCAGTTGGCTAGAGCATCTCGTTTACACCGAGAGGGTCAGGGGTTCGAGTCCCTTGTCGCCCACCAAAATGGAACTTTCCGAGATTTTGTCGCCCTGTCGGGCGGCTTTTTCTAGACTTTGGCGGAGCCAAAGCCAGATGTTCTCTTGGGGGGAATGAAGAAATTGGTCGTCGCTTGCGACGACATTTTTGTTTTGTATTTTTAGGTTCGACCCGAAGATTTCGAGGCACAGCAACTTTTTCGCAGCAAGGTCATCGCTTTTGGCTATCTTACAGATAGAAACGGCAGTCTCTATCCACTTTTTCATCGGTTCGACCCACGTCAAAACGCCAAGTGAAGATTGCTCGATTTGCTCTTGCAAACGCTTCTTTTCGCCTAGTATTTCTGCACGCTTGGTTTGGTACAGTTCACGCTCTACGTCGCCATCAAGGTAGCCATCAAGCAGGCGTTGCAACTTGCTAGACAACTGTACGATTTGTTCTTGCGTCTTGCTAATACTGGCGTTAAACGACAGCTTGTCTTGCTGTTCGTCTTGTTGGATTAGCTCGTACAGTTTGTCTGCCCACTTGGCGGGTATAGCAAAATCGAGCAACAAGTTAGACAACTGTTTGTCTAACTCCTTCGCTCGGATGTGCGGCTCTTTGCAGGCGACGGTTTTGTTCTTGCGAGTACAGCGATAGTAGTCATAAACATGCACGTTGCCGTTTTTCTGTCGCTTGACCTGTCGCTCATTGGTAAACATCATGCCACACGAGCAATGAATCAAGCCGCAAAACGGCCACGGCTCTTTGACCGCTTTTTGCGGTCTACCTCGCCGCTCTAGCGCATTTTGCACATTGTCAAAAAGTCGTTTCGAAATGATGGGCGTATGTTTGCCTTCGTAAACTTCGCCCAAGTAACGAAAATGTCCGTAATAAAACGGATTTGTCAGCATTCGTTTTATGCGATTTTTATGAAATGGCTTTTTGCCAGTTGTCTGCTTGCCGAGTAGCTTTCGCGACTTGGTATGTATACCATTCTGGTACAAAAAGTCCGCGACTTCATCGAGACGCTTATCGCCACGAGCGTATAGCTCAAACGCTTGTTTGATGAATGGCGCAATTTTAGTATCTACCTTCGCGGTTTTCGTTCGCATGTCGTTATAGTAACCGATCGGCGCAACGCCTGGCATTTCGCCGCGGCGGACTTTTTGGCGCAGGCCTCGCTTGGTATTGACGGACAAATTATCTACATATTGCTTGGATGAATTAAACTCATTTGCCAGCATATATTTGCCTTGCGGTGTGTTTTCGAACCAAAAATGCGGAAACTTTAGATCAAGCAATATATTTTCATCGAGCATATAAATAATTTGCCCGCTGTCGATTGAGTTGCGTGACAATCTGTCGGGCAACCACGACAAAATGCCACTAGCTTCGCCAGAAGAAATGCGGCTAAGCATTTTGTTGAGGATTGGTCGCCCTGGCTTTTTGGCGGTGCGTTTTTCGATGAAAATATCCGCTATCTCTAGTTCGTACTTTACGGCGTATTCTTTTAGTTCGACTATCTGCGCTTCGACAGACAATACTTGCTTGTCCTCGACATCCGTCGATTTACGAACGTAGATAAAATATTTCATGACACCACCTTTCTTGCACTCAAAAGGCCGCCCTGGTGCAACACAATTCGGAAAAACCAAACTGTTCCAAGGCGGCCATTTGAGCCAATAAATAAAGGCTTTTCCGTTGAATTGTGTTGCACTTACTATTATACCACGAATTGTTGACGCAGAGCGTGTCGGCTATGCCGACAGCAAAACAAAAATCCGCGCTTTCTGAGCGCGGCAATTTCTTCATTCCCCCCAAGAGAACATCTGGCTTTGGCTCCGCCAAAGTCTAGAAAAAGCCGCCCGACAGGGCGACAAAATCTCGGAAAGTTCCATTTTGGTGGCAATGTATGCCAAAGCTCGAACCTATTTCGAACGTAAAAACTGAGCAATGCAGGCTCAGCCTCAACGCCTGCGGGCGCACGCGCCCGCTCGCCCCACCAGAAAAACCCTTTGAATTATCTTTTTGAAATTTCCCCGCCGATCTTTTATTTTTTAGTTGAAAAGGGTGTTTTCTGGGTGGGGACGTGTCGCTTTGGCGGCTGGGTGTATTTTTCGTGTATTCACTCCGTGAGCACACGAAAAAAGTGATATAATAAAAGTTGATATTTAATAAACTTGGAGCATTATCGTCATGACCCAGCAGTTCACTCAAAAATATACCATCGTTCAGTTCTTTGACGATATTGGCGAGGGGTACGAATATTCATCCGACAGCTGGCCGCTCCACTCTACAATCGTGGATACGTTCGCCATTGACTGGTCTGTCGATGAGATGGTCAGTCGGCTAAAAGATGTCCTCAAGAATCACGCTACCGCTGACTCAGTGACTGAAGACGACAGGTTCTTCGGTGATCAAGGACAGGTTCAGGTAGTATTACTCAACCGGTCAAATAGCTTGGTTGAACTTCATCAAGATATCCTGACTGCACTTGAAGAAGGTGGGCTAAAGCTCAATGATCCACAATTTGCTCGTGACGGGTTTCTTCCGCATGCAACTGTCCAAAAGCACGCGCGACTCGATAAGGGTGACAAGGTACGATTTACTGCGCTTAGTATTGTTGATATGTTTCCGGACAAAGATCCATACAAGCGAAAAGTGCTTAAAACCATTGCAATCGGTAGCTAGTTTACAGATTCTGCTGACTTCTCGAAGTGAGTATCCTTGCTGTTGATACATGAGCCGATTGTATTGACTTCTCCATGGACAGGCCTTCGAATAATTTCATCGCAACCTCTGCGCTAAACATATCGCCAGCTCCGACAGGATTGATGATTTCACTATCATTCAGCGGGTGCTCTGTGTGTATATTGATAGTATTTCCGTTTTTCAGCAGCGCAGCTCCATTCTTGGCTCTCGTAACAATGATTGCAGTGTTCGTATATTTCTCACTCCACAGCTTTGCGGTCTCCACGGCGCTATCTATATCCTCATCCGATATAATTGTTACATCGAACGGGCTAACAATATCTGGGTTCTTCAACACCCCTCTAGATACTAGGGTTCCGTCTATCTCCCTAAGTAAGCCCTGAGGCATAAGTATCTTCTTGCAACCTCGCTTCGTGTAGCTAATTGCCTCTCGCATATACACATCTGAGTAGTTTGGTATATCGGGTGCAACAATAAATATGTCTGCGCATGCTATAAGTTTAGTCATGGCCTCATCAAGCTGCACAGGTAAGCTATCTTCAGGATTCGGGCAAAATTGAGTACGATGGCCATTTTCAATGTTGTTATTGTATATGAGCGTATCGTCTCCTTTGGGTTCAATCGCCATGAGAGTGAAATCACGAATGTATTCAGTAAAGTCCGCACCATACTCAGATATGATATGCGTTTTCACTCCATACTCACGGGCATAGTACGCAGCAACATACATTGCAGGGGAGCCCCACGAGCGATAGAACCTTCCATCTATAGTATTCTCGTCAATACAGACATGGCCGAGTATGACAACCAGAGGACTTACTTTACGAGGGGTAGTCATGCGCGAATAACCTCTACATCGGCGCACACAGCCCGATGATCCGACACAACATCTTCGGGACAAGTAACCGAGCTGAAGGAATATCGTTTAGGGATAATGATATAGTCCAATGTGCCATTATTTTTTGGGATTGATATGTAGCTTAGTTCGTCCGAAGACAAAGAATAGTCCTGAAGGAGCTCATTGTCTACATGCTTACCTAGCTCAAATATATTAAAGTCGCCTAAAATTATAGGCTGAGAACCTTTTGCAATACAAATCTCTGTTAGCTCCTCTAGGTGTTTACTTGACTCTTGATCCGTATTGCCAAAATGTACATTGCATAGATCCATATTCTCACCATCAACCTTTATGCTAGTAAATAGTGCTGAGCATGGCTCATCAAAGTCAGCACCTTGAGAGAGTAGATGCTGCTCGCTTGAAGTAATAGGATATTTTGATAGCAGGGCAAGTCCATGAGAGTAGCCTCCCGATAAAGATCGCCGTCTCGGATGTCGCTCGGTACGAAACGATGATACGTATACTGTATAGAGGTAGAGCTCTTTTTCAGCCAGGAGTGAAGCTTGTGAAACTGGCGATTTCTTCATGTCTAGCTGAACCTCCTGTAGTGCGATGACGTCAGGAGATTGTCAATTAATCAGAGAGAGTACTGCATCCTTGCGATTATCCCATTGCTCGTAGCCCCATAAGTTTAGCGTCATCAATCTGAGCATATTAGATGATTATCTCCTTATCCTTGTAATACCGCACCGCTTTACTCCTGGTTTCTGGAGATGCATTTGTATTGCGCGTGATGAGCTTTGTGAGATAGGCCCCTTTTTCGTGTTCATATAGCCAATCAGCCAGCTCCGAGAGCGTAGAGTCTGGAGTGTAAGGGCAGCACGCGACGGCCATGAGTGCACCCCATGAGCGATCTAGCGGTTGCTTCATTAGTTCATCGACAATTTTTTCCATACTAGCTCCATATACTCGTCCAGCAGAGGCGTACCAAGTACTGAAAGCAGCGACAGAATGCGGGTAATCAGATTCACTGTTAATAAATTCTATGCAAAGCCCTGGCAAGTCTTCCGGTGCTGCCTTGAGGACCTGCTCGAAGCAATTCGCCGCAGGATGCTCCGAAAGAACTCGTGTAAGCATTGTATCGACCGTATATTCTAACTCCTGCCTCGCTGCAGAGTAAGTTTCGATAAATTGTCTGCTATCCTCGATACCCCATGCTTGAAACTTATCCTTGGCAAACTCGTAGATAGCCCCTAGACTCGTTGGGGACACGTATCGGTTACGCATATCACCACTTTTATCATAAACAGATATAGCCACATTCTTCACCGTAAATAGCAGATCCGTCGCCTTAAATGGTGCACGTAAACCATACCGCTCTTCGGCATCAGCCATAACTTCTGGCAGCTCAGGACTATCGCCTCGTATGGCAGGGAAATTACCCGTACTCATACGAGAAATCATATTGAAGAAAATGGTATCTCTACTAGATCCGGTACTGTATTTTAGGTTTGGTCCCATAGGTGTAGTTTTATTCGGGAAGTCAAAATAACGGTAGAAGAAATACTCACTAATGTTGTTAGCGAGCTGGTGGTCGGGAGTATTTGCTTCGAGGATCATGCTTTCTATATCAGGAGCGGGCACATGACCGACCATTCTACCATCAATAAAACGATTGGCATCAACTAGTGAATAATTCAACAATTCGCGCAACCGCCTTTTACTAATATGCCCGACTTCGAATTTATCAACTCCATCAACTCTGATGTCGCTCTCTTCGTAGTCTTCATCATCATATATGACAAATAGGTCAATGTCTGAATTTGGCAGCATCTCGCGACGACCAAGAGAGCCGCCGACCCATAGTTTAAGGTTAGGGTATTGATTCGAAAGTTTATTGATATACTCTTCGGCAGCCGAAGACATCTCGGCCATTGCGTCAAACGCTGTATAAGACGGATCCTTGAATAGACGCTCGGCAACACCTTGTCTAATTTCTTTGAAATCGCCTGGAGACTTATCCTCGAGTTCGACACTCAGAGAGGGTACGGGTATTTTTTCGATACTATTCATTGCAAAGTCTTTCTATGATGTTCTCGTAATCCGTCAGAAGATAAGCCATTTCTTCGCGCGTGTAGTTTCTGTCATAATTCGTAATGTCGTCTAGTGCCTTTGTTGATCCGTCGCCGAAAGGATAGATGTGTTGTATCGCCTCCTTGGCAGTATCATTTGTAATAGCAGAAATGGCTTCAGGCTTTTCCTCGCCAATGTATACCAGGGTATCTTTGAATAGCTTGAGACTGTACTTCTTGAATCCAAGCGTGTCATTTGTCTGCTGAATGGCCATGACTCGTAGTCGCGATAGATACTCACGTATCGTTACCAAGAGAGATGGCCGTATGTCATCGAGGCTAAGATTTTTTACTATACCTGCGTAGACATTATCGCCATACAGGATTTCTCCGACAGCGAGCACATACATAAAGAAGAGGCTTTTTGTGCCATCATGGAATATGACATCGCCCGTATGATTGTATATGTCTTGCATATACATAATACTCAGGTCAACGCTCGGATAGTCTTCCAGTATGGTGTTGACGGCAACGGTAAGTTCATACGAAGGCTCGTCCAATACAACTTGCAAGTCACAGTCCGAGCGTTCATGCACATCCTGATTATTCCTTACAGAGCCGAACCAAATAACCGATTTAAGGCTCGATTTAATGAGAGTGTCTGCCGTGAGGCGAGCTGTAATCTTCTGCGGAACTTCCTGCCCAGTCATCTATTTTATCTCCTCTACATCTTTTCCTATATATTCTAATTGCCAATCACCGCTAGTGCGCGTCAACAGACTTACCGAAGCATTGCCAGGGCGTGTCTGATACGTTTGAGGGTGCGACCAAGACTGTAGCTTCGATACGAAACAACGGATGGCACCACCGTGAGTAAAAGCAAATATACGTCCATCATCAGCTATTGATTCAGCCCATTCTTGCATCCTGTCGCCTACATCATTGAATGATTCTCCGCCAGGAGACCGGAACTCTTTTCCAAGCCTATCAATCTCGGCAACTTGCTCATCTGTAAATACTTCTGTCGCCACACGTCCAACCCATTCGCCAACATCTTGTTCTTGCAGGCGGTCATCCTCGTGTATCAAGGTTTTGAGCGACATTGCATTAAGTGTGTGACGTGCAGTTTGGAGTGCTCGGACTGCTGGAGAGGAGTATACGACATCTGGCAATAAGCCTATGTCCAGTAAGGCAGCGCCCAATTTGCGTGACTGCTCTACACCCTTTTCTGTTAGCGGAAAATGATTGCTACGACCTGCGATATAATTCTGCCGCACGTTATTGGCCGCTTCTCCGTGTCGTATGAGGTATAGCTCGGTACTCATAATCTAGTCCAGTTTTGCAGGATTGGTCACCTTTATAACCTTACTTTCTTCAAACGACTGTCTAGCTAGCAATGCAAGATGAAGCGCGATTCGTGCATCTTCAATGCCCGGTGTTGGCGTAGTGTCGTTTTTGATTGCGAGCGCAAAAGCATCTATCTCGGCCGCATACGAATCTCGGAAAACATCGATTACTTTAGGAGACTGCTCGTTTCGCAGTCGCAATGTCACGCCGCTATCTTGCTCATTGCCTATCTGAATGACGCCGTCTGTGCCGATTACTTCGGCAGAGATATCGTATCCGTAGGAAGCATAACGACTCCATTCGGTAATTGCCATAGTGTCATCGCTCATCAATATTGTGGTCGCACAAGTATCAATATCTTGGTATTTTCTGAGGTCGGTATACACAAGTGCTGCGCCGTTTGCAGAAATTTCGAGCGCCTCCTGCTCAAGCAAGAATCGAGCTGCATCATAGTCATGGATGGCGGCGTTCAAGAACAGTCCACCGTTCTTGTCCAGGCCCCAGTTGTCAGGATTCGATGCGTTCGGGTCACGCCCGTACGCCTTGAATAGCACAGGTGTACCAATCTTGCCACTGTCAATTATTCTTTTTGCTTCCAGATATCGAGGATCCCAGCGCCGCTGAAAGCCGATCTGGAATTTGACGCCAGCTTTCACTACGTCCTGTAGGGCTTCATCAGTCTCTGACATTGTTAGTCCAATCGGCTTCTCGGTAAATATATGCTTACCGGCTTGAGCTGCTAGTTTTATGTGCTCGACATGCAAATGTGTGCTTGAGGCTATAACAACCCCATCAAAAGGCGCCTTTAGAAAATCATCTAGGTTGTCGAAAGTCAGGATATTTTCATAGAGTTTCTTCGCTTCAGATAGCACATCAGAGTTGGTGTCGCATACCGCATAAAGCTCGGCATATTCTGATTTGTTGATATTTTCAGCATGAACTGAACCTAAACGGCCATATCCGATCAATCCCATACGAATTTTACTCATCTTGCCCGACCTCCGTATCACTCAGTATTACGATATTTTTACGACACCTTGATATTTACGCCATTATAGCATAATATTGTAGTGTATACAATACCCTTAAAGAGAGAGGAGAGCTATGGCTGGTCCGGGTGCATATAGTTTTGGTGACGAGGAGCGAAAAGAGGTGCTGGATGTACTTGAAAGCGGTTATTTATCTCGGTACGGTAGTCTCGACGACCCTAAGTTCAAACATAAAGTCTACTCACTTGAGCAAGAATTTGCCAACTACCTAGGATCTCGTCACGCCATTGCGAACAGTTCTGGTACGGGCTCCTTATTCATATCACTACTCGCCCTTGGTTTGCAGGAAGGCGACGAGGTATTGGTTCCCGGCTACACCTTTGTGGCGTCAATCGGCTCAATCATCTATTCTCGTGCTACACCTGTACTGGTCGAGGTGGATGAATCTCTTACTATCGATCCTACGGACTTGGAAAGTAAAATTACAGAAAAAACGAAGGCTATTATGCCGGTTCATATGCTCGGCAATCCTTGCGATATGGATGCCATAATGGATATCGCCAAGAGGCACAACTTCTTTGTGATTGAAGATGGGTGCCAGGCGGCCGGAGGGTCTTTTAGAGGAAAGAAGCTCGGTACATTCGGAGATATCGGAGCATTCTCGCTGAACCAACACAAGAACATTGCTGCGGGTAGCGGCGGTATTATCGTCACCGATGACGACACCTTGTACCAAAGAGCATTTGCTATTAGCGACCAAGGTCACATGCCTAACAGAAGTGGCAAAGAGGTGGGAAACAGGAGCCTCGTAGGGCTTAACTTTCAGATGAACGAGCTATCTGGTGCGGTTGCGCTGGCTCAAGTGAGAAAACTAGAAGGAATGCTACAAATCTTGCGTGAGAAGAAACGGCAACTGAAGAGCTATATAGAAGAGGCGAACATCTCTGGACTGTCCTTTAGAAGAGTCAATGACATCGATGGCGAATGTGCGACTATGCTGACAGTGATCTTTGACACCAAAGAAATGGCAAAGAAGGTTAGTGAGCAGTTAGGAACTATGCCCTTATCAGAATCTGGTTGGCACGTTTACAGTAATATGGAGCAGATCGTCGAGCATAAAACGCCGACCAAGAATTGGTCTACCCAAGGTAAATTCACACACGCTGGTGATTTACCGAAAACTGATGATATCCTAAGTCGCTGCGTCAACGTTAGTGTTGGAGTTGTCGACGGTGGACTCGGATCTGCCTTTGGAATCAATATTCATTCAAACGATGACGACATTAAGAAAGTTGCTAGCCGTTTTATAGAAGTCTGTGAGTCTATACAGCAGGAAACCCACTACCCCTCAGAGAAATATTGATCAAGTAAGAAGTCGACATACGCCGATTCGTCATCGAAATTGTTTTCAATCTTTACATCCGCAATACGCGATACCGCACCAAGATTAACACTTGCAGGATTGGCGCTGACTGGATATATTTCGCGCTGCTCCTCATCGACAAACTCCTCGAAGCTTTTCTGGTCATCGACTCGATTCCTGCCGCCAGTCTGTATGCGCTCGTATCTTAACTTAGGGTCAGCATCAATCCAAAAGATTTTACCATCAGCCTCTTTAATGCGCCTTGCCTCATCGGGATGTCGCACACTGACGATTGACAGTCCGCTTAGGGTCGGCTCAACAGCTTTGCCTCCGAGGTATCGTTGAATTGTGCGTGTAGCCAGTATTCCGTAGTCTCCGCTTTCATCACGCCACTGCCTACTCAAATTCATGAGGTTTTCTCTCTCAGGAGTGATGCCGCGTGCTATTAACTCTCTACGCAGTATATCGCTAAGGCTAACATGTTCAGCACCTTCTTTTTCGTGGCGAAGAGCAGCGAGCGTGTCCTTGCCCGCTCCGTTTGTCCCGCTTATTCCAATAATTTCTGGCAACCTCATCCTTTACTCCATTGAAGACTACACGATTTAATGCTATAATAGCATAGTTTTAAGAGATAATCTAGTCTATAATAGCAATATGGGAAAGTTAGTGCAGATTAAAGGATTATACGAGAAGTACATAAATACTCACGCTGAAGACACCAATAGTCTTAGACTACTTGCCGAACAGCTTGAGCAGAATGACCAAGACATAACATCACGTAAAAACTTTGTTGGACATGTCACCGCGAGTGCTTTTGTGATTAATAAGTTTACGCGGCAGGTACTTCTCTTGCAACATAAGTCGCTTGGCAAGCTACTACAGCCCGGAGGGCACATTGACAAGGAAGACGATTCGCCGCTAGGAGCAACATTGCGAGAGATAGAGGAAGAAACTGGACTGAAGCCCGACGAGCTGGTCCTTCGACCTGTCTTGCGCAACCATCCGACTGTACCGCTTCATATCGACAGTCACTACATACCAGAAAACCCACGCAAAAGTGAACCCGGACATTACCATCATGACTTTCGTTATCTGTATATTACTGAAAAGTCTGACATAAACGTTGATCTCAATGAATCAAATGGCTTCCAGTGGGTCGACTGGGAGGTTTTTGCAGACGACCCACACTTCGCGGTTGTTGTCGATAGGATTGAGGGATTGCTGGAGCCAAATCCACGTGATTTTTTCAGGTCAATTGCAGACAACCAAGGGAAAGAAATATCGGTTATAGCAGTGTCGCATATTATCCCAAGCTCAGATAGCTATATTCTTAGCCTGCAAGAAAACTTCAATCTTATTGGAATAATTCCAAAGCCCAACTCAATCAATAAAAGAACAGAAGCTCTTCTAACGGATAAGGGTGTACCAATTCTCAGTCAGTTTACTCGAAAAAACATTACGAGCAACCCCGACGAGCTATCGGATTACCTCGATAAATATGACAATGTTTGCATGGTAGATATCGGCGGTTACTTTAGCGAGAGCATTACCTCAATCAGGAAGAAGCTAGGCAAGAAGCTACTTGGTGTTGTCGAAGATACAGAAAATGGCCATCAAAAATACGAGAAAAATATGCCAGATAATCTCCGTGTTATATCCGTTGCTCGCAGTCCGCTGAAGAGCTTTGAAGATCAATTGGTTGGCAACGGAGTGGCTCATGCCGCCGAGACAGTACTACGTGACTTAAATACACTCATTACCTACAAAAGCTGTGGCATTATTGGTTACGGAAAAATAGGGAGGGGCATATTTCAGTACTTACAGCAGCGTGGCGTCCAGCCGCATGTCTGCGAAATTGACTCTATGCGTGCCATTCAGGCTTCGTGTGATGGGGCGAAGGTTACATCTATGAATCACCTTTTACAGAATAGTGATGTTGTATTCTGTGCGACAGGATCACAGGCAATAGACATCCTGAAATTGAGAGACCTGAAGCGAGGTGCCTTCCTGGCATCTGTTACGTCATCAGACGATGAGTTTGACTTGCGGTTTATTAATGGTGAATACTCTAAAGACAAAATCACCAAAGATATTACACGCTACTCAAAAAGAGGCCACCACTTCCACTTAATTAACGACGGGAATGCTGTCAATTTCTTGTACTCTGCGGCAGTCGATAAATATATCTACCTCGTGCAAGGAGAGCTTGTCGCCAGCATAGGTAGGTTATTCAAAGAAAGAAAAGAGGTGCTCAAAAATAAAACGCTACTCACAAGTTCTCAGGAGAGTCAGAGTATGATCGCCGATGCTTGGCTAGATTATGTATTAAAGGATGGTGTGGTGTTGTAGTGCGCGCAGCGCGTCGGCTTTGCCGACTGGGCGAAGCCCCAACGCCTCTACTGCCCGGGCAGTAGTCGTCCCCACCCAGAAAACACCCTTTTCAACTAAAAAATAAAAAGATCGGCGGGGAAATTTCAAAAAGATAATTCAAAGGGTTTTTCTGGTGGGGCGAGCGGGCGCGTGCGCCCGCAGGCGTTGAGGCTGAGCCTGCATTGCTCAGTTTTTACGTTCGAAATAGGTTCGAGCTTTGGCATACATTGCCACCAAATAGTTTTTGTTGGAATTGATAGTTGGGATATTATAATAACTATTCTTGTAGGAGCTAAAATGGATAGGATTTGTGATTTACCTTCTTTTATAGTTACAGGAGCTTCGGCGTCGGGTAAAACTACGCTTGTAGAGCAGGCTATTGCCGGCGGGTATAAGTATATACCTACGCATACAACAAGACAGCCTCGATCAGGCGAGGTGCCGGGTGTTCACAGTGTTTTTCTCAGTAAAGGGCAGTTTGAGGACAATTTTCGTCGAGGATTGTATATAGAGGGCTCTTTGGGTTTGGAGTTCGCATATATGTCGAAAATTGGCGTATACTATGGTTCTCCGCGCAAACAAGTGGATTTGCTGAAGAAAAATGGTTTTTGTTCTTCTCCGGTGTCAACCCAAATTGCAAGAATGGTATTTTCTATGTGTGGCTGCGATATGAAATGGCTTCATCTGGAGTGTGATGATGCCACTAGACGTCATAGGCTTGAACAAAGAGGTATGGCACCAGATGAAATAGAGGCGCGGATGACTTTTGGCGATAGTCTAAAAGCTCCTGGCGAGGCTATCGTTGTTGATACGTCCAGGGTGGCCGCAGAGAGCTTATTTGGTAGAGTGAAACAGCTGCTGGGACGTGATTAGATATTTAACGTGCAAGTTTGCCTTAAAAGTCTGGAGTTAAGGTATAATGATATAGTAGAGATGTATAAAAACATTATCAAGCCAATATTATTCCTGCTAACGCCAGATTTTACCCATAAGCTAATCGTTTTCTGCGGCCGCATGGCGCAGGCGTTGCCGCCTGTTCGGTGGGTTATTCGTAAGCTGTGTAGTTTTCGTGATAAGTCGCTTCAGCAGGAAGTTGACGGTATTACTTTTTGTAATCCGATTGGTTTGTCGGCAGGATTTGATAAAAATGTCCAGCTGTCGCCGCTGATGGAGGATGTTG
>ERZ772960.2158-NODE-2158-length-14653-cov-11.945198_pt1 | contig 14653 bp, 26 predicted proteins | sample MGYA00580678_ERZ772960 | MGnify/ENA primary metagenome ERZ772960 (study PRJEB29015, sample SAMEA2737930) | human oral metagenome | biome: human oral; feature: human-associated habitat; material: dental | place: China | collected 2059 ... | reverse complement strand
CATATAGAAAAGGTAAAGATGATTTAGGAGAAGAACTTGCAGATATTGCTATATACTTATTAGGACTTTCTGAAATACTGGGTAAAGACTTAGAAGAAGAGATAAAAAACAAGGTTCAGATAAATAAGAATAGAAAATACAAAGATGTAAACGGTACTAAGATAAAGACAGAAGAGTAATAGAAAGATAAAAAAGTAAAGAAAAAACACAGGAATTCCTGTGTTTTTATGTTATTTTATTCAAATTTAATGTTGATTAATTAAAATATGATTTTTCAAAGTTGTTATTGTTACTTAAATAATAATATCCTCCTAAATATTTAAATATATTTTGTTACTATTTCCATAATGTAGATATACTGAATTAACAGTATAATCGTGATTTAACTTAATTAGAAAAATTAAATCATACAAATCATCAATTTTAAAAGATTTAATAAGTTTGTAATCTTTTAATTTAATTATTTTCGAGTTATTATCAAACAATGATTTTATTATAAATGTTTTAGAACTAAGGATAGATTCCTTATATCCTATAAAAAATTTATTTGATTTTTTATTTTTGGTTGTATATAACTCTATTGAGTTATTATTCAAAACTATAAAAGAATCAAAACCAGTTTTAACTGGCATTTTATTGAAGGTTATCTTTTTAAAAACCTTTGTTACTTTTAGTGTAACATGAGGTTTTAAAAGTTTATAATATTTATTTGGGTCTATCTTTTTTAACAAATTAATAGACTTAAAATTATCATTATTAAAACACTCAACACTTATATTTATATTCTGTGTTGAATTTTGATATTTTTTCATAAAAATCATCTCCTCCTACTAATAGTAACATTTGTTAAAATTATATATATAAAATAGTATAGGTAAATTATATAACAAGATGGGATAAAAATAAAGAAGATATAATCTTAGTGGTAACTAAAATTAAATCTTCCTTATAATTTATTAAAAAAAATCATTTAAATTCCTTCTTATACACTTTATCAAAAGTATACAGTATCTCTTTACTAACATTATTGATTAATAATGTTACTTGTTTATTTTCACCTGCTAATTTAATAATTTTCTTATAAATGTTATTCAAATTATTAGAGGCTATAGAGCCTAAATTTTCTAATTTCATACCCAAAGTTTTTGGTTGAGAAAGAATCATTATTTTTTTAAAATAACGATTTTTTCTAATTTCAAATGTGTAATGAATTGGCAACAATTCATTACTAATATTCAAAAATTCCAAATTTTTAACTATTTCAATATTACTTTTATCATAATATTCAACATATATAGTGAATATATTATTTTCATTATCAAAAACTTCTATTTTTTTACCAGAATATAATTCTGTTTTTTTGAATTTAATCATTTCAATCCCTCCTTATTTTAATCAAAATTGAAGTAGAATGTTTTTTGTTATTTATAATTATATATTAAGTTTTGAAGAAATATATAAAAAAGATGAAAATACTTATTATATATCTTATGTTTTTAATAAAGAAAGAGATGGAGATTGCCATGTATCTGAGTTTGTTAAAAAGAATGGAAAAAATATAGTAAAAGAAAAGAAAACTTAAAAAAATCAGTTATAAATGATATAATTTAATATATAAAGATAAGGGAGCAAATATGAAAGAACAAAATTATCCACCATATACATTAACAAATATGATGATAAATTATATATCAGATATAACAAGAAAGATTACTGAAATTGATTATTTAAATTTAGATAAAAAACCAGAATTAAGAAAACAAAATAGGATAAATTCTATATATTCTTCACTTGCAATTGAGAAAAATCCATTATCAAGAAAACAAGTAGAAGATATAATTGATGGTAAAATTGTTATGGGTAAACAAAAAGATATTCAAGAAGTAAAAAATGCATATATGGCTTATGAAAGAATTAGTAGTATAAATCCGTATTCGGTTGAAGAGTTGAAAAATACACATGGAATTATGACATTTCTTATACAAGAGGACAATGGTAAATTTAGAAATCATGGAGAGGCAGTATATAATGGTGATAAAATGATTTTTTTAGCACCACCTCATAACAGGGTACCAGAACTTATGGACAACCTATTTGAATGGATGAATAATTCTAAAAATACAGTACACCCCTTAATATTATCATCAGTTTTCCATTATGAGTTTGTGTTTATACACCCTTTTTCAGATGGAAATGGAAGAATGGCAAGATTATGGCAAACAGCGATACTTTCTAAATGGAATGTTATGTTTGAATATATGCCTATTGAGAATATTATAAAAAGGCATCAACAAGAATATTATAAGACGATAAACGAATGTGATAAATTAGGAAACTCTACAAAATTTATTGAATTTATGCTTGAAATAATAGATGAAACTATAGAAGAATTATTAAAAAGAACTAGAAATGCTGAGAATAATGCTATGGAATCCCTTAATGATACTGAAAAAGATGCATTAGATTATATATATAAAAATGAGTTGGTTTCAACAAAAGAACTTGCAGAATATTTAGGAAAAGCAGATAGAACAGCAAGAAGAATTGTATCTGTATTATTAGAAAAAGGACTTATTACATGGCAAGGTAGAGATAAAAATGATCCCAATATACGATATAAGAAAATGTCCGACTAATGTCCGAGTAGTGTCCGACTAATGTCCGACCTCGAATATTTGTAAATTAAGTCAATAATAGGACATATTATATAAAGGAAAAAGTTATGGAAGAATTTAAAACAGGATTTTTAAAGTATTTTTATGAAATAAGTAAGATACCTAGAAAGTCAGGAAATGAAGAGAAAATAGCAAAATATTTAATTGAATTTGCAAAAGAAAGAAATCTTAAATATTATACAGATAGTAAGTATAATGTAGTTATATGGAAAGATACAAGTATTGGATATGAAGATAAAGAAATATTAGGATTTCAATGTCATACAGATATGGTATGTGAAAAAGTAGATGGAAGTAATCATGATTTTTTAAAAGATTCTTTAGATTTAATTATAGAAAATAGATTTTTAAAAGCAAAAGATACAACATTAGGTGCAGATAATGGTATAGGTGTCTCATATATTTTAGAAATATTAGACTCAAACTTAAACATGCCAAAACTTGAATGTATTTTTACAAGCACAGAAGAAACAACTATGGAAGGAGTAAGATTTTTAGATGGTAATATTTTAAAATCTAAAAGGATTATTTCATTTGATAATTTTTTAGATACAGAAATACTAATATCTTCAGCTACAGCAAAAAGATGGATTAGTAAGATATATATGAAAAGACAAGAAAAAGATGAAAATCTAATATATTACAAATTAGATATTTCAGGATTTAAAGGTGGACATTCTGGTATAGATATATGGGATAAGAAAAGAGGAAACCCTATAAAAATAGTTGCAAATAACTTGAATGAACTTGAAAGTATAAGAGTGGTAGAAATTAGTGATGGAAGCAGTGAAAATGTAATACCAAGGGATATTAAGGTAGTATTTGCTATAGAAGAAAAAGAAAGAGGTATACTAGAAAAAATAGAAAATAATCTTGAAAGTTTAAAAAAAGTGTATGGGAATATAGATATATATCTAAAAGAATTAGAAGATAAAGAAAAAGAAGAGAGAAGAATATATTCCAAAGAAGATACTAAAAGATTATTAGAATATATTATTAATTACAAAAATGGACCCCTAGAATATGATGAAGAAGGAAATGTAATATTATCAGGAAATTTAGGAAGAATAGAAAGTTTTGAAAATTATGTATTATTAAAATATTCTGTTAGGTATAATGATAAAAAGATTGGAGAAAAGCTTGTAACTGAAATAGAAGAAAATATGGAAAAATATAATGTAATATGTGAGGATAGTTCATATATGTTAGGGTATGAAGAGCCTAAAGAAAGTAAGCTTTTAAATGTAGTAGAAAAAGCATATATTGAAGTTATGAGAAATATTCCTAAAAAGAAAAAATCACAAGCATGTCTAGAATGTGGATATTTGGGACAAAAGATAAAAGGGTTAGAATATATAGCAATAGCTCCAAACATATTTGATGCACATAGTCCTAAGGAAAGAGTTGAAATAGCAAGTGCAAATAATGTATGGAAAATTGTAGAAAAGATTATAGAAAAGATGTAACTTGGATACCATGTATTAAATAATTTTAATATATGGTATTTTTGCTATTTACTCACAGTATAATTCTTTAATATACTACACTAATATGATATAATACAAAAGATAATAATAAAAAAGAGGAGAAAGAATTTTGAGAATATTATTAGATGCAATGGGAGGAGATAATGCCCCAAAGGCAACAATAGAAGGTGCATTAGAATATGCAAAAGAAACAACAAGTAAGATTGTGCTTGTTGGTAAAAAAGAAGTAATAGAAGAAAATATAGTAAGTATAGCAGGTTCTAATTGGGATGAAAAATATAATAATATAGAAATTAGTGATGCAAGAGAAACAATTGAGATGGAAGATATACCAACAAAAGCTATAAAGGAAAAGAAAGATTCATCAATGGTTGTTGCATTAAATATGCTTAAAAATGATGAAGCAGATGTATTAGTATCTGCAGGAAATACAGGAGCACTTTTAACTCGGTGCAACCCTTATAGTAGGTAGAATAAAAGGGATAATAAGACCGGCAATAGGTGCAATACTTCCATGTATAGACAAAGAATATATGCTTATAGATGCAGGAGCAAATACAAACTGTAAGAAGGAAAATTTTTTACAATTTGCAGAAATGGGTAAAATATATTTAGAAAAAACAGGAAAGAAAACAAATCCAAAGATAGGGCTTTTAAATATAGGAACAGAAGAAACAAAGGGAAGTGAAATACATAAAGAAGCATATATGTATTTAAAAGAAAATTATGAAGAAAAAGGATTAAATTTCATAGGAAATATAGAGGCAAGAGATCCATTTACAGGAGATGTAGATTTAGTTGTTTCAGATGGTTTTACAGGAAACATATTTATAAAAACATTGGAAGGATTTCGGAAAGATGCTATTATCAACATTTAAAAATATGGTTGATGATATGGGAATATCTAAAATATTCTTACTACCTATAAAAGATAAAATGTCTAAAGTTATGGGTAAAATGGACTATAGAAAACTTGGTGGTGGAGTATTTTTAGGTGTTAAAAAACCAATAATAAAAGCACATGGAAATAGTAATAAGACAGCATTTTACTATACATTAAAACAAGCAGAAGAATATGCAAAAGCAGGAATAATAGAAGAATTAACAGAAAAGATGGGGAGAGAAAAATAATTAATGTTTAAAATAAAAGAGGTTATAGATTATATTAATGAAATAAAAAAGATAACAAAGGAAAGAGGACTTAAGTATTATATAAACACATTTGGGTGTCAATTAAATGAAAATGATAGTGAGAAAATAGCAGGAATGTTGGTAGAATGTGGATATCAACAAGCAGAAAAAGAAGCAGATGCAGACATAATTGTATTTAATACATGTTGTATAAGAGAAAATGCAGAAAAAACATTATTTGGAGTACTTCGGAGAAGTTAAAAAATATAATGTAGAAAAAAACACAATAATTGCAATTGGTGGATGTATGATGCAAGAAAAAGAAATGCAAGAAAAAGTATTAAAAAGCTTTCCATTTGTTAAGCTAATATTTGGAACATATACATTACACAATTTTCCAAAAGGACTATATCAAGTATTAACAGAAGGAAAAAGAATATTTGATGTTATAGATATTAAGGGTGAAATATATGAAGGAATTCCAGTAAAAAGAATGGATGGACTTCGTGCAAGTGTTACAATAATGTATGGATGTAATAATTTCTGTACATTTTGTATTGTACCATATGTAAGAGGAAGAGAAAGAAGTAGAAAAGCAGAAGATATATTAAAAGAAGTAGAAGAACTAGCACAAAAAGGATATTTAGAAATAACACTTTTAGGACAAAATGTTAATTCATACAGAGGTGAAGGAGAAATAGATACATTTGCAAAATTATTAGATAAGGTTGCAAGTATTGAAGGTATAAAAAAGGTAAGATTCATGTCACCACATCCAAAAGATTTTACAGAAGATGTTGTAGAAGTAATGAAAAAACATGAAAATATATCAAGAACATTACATTATCCTCTTCAATCAGGATCTAGTAATATATTGAAAAAAATGAATAGAAGATATACAAAAGAACAATATCTAGAAAGAGCAGAAAATATTAGGAGAGAATTACCAGATGTAACATTTACAACAGATATAATTGTAGGATTTCCAGGTGAAACAGAAGAAGATTTTGAAGATACATTAGATGTAGTAAGAAAGATGAATTTTGAACAAGTCTTCATGTTCATATATTCACCAAGAGAAAATACGCCAGCTAAAAAGATGGAACAAGTAGATGAAAATATAGCAAAAGAAAGATTCCAAAGATTAAAAGAAATGTATGATAAACAAGCAGAAAAACTAAATGAAAAATATTTAGGAAAAGAAGAATGGATAATAGTTGATGGTATAAGTAAGAAAAGTGCTAAAATGCTTGTAGCAAAAACAGATGCAAATAAGCCAGTAGTATTTGAAAAATATGAAGGATGGAAAATGGGAGACTATATAAAAATAAGGATAATAGAAACACATACTTGGTATTTAGTAGGAGAAAAGATAAGTTAGGAATAAACTTTAGAAATTAATTTAATAATAAATATTATAATGTAAGAAGGTAAAGATGGAAGAAAACAACAAAAAAGAAATAGTATTAACAGGATTAAAACCAACAGGGGAACTTACTATAGGAAACTATGTAGGTGCTATAAAACCAATGATAGATATGCAAGGAAAATATAACTCATACCTGTTTATAGCAGATCTTCATGCAATAACAGTAATGCAAGACAGGGATGAATTAAAAAGAAGAATAAGAGAGTTTTTAGCAATGTATATAGCATGTCGGAGTAGATAAAGATAAAAATGTAATATATCTACAATCTGAAAACCCATACATTGCAGGTATTTCATGGCTTTTAGAATGTAATACATATTATGGTGAAGCATCAAGAATGATTCAGTTTAAAGAAAAAAGCAAGGAAAATGCAAACTTTTCAGTAGGACTTTTAACATATCCAATACTTATGGCAGCAGATATACTATATCTAGATTCTAAATATATACCAGTAGGAATTGACCAAAAACAACATGTTGAGCTTGCAAGAGATATTGCAGAAAGATTTAATAAAAAATATGGAAAAACATTTGAAATACCAAGACCTATGATAAAAGAAGAAGGACTTAAGATAAAAGACTTAAGAAATCCAGAAAAGAAAATGAGTAAATCAGAAGAAAATCCAAATGGAAGTATAACTCTTTTTGATACAGAAGAAGAAATAAGAAAGAAAATAATGTCTGCAACAACAGATTCAGAAATGAGAGTATATTTTGATGAAGAAAACAAAAAAGGTATCTCAAACCTTATAAACATAGCTATATCATTTTCAGATGAAAAAGAAACAGCTAAAACAATAGAAGAAAAATTTGAAGGAAAAAGCTATAAGGAATTTAAAGAATATGTAGCAGATATACTTACTTCTAAAATATCTAAAATCCAAGAAAAATATAATGAGGTTATACAGTCTGGAATTTTAGATGAAATTTTAGATGAAGGAAAAGCAAAAGTACAAAAACTTGCACAAGATAAGTATATAGAAATGACTAAAAAAATGGGACTTACAAGATCTTAAGAAAGGAAAGAAAAATGGCACTATCACCAATGATGGCAGAATATATGAAAACAAAAGAAGAATATAGTGACTGTATACTGCTATATAGGCTACGGAGACTTTTATGAAATGTTTTTTGAAGATGCGATAACAGTATCAAAAGAGCTAGAATTAACTCTTACAGGAAAAGCTTGTGGTCTAGAAGAAAAAGCACCAATGTGTGGAGTGCCACAAGCAGCATTAGATACATATATAGCAAAGTTAATACAAAAAGGGTTTAAAGTTGCAATATGTGAACAGTTAGAAGATCCTAAAAAAACAAAAGGAATAGTAAAAAGAGGTGTTGTAAGAATAGTAACACCACGGAACAGTTACAGAAACTAAATTATTAGATGAAAAAAAGAACAGCTATATTATGAGTATTGTAGAAAAAGAAGAATCATTCCGGACTTGCAGTACTTGATGTAACAACAGCAGATTTCTATACTACAAGTATAGAAAAAAGTAGAGACAAAGATAAAGAGACAAAAGGTGATATATATCAAAAAATATATGATGAAATAGCAAGATATATGCCAAAAGAAATAATAGTTCCAAAAGGTGTATTAAAAGATGAACATATATCACATATAGAAGAAATACTAAATATATATATTACATTTAAAGAAGATACATATATTAATGATTTAGTAGATGAAGATAGTAATAGTAATAATAAAGTAAAAGAAGAAAATATTAAAAAAGATGGAATCGATGAACAAATAGAAGAGTTTGAAAAAGCATTAACAGAAAAAATAGTAACAAGATATAATATTATAGAAAAAAATGAAGTAAGTGAAGAAGAAACTATAATAAAAAATAGTAATGATATTCCAATTACTATTATATATGCAGTTGCATATCTTCATAAATATACAAAAGAAACACAGATGCAAGAATTAAAACATCTTAATAACATATATATAATATCTGAGAATAAGTATATGGTTTTAGATAGTATAGCAAGAAAAAATCTAGAACTTACACAAAGAATGAAAGACCGGAAGTAAGAGACGGAAGTCTTCTTCGGAATACTTGATAAAACAAAAACATCAATGGGAGCAAGACTTTTAACAAGATGGATAAATGATCCATTAATTTCAAAAAAAGAAATAGAAAAAAGACAAGATTCTGTAGAAGAACTATATAATAATATAATCTTAAGAGGAAGTATTATAGAAATATTAAGAAAGATATATGATATTGAAAGAATAGCAGGAAAAGTAGCATTCCGGAAATATAAACGGAAAAGATATGATATCACTTAAAAATTCTATAAGATATCTACCAGAACTTAAAAAAGAATTAAGTATTGTTAAAAGTGACTATTTAAAAGAAATATATTTAAAATTAGAAACATTAGAAGATATATATAGTATTATAGATGAGATGATTGTAGAAGAACCACCTATAACAATAACAGAAGGTCGGAGTTATTAAAGAAGAATATAATGAAGAACTATATAGGTTAAAACATTTAGGAAATAAGGCAAAAGAATGGATAGTATCTCTAGAAGCGGGAGAAAAAGAAAAAACAGGAATTAAAAATCTAAAAATAGGATATAATAAGGTGTTTCGGATATTATATTGAGATTACAAATTCATACAAAGATAAAGTACCAGAAGACTATATAAGAAAACAAACACTTGTAGGTGCAGAAAGATATATAACTCCAGAACTAAAATCGATGGAAGAAGAATTATCAGAAGCAGAAACAAAAATAGCAGAACTTGAATATACACTTTTTACAGAACTTAAAGAACATATATCTAAAAATATAGCAAGAATACAAAATACAAGTTCAAATGTAGCAATAATAGATGTACTTGTATCACTTGCAGAAGTAGCAGAAACAAATAGCTATGTAAAACCACAAATAACAACAGATGGAAAAATAGATATAGTACTTGGAAGACATCCAATTGTAGAAAAAATGCTTAAAAATGAAAAGTTTATAGAAAATGATTGTATGTTAGATAATGAAGAAAACACCATCTCTGTTATAACAGGGCCTAATATGTCTGGTAAATCGACATATATGAGACAAGTTGCATTAATAACAATACTTGCACAAATGGGTTCATTTGTACCAGCTAAAAAAGCAGATATATGTATTGTAGATAAGATATTTACAAGAATAGGAGCGGCAGATGATTTAAGTATGGGACAAAGTACATTCATGATGGAAATGGTAGAAGTTGCAAACATACTTAAAAATGCAACAAGTAAGAGTTTAGTAATTTTAGATGAAATAGGAAGAGGAACATCTACATATGATGGTATGAGTATTGCAACAGCAGTTATTGAATATATATCTAAAAAAATAGGAGCAAAAACATTATTTGCAACACATTATCATGAACTTATAGAACTTGAAGAAAGATTTAAAAATATACGAAATTATCATGTAGAAGCAAAAGAAATAGGAAAAGATATAATCTTTTTAAGAAAAGTTTTAAGAGGTGGAACAGATCAAAGCTATGGTATCCATGTAGCAAAACTTGCAGGAGTACCTAAAGATGTTATAAGAAGGGCAAATAGACTTCTTTTAGATATAGAAAGTAGAAGAGAAATAGTGAACATATCAGAAAAAGAAGAAATTGATGCAATGCAACAAGATTTTCGGAGACTTAAAAGAAAGTATGATTATAAACGAGCTTAAGAGCATTGATTTAAATGAACTTACACCAATGGAGGCACTAACAGAGCTGTTTAACTTAAGAAAGATGATAGATGAGAAGTAAGGAATAAAAAATTAAAAGGAATAATCTTATACATTTAATATATTTGTATAGGATTATTTTAGTTATTTAGAAAGTTCGCGGGAGTTGACATAAAATAGGAGCGGTGTTATTATATAAGTGTAATAAAATTTAATTTTTGGAAAATTTTTTGAAAATGGAGAGTGATTATAATGATCAATGAAAGCTTATACGATGATGAGCTTATCATAAAGAGCTTGAAAATTGTTTTGGATCCACAAAATATAAAAAGGGTCAAATATCATAATTCGATATTCAAAGTATCGAATTTGATTGATAGGATATATGACTATGATACTTCACAAGAAGTGATGTACCTTATAAAAAATATCTATGCAATGTCAGGAAATAAAAAAACAAAAAGGTATTTTTGAAATCGAAACGAAATCTGGGAGCACATTTTATCTCAATGTTTCAAAGGATACATTGACAGTAGGAAAGTCAATTAGAATGAAAAATATAGTGAAATTTCTTATAGCTATTGCAGTTTTAATGGCTCTAAATTATATATGCAATATATAATAGATAGTTAAATAATATTTAAATTAATACCTTCAAACTAGATAAAGAAATTTGTTAGTTTGGAGGTATTTTAAAGTGTTGTACTTTAAGTGTAATGTAAATCTATCTTTTTTACATTAAGATAACAAAAAAGATACATTATGTTTAAAAACATAGTAAAAAAATATGAAAAGAGTATATAATTTAAATATAAAATGATAATAATTAAGGAGGAAAGCTTATGAAAAATTTAATTATAAAAATAAATATTAGCAAAAAGTTATATAACACTAAAAAAATGAAATATTGTGTTAGGTATCTTTTTGCTTTTTTTATATAAATAATGTAATTAGTTAGGAGGAAAAAATGAATAAGAAAAATAATATAAATAAAGAAATACTACTTGTATTGTTAGGGATGATTATAGTTACATTAATATTATTATGTGTAAGATATTATAAAAAAGATAAGGTGATTTCAGAGAATATAAAAAAAAATGAGATAAAAACAGAACAAAATGAAAGATTAGAAGGAGACATATTAAAATATGCTAATATATTTAATGAGAAATCTAAAGTAAAAAAGAAAGAAGAAAAAATATATAATAATAAAAAGATTAAAACATATATATTTGAAAGTGGAAATAAAATAGAGATATATGATGATGGTAGAATTAAAAATTATATTAATGTAAACGAATTAGAAACGTTTAAAACTTTTAAAAAAAATGAATTTAATTTAGAAAAATCAAAGAAGATGCTAAAAGTTTTAGGAATAAAGCTAGGATTTGAAATAATAGATAATAACATAACAGAAATTAATAGTGAAGAAATAGATAATGCTTATTCTATAAGAATTGAAATTAAAAAAGATAATATAATTATAACTGGAAAAGCTATAGTTAACCCTAATTTTAATAATGTATCTGCTATAAGTTTTGAATATAATGAAATAGAAATACAAGGAAATAATAAGATAACAAAAGAAGAAGCAATAAATGCTGTTAAAAATAGTTTGAAAGAAGAAGGAAAAGAAGGAACTATTATAGAAAATAAGATAAAAGAAAAGATACATAGTTCAAGTATATTAAATAAAGCATATAATGTAATAGAAGTTCCGGTTATGATGGAATACTATAGAAAGATGATGGAAGGCAAAATAGAAAAAATGCCTGAATATTCAAGATTATATGAAGTTGATATAGAAACAGGAAAGATAATTGATATGGTTGGGGTACAATAAAATAGTATTTGAAATAGAATATCTTATGTACAAAATAATAGGAATAAAGAATAATTGAAAATAAAAAATGGTATTACCTTCAAACTAAACAAAGAAATTTGAGAGTTTGAAGGTGTTTTTTCTTTTTAATGGATTTATTAAGTGTTTCACTAAGTGTAAATCAATCCTAAAATTTCAGTTATGTCATTTTAATAACAAATATATAAATATTATTGTTAAAATAAAAAATATCTATAATAATAAAATTGAATGTTTATGTGAAATAATTGTTGTTTTATATAAGAAAATAAGAAAGGATAGAGTATGAATAGAAAAGAAAAAAGAGGGATAACCCTTCTTGCATTAGTAATAACGATAATAATTCTGTTATTACTTGCAGCAATAGCAATACAAATGGCTATAGGTGAAAATGGACTTATTCAAAAAGCAGAGAAAACTAAAAGGGAAAATGCTAAATCAGAATTATTTGATATTGCATCATTAAAGTTTTCAAATATGAGTATAGAAGATGCTGTAGAAAGCAAAGATACATTAAATTTTACTAACCTATATAATAGTAGTGATTTTAAAGGAAAGTATGAAATTAGGGATGGAAAAATATATGATAAAGGAATAAAAGAAAATATAATAACTAAAGAAGAATTTGAAGAAAGATTTAGAGAAAAATTTAGAAAAGTTGGAAAAGAAACACAAAAACCTTTAGTAAACCCTATAAATAATAATTCTACAGAGTTAACAGGTGTTGGAGAAAAGGGAGCAGAAATAATTGTTACTGTAAACGGAGTTGAAAAGAAAACAGTAGTTGATCGGTAGTGGTAATTGGAGAGTTGAGATAGGAAAACAACCAGTAGGAACAGAAATAAAAATAGTGCAAAAATCTGGTGGAAAAGTAGAGAGTATAGATACAAAAGTTGTTGTTCAAAAGGAAAAATTACCTAAAGTAATAGTAAATCCAATATATAATACAAGTACAACAGTAGAAGGATATGGAGTAGTAGGGGCAACAATTAAAGTAATTGATAATCTTCGGAAATATAAAAACAGGAACAGTAAATTCAGAAGGAAGATTTAGTGTAAATATTTCAAATGTAGTAGAAGATACAATTATATCAGTATTACAAAGTATGAATGATAAAGAAGATAGTGATATAGAAACAATAGTTGTACAAAAAGGAAAAGGAATACAACCATCTGTAAATCCAGTAGATAGTGATGACACAAGTATATCAGGAACAGGTACATCTGGAAGCATTATAATAGTAAAAATAGATGGAGTACGGAGAATATAGGACAACAGTAAATGATTCTGGAAATTGGGTTGTTTCAATACCTGTACAACAACAAGGAAAGATAATAAGGGTTATGCAAGAACAACCAAGAAGGGCACCAAGTGATGAAATAGTAATCACAGTATCAAAAGCACCAGAACCACTTGCAAATCCACAAGTAGATCCATTATATAATGATCATTATCAAATAACAGGAAGAGGTGAACCAGGTGCTACAATAATAGTAAAAATAGATGGAGCGGGTGAATTAAGAACAACTGTAGATGGAGCACGGTAACTGGAGAATAGAAACACAAGTATTTTTAAATATTCCAGAAGGAAGAGGAGTACATATAAGGCAAGAAAAAGCAGGTAGACCTAATAGTCAAGAAACACATATAAGTGTTAGAAAAGGTATGTCAAGGGTACCACAGGTTACAGTAAAAGAAAATACAACTGGTTATAGATGGGTACAAACAAATGCAAATACAAAAGTTAAGAATGTGTATGACTATTTCTTATTTAGAGGAACAGGAATACCAGGTAGTAGAATATTAATTAAAATTTATAATAATTCAAAAAACGTGTGGCCATTAAATACAGAACATGCTGTAAATGTAGATGGAGCCGGAAATTGGAGTTTTTATGTAGAATATAATGGTGATGCAGGTTTTACAAATAATATTGAAATAAAACAAGTAGAAAATTATAAACATTATTCACAGCCTAATTATTTCCCACTTGATTTTAAGTTTGTGAGATTAACAATGGATCATAGCAGAACAAGACTTAATTAAATATATTATTAATAAAAATAATAAAAAAATCATATAATAATAAAATGTATCTTTAAACTAGACAAAGAAATTTGATAGTTTTGGGGTACATTTTTTTATATATTATTAATATATTTTTACTCTTTTTACTTGCTTTTTTGAATTAAGTGTGAAAATAAATAATATTATGTAATTTATTATATTTTAAAAAATAAAAATATTTCAAAAGTGTAAAAAAATAAAAAAAGTGTAAGAAAATAAGATTGTAGTACTGGCAAGAAATAACCGGCGTAGGAATTATGTATAATACTTCGAAAAGCTTAGAAATAAGGAAAGGCTAAAAGGTA
>ERZ772960.2156-NODE-2156-length-14656-cov-14.668858_pt1 | contig 14656 bp, 10 predicted proteins | sample MGYA00580678_ERZ772960 | MGnify/ENA primary metagenome ERZ772960 (study PRJEB29015, sample SAMEA2737930) | human oral metagenome | biome: human oral; feature: human-associated habitat; material: dental | place: China | collected 2059 ... | reverse complement strand
CGGTTTTAGTTGTGATTTGCTTAAAAATATCTACCTTTGTGGTATCAACAACAACTGAGCCCTTGGCCTATCTGACAAGCTGCGCGTTGTGATTTGCTTGAAAATATCTACCTTTGTGGTATCAACAACAACTCGTCGAAACGGTTTTAAGGGCGATTTTCAGTTGTGATTTGCTTGAAAATATCTACCTTTGTGGTATCAACAACAACCGATTCGGGAATAAGTTCGGGCTTCAATTTGTTGTGATTTGCTTGAAAATATCTACCTTTGTGGTATCAACAACAACATAAGCAATATGAAAAAGATTTTTATAGGAATAGGTATAATTACCTTTATTGGTTTAGTAATTTCGACTAGACCGCAAAATAAACCGATTAACAATGTGAAAGTATCAAAGAATATCATTGCTCCTGATCTTCCTCAAGATAGTTTAGAGGAGAAGTATGAAGCTCCACCGGAAACAAAAACAATAAAGCAAGAGCATAAGTACTACTACAAGGGTAAAGAGATAACTAAAGAATAGTACGAAGCTTATAAGAAGCAAATAGAACAGATAACAGCCAAAGTAAATCAACAGATAGAGATGCTAAAGGTAATAGAGGTAGTAGCCGATGAGTATGATAAAAGTCACCCAAAAGTTACTTACAGAAGATATTCAGATGGTAGGGTAGAAACTAGAATCGATGAATGGCCAGAGTAAAGCCACAGTAGTATTTAAGCTGGTAACATTGGTTCATTGCATATTCAAAAATAAATTAGTATCTTTGCAATGTTGTGATTTGCTTGAAAATATCTACCTTTGTGGTATCAACAACAACAGGGTTACGATTATTAATGCGCATGATGATGTTGTGATTTGCTTGAAAATATCTACCTTTGTGGTATCAACAACAACAGCACTCGGTGCCCCTGACTTTGGAAACATGTTGTGATTTGCTTGAAAATATCTACCTTTGTGGTATCAACAACAACTGTGATTTTTTTGTGCAAAACGAAATGTGCGTTGTGATTTGCTTAAAAATATCTACCTTTGTGGTATCAATAACAACTAAAATTGGTGACAACCTCCTTACCATGGAGTTGTGATTTGCTTAAAAATATCTACCTTTGTGGTATCAATAACAACCGTTGGGGTGACCCTTAAGTGCGCCCTCCGGTTGTGATTTGCTTAAAAATATCTACCTTTGTGGTATCAATAACAACCGCCGAGATACTCTCCATCCTTGACCTTCAGTTGTGATTTGCTTAAAAATATCTACCTTTGTGGTATCAATAACAACCGAAACCCGTAACAATTCACACTTTCATTGTTGTGATTTGCTTAAAAATATCTACCTTTGTGGTATCAATAACAACGCATTAAAGGAGATAAACAATGATTGATATGTTGTGATTTGCTTAAAAATATCTACCTTTGTGGTATCAATAACAACCGAGCCAACAACACCAATCCAAAGGCCGTGTTGTGATTTGCTTAAAAATATCTACCTTTGTGGTATCAATAACAACACTTTACGTCCATACTTACATCGGGATATAGTTGTGATTTGCTTAAAAATATCTACCTTTGTGGTATCAATAACAACAAAACAGTAGGAGTGAGTCCCACTGTTGTTGTTGTGATTTGCTTAAAAATATCTACCTTTGTGGTATCAATAACAACAAAACAGTAGGAGTGAGTCCCACTGTTGTTGTTGTGATTTGCTTAAAAATATCTACCTTTGTGGTATCAATAACAACTAAAATTGGTGACAACCTCCTTACCATGGAGTTGTGATTTGCTTGAAAATATCTACCTTTGTGGTATCAACAACAACCTTCACGTTTTGCCTCATCATCCGTTGCAGGTTGTGATTTGCTTGAAAATATCTACCTTTGTGGTATCAACAACAACTTCCTCTTCGAGAACGTCATGGAAATGCTAGTTGTGATTTGCTTGAAAATATCTACCTTTGTGGTATCAACAACAACAATGACTTTTTGCTTCTATATGTGGATGAGGTTGTGATTTGCTTGAAAATATCTACCTTTGTGGTATCAACAACAACTTTCAAACGTTGTGTACGTGCGCGGTTACGGTTGTGATTTGCTTGAAAATATCTACCTTTGTGGTATCAACAACAACAATAGGATTACCAGGATCCAACGTTTTAAGTTGTGATTTGCTTGAAAATATCTACCTTTGTGGTATCAACAACAACAATGCTGCATTTCAGCTGATTGTTGCTACCGTTGTGATTTGCTTGAAAATATCTACCTTTGTGGTATCAACAACAACGATTGGATTGCAGTCATTAAGAAAGAAAGTGTTGTGATTTGCTTGAAAATATCTACCTTTGTGGTATCAACAACAACCGGTTACGATAAAACAACCGCACAAAGATAGTTGTGATTTGCTTGAAAATATCTACCTTTGTGGTATCAACAACAACCAGACAACAAATACAAAGCACAATGCTGTAGTTGTGATTTGCTTGAAAATATCTACCTTTGTGGTATCAACAACAACGTTATAGACTGCGATACACTTGTCACTCAGTTGTGATTTGCTTGAAAATATCTACCTTTGTGGTATCAACAACAACTCTCGCAATATGGCGTTGCATCTTCTTTGGGTTGTGATTTGCTTGAAAATATCTACCTTTGTGGTATCAACAACAACATAATTATTGTGAAACAATTCATTTAGGTAGTTGTGATTTGCTTGAAAATATCTACCTTTGTGGTATCAACAACAACTGCTATCTCCTTCAGGCTCGGTCATTGACCGTTGTGATTTGCTTGAAAATATCTACCTTTGTGGTATCAACAACAACCGCGCCGTGTGCGCGAGATGACAGACTGGGGTTGTGATTTGCTTGAAAATATCTACCTTTGTGGTATCAACAACAACAAAATGGGTCGATTATAGAGTTCAAGAGCTGTTGTGATTTGCTTAAAAATATCTACCTTTGTGGTATCAACAACAACTTAAAACTCTCGTAGGGTATGTCGCGCAGGGTTGTGATTTGCTTAAAAATATCTACCTTTGTGGTATCAACAACAACAACACAGAGGAGCACATCGACCGTACGCTTGTTGTGATTTGCTTAAAAATATCTACCTTTGTGGTATCAACAACAACCATTCTTCTGAATGGTATCAACCTGTGTTTGTTGTGATTTGCTTAAAAATATCTACCTTTGTGGTATCAACAACAACAAATCAATGGCGGTGAAGAGCCTACAACATGTTGTGATTTGCTTAAAAATATCTACCTTTGTGGTATCAACAACAACGCTTGCCCACGCCTATTGCGCCAAGAAGCTGTTGTGATTTGCTTAAAAATATCTACCTTTGTGGTATCAACAACAACTAGAGGACTATAAAGAAGATGCCCATAAATGTTGTGATTTGCTTAAAAATATCTACCTTTGTGGTATCAACAACAACCTTGCTTGGAGAGAATGGTCAGTGCATCATGTTGTGATTTGCTTAAAAATATCTACCTTTGTGGTATCAACAACAACATAACGCCTAATAATATTCGACATTTGATAGTTGTGATTTGCTTAAAAATATCTACCTTTGTGGTATCAACAACAACAAGGGGTACTACACCATTTGGGAAGAGCGTGTTGTGATTTGCTTAAAAATATCTACCTTTGTGGTATCAACAACAACTCATTCTTTGTAATTTGTTGTTTATCAAAATGATATAAGGTTGTTGAAGAAAATAAAAAATGGTGCCACAAAACGAAATCCCACTTCATTGAAGTGGGATTTTTGTTTTCTATTAAGGTGACTTCTTATGATCCTTTCTCCAAGTTTTTTCTTGTTGTAGGCTAAGTTGTTAGGAAACAACAAAAATAAGATTTCTTTTCAAACGAGGCATTTCAACCAAAGATTTATGGCTCTCTCCTTTTCCATCCTGCATCTTTTAGAATAATTCCAATTGTTGTCCAGGTGCGTTAGGCGCTTTAGGTTTCTCGCCAAAGAAAAGGCGAATGTTGGCAAACTGTTTATCTGTGATGCATAACATTCCCACCATTCCACGTTGTGGGAGGTTCGCTTGAACACGCTTCATGTGCACTTCTGCATTTTCTATACTTGCACAGTGGCGAACATAGATAGAGAATTGGAACATCGTAAAGCCATCTTTCATCAGCATTTTTCGAAAATCCATATAGGCTTTCTTTTCCTTCTTGGTTTCTGTTGGCAAATCGAAGAATACGAGAATCCACATAATGCGATACTCACTGAAGCGTTTGAAGTTGTCCATAAGCAGGGTTACATCTCGGGATAGCTTATGTGGCGTGTCTCTCCTGCAAAGCATTTTGCCAGCGAGGCTGTTGTCTGTTGTGCTGCAATCATCAGTGGACTTCTTTTCCTATTCACTATAACGTCGAGCATCGGAATGCCTAAGAGCTCCATTTTTAGTTCTTTTGTAAGCACTGAAACCTCTTTATGTTTATGCAGTATCTGAATAACAAGCTGATCAACATACGGGCGATAAGGCTCCATGATATCATCAGCCAAGCAATAAGCGTTATAGCGATTGTGGTGGTGGATGCCTAAAGTTGGCAACAAACCACTTCCAACCAAGGCACGAGCAATGACAGCACGCAGAATAGCATAGCCATAATTCAGGAGGTTATTGGGTGGAGTTCCCTCCCGGTCGCGAACAAAATTGGGATAATCAAGAAATAGATTGCGCCAATAATGAGCGGCTGCTCGTGCCTCAAGATTGTCCGGATCGCCGCTACGTACCTCGTTTGCCCATACGCGCATGCAGTTGGTTTCCTTGCCCGTAGTGGTGCGTAAAACATGCTCTTGATTTAAAATTTTCTGTTTGATGGTTTGTTGCCATAGTTGTTTACGCAAGGGGAGTGAGGCATCTACTTGCGCACGAAACCGCTCGTTTTGTGTGTTGTTGCCGCATAAAGGCAGAAGTAACCCCACAGGCATGCTCTTTTGATCGCATGTGATTACCGCACAATTATTGTCTAATAGAGCCTCCAACACACCCGAAGTTACCGTGATGCGCGGGCTGTCGAGTATCACCACCCCAATATCTTCTATTGGGATGGTGCGCTCGGCTTCTTTTTTCATTGCTTCGGGTAGCGTGTTGTTCTGCACCACTTCAGGCAGATGGAGCACTAATTGCGCATGGCGTAGGCTCAAATAGATGGGATTGCTAAAGCAAAGTGTTTTCTTAATCATAAGCTAAAGAGGCTATTTGATGATGTTGACGATGTGACCTAAGCGGTCAACTTCTATTTTCCAGCAAACCGACTTAATCATTTCTCCGGTTAAAGCTCTGCCCATCTTGTTTAAAGCCTCGAACTCAACCTTGTCATAAATAGTCTTTGCCACGCAATGAGGTATAAAAAGACATTCAGACTTTGTTGCACTTACCATCTTATAAATTCTATTTTTGTCCAAACTACATTCCTTAGAGAGTAGTTCATCCGCGGTGGGTACATACACCAAGTCGTTGGGTGAGAGATAAAATTTCAATGCAACCCCCTTTTCACTCTTCTCAGGAACAGGAGAATATCCTAGCTTCAACTGCCCAGCAACTATTTTTAGTGTAATAGTCTCATAGGTTCTATTGCCCTCTTCATCTTCATAGATAGCAAAGTAAAGGTTTGTGCCCTTTTGTGCTTCAACATATTTAGCACCCTTGTTTCCCGTTTCTCCTACGGGATATTTGGCACCCATCGGTTCTGCAATCCTTACCTTTAGGATGGGCTGATGCTGCTTGCCCCCGTTATAAACCGCTATGTTTTGATTCATTTCGGCAATTCCTTCGGGCGTAAAAGCGATGGCAGGGTCGCCACCTTTTGCTTGAAGATAGTTCAACAAAATCTTCTGAATGCCCGTGTCGGTGATTTCGGCAATGTGCTTTGTATCAAATGAAGTGTCTAATGGTTTCCGCGTTGCTGCCAGCTGTTTTTTATCATCACTGTACTGCCAAACTTCAACTTTATCAACCGCTTGCTTATTCAATCGGTAGTTAATGCTTTTAAAATGTGCCAGTAATTGCTTGGTGTTGAAGTGCTTTTTCTGCAAGTCCTGAATATAATGGCGGAGCGTCTTATCACAAATCGCAGGAATATTCTCTAACGCATCTTTCAACTTAACGACAGCTTTGCGCCGCAGGTTGACATGACCAAAGACCGTATCTTTGTGCATAGGCTTTCGAATAGCCCACATGGCCTCCCCCTTTTGTTCGTCAACGACTTTCTTTCCGTCGGCATTATACCGTTCATAATAATTGGTGGCTTTGTTGATCACACGAACATAGTTTTTGAAACTCACCACCATGTTGTCTAAAGCCTTGTAGGCATCCTGCGTAAAGGTTTCCCAAGGTTTGCGGATAATGCGACTTTTAATGCAGAGTTGTTTTCGCACATTTTCTTGCTTTGTGGGGTCATTAGCTTCTTGGTTGTTCAAATAGTTAATGATATTGCGTGAGGCACAGGCAATCACCAATGCATCCATAGCATGGTGTCGGTGGTCGATGCGCTTCTTTTGATAGCCACATTGCAGTTCAAGTGGAACCGAAGTTTGGAACACCCGTTTCCCTTCTTTGTTCTCCCATTGGCCAAAGTCAGTGGTGTTGGTGAGCGCATTCAAGCGTTCAAAGCGCGGATAAACAATATTGTTCCAAACATCATTTAAACCCCAATCCTTCTTAAGTTTGTCGGTAATGCCTCCCGAACACGGAATAACAAATTTGGAAATGGCCTCTTCTTCGCCTTCAATGCGCACAATATTAGAAAGCAAAGTCATCACCACCCTGCTGATATAGCGGCTGTCATTCAGCTGTCGGTTGATAAAATCCTGGGGAATATCCTCCATCAGCAGCTTCTCTCTCTTCGATTTGTTATTCGCATACAATTCTGTTACCAAGGTCTTGTATTCTGTTTCTCTCAAGATAGTAACATCACCTAAAGTCGTACAATGTATTACATTGCCACCACAATCCTTTATGAATTCATAGGCTAACATGCTATCTTTTTTCCCATTCACTTCTGCTTCACAGATAACTTTGTTGGAGAACGAGTCATCAAAATAGCGTTTTTTAGGAATGATATGCTCAATCTGATAGGCTGAAGTGAAAAGTTTTGAAAGTGAAATCGGTTTTCCAGTATACGGCGAACGATATTTTTGTTCGAGCCACAATCGATACCTTTGCAACTCACTTGCGGAGGGTTGTGCCATTTTTGAAATCTTCATGATCTCGGCAAACGCTGCATCGTCCTTCGATAACGTTTGCAAAGCGCCTTCCTCATAAATGCGTAAGATTTCTTGTTGCATCGGTGAATGGGGGCGAACATCCTTCATATCGGCATCGTTTTTCAATTCCATCAACAGACTCTTGATACGAAGATTTGTATTCTCATTGCGCAGCACATTCTCTGTGAGATGCGCACGTTGTTCGGCCGTCTGTTTCATTTTTCGGCCTAATTCCACATGGATTTCATCAATCTGTCCTGCTTCTTTCCAAATGTCATATACCGTACGGAGGGTTTCAAGGATGCATTGTTCCACGATAGGGTTGCGTAAGGAATATTGTTTAAACTTATGGATATAAGCTAAAAGCTGTTCGGGTGTTTCCCAACGCTGTATGTCTGTAGCTTCAGAATGGCGTCCATATACCACATAACACGCCAACCATTCGGGCAATCCTTGAAAGTCTGACACCTCTTGACAAGACGAAATAAACGCGCCTATCTTCTTTTTGAGTTTCTCATCGATGGTACCTTGCAAGATATTGGCAATCCTCTCTTTTGTAGAAGGGCAGAGGTCCGCCTCGTTCCATAAACTTCCTCTCCGCATAACGGGTAGCAGTTTTTTGATGGCTTTCTCTGAATAGGCACCATATTCTTTCTCGAAGGGCTTAATTTTTAAGAACGATTCAACGAAAGCATCGTCATCTTTCAACTTGCGCAATGCACGCTCTGCTTCGTCTTTAGAGTCGACAGAATAGAGCAAGTGCCACAATCGATAAGCCAAATCTCGATCATCTAACCAGTCATGTTCTATGCCAGCTCTGTCGAGTGCAAGGAGAAGTTCGTGGCGTGTTGCATTACAAGGATATTTCTTTTCTTTTTCTTCGATGTAGTTCCAGCGAATAGGAAACACCTTTTCACCGCCTATCGTCACCTTCTTCAACTTGAAAAAGTCTTTCAACAGCGTCTCTTGATTGATTTCCTTCCTATCGTTCAAATAGGTAAACAAGCGCACATAGTCTTCTTGATGAGGCAGATACTCGGCTGTTACGTCGCGCTCATCGGCTCGATTGCGTAGGCGTAAGTTGGCTATCAACTGCCACAAACGGAACTCTTGGTAATAGGGGTTGGACTTTGCTATACATTTAATGCCTTGCCGTTTCATTTCTCCTGTTTCCTTGTCCACATAGGAATAGGCCTCATAGGGGCACTCTGCAATCAGCGATTTCTTGCTCTTCAGCGGGCGTTGGTAGAAGATAAGATCCTCTATGAGCAAGTAAGGCATGTCCTTTTTCAACAGACTTTCGCGATGAAGCGGGTTGTTTGGATATAACTCTTCGATGCATGCTTTTAACATGTCCTTGCTGCATAGTTCCTCATGGTGTTTGCTTTGCTCGCGAAGAATGGCTGCTAATTCCTGTTTGTAATATTTACGCTCGATGGTATGGATGAATTTTCCGCGGATTTTATCAGAGGGTTCTTTTAAGAGGTGGTCATAGATAAAAGCACCAACAGGTATGCCCGATGCTTCTAACGAGTGCTCCGTTTGTTTCTTTCGCAGCCCCCAATCCTTCTCATCTGGTGAGCGGAAGGAACGTTTCACGTTGCCTTCTTTATCTTTTTTGGGTGTCGTTCCATCTTTTTCATATTCGGTTGTCACAATGAAAGCCCTGACTTTACCCACCCAGTCGTCTAAGGGTATTTTGCTTTGACGGTGATATATCCAGCCATTCTCTAACTTCACATTATACCAGGTGTTGTCACCTTTTCCCGCTTCATCGACTTCAACGCCAACCACTTTCAACTCATGATATTCCTCATGTTTTGCGGCATTCTCTTCATCCTCTTCGCCACGAAGTTGATAGTAGCCACGCTTTTGGTTGAAGTTGAGCAAAATCCAGGCAAGCTCCTCTTTCTTGATGGGTTGCGTAAGTGCTTTCTTACGCAGGTAATAAATCGTCCAATCAAGCGGCACCTTCTTGCCATCAGCAACGAGCGCGGGTTGATATTTAGCGAAGTCTGCTATCATTTCATGGAAAGCATCCATGAAAAGAAACTGCATTGTGCCATCTTCTCGGCGTTCCCATGCCAATTTAGGTTCGCCATGATTTAAAAATTTGCCATAGGTAGTGGGTGTCTTCCTGTCCCATCCAATGGCCGAATCGTAGTGAGGAGGTAAGTAATGCAACGTGTGTAGCACGCGATGGAGGCGCTCGCGGCGTTGCAAAGTGCGCTCTCTGAGGCGTCGAATGCCTCGGAAGCTCGTTCGGATGGCGGTTTGAGACTCTGTTACTCCTTTGTCAAACTTGCCAAGAACGTCTTGGCTCATGGGGATGATACGACTGCCAAGTTGAATGTCTCTCAAATAATTTTCATTGTCATCAACGGTGACTTTAGCCCAACCAATGCTGTTGGTTCCTAAGTCTAAGCCAAGAATTGTTTTCATATATTTTCTTTATTTTATTTGGTTCTTTAGTAGAAAACGCCTATATTTGCACTCAGATATTATTTAAGCAAGTCACAATAAGGATTTTTCCGTTGTGAAAACAAATAGGGCGGGGCGACTCGTCCTTTTCTTTTTCGCTGTCTCAAAGGTAGTGTTTCTCTGATAAAACAACAACTTTTTGGATATATTTTTTTGTTTTGTGGCCGATGGTTGCCATCATTTGTATCTTTAAGGCTTTTTGAACGCATGCAAAACCGCTTGCTTTGGGCATAACATCCTTGCCTACATTCTGTTGAGGGTAGGGGAGGATGCGGGTTTAATAGCGTGCATATTGCGGACTAATATATGCCGTATTGCCATGCAATCTGCACCATATTGCAGCACAATTTGCATGCTATTGTCAGGAAATAACGCAGCTGTTGCAATGCAGTGCTGATAGGCATGGTTGATGGTGGCTGTTGGTGTCGTTGGGCACATGAGTAGAAATCGCGTGAGATAGTCTCGGATAAGTAGGGCGCGATGTTAGCCTTTTTTAACCCATGATGATATTCTCTTTTTTGAGGTTCTATTAATTTTGCACGCATCAATAAAAAGATGTAAAGATGAATTCAGGAACTTCAACCCACAAAAAGCTCACAGCCATGGGGCTGTTGATTGCTATCGGCGTTGTTTTTGGCGATATAGGCACCTCACCGCTCTATGTGATGCGCACCATTTTGCGTGCAAATCCACATTTTGATGCCAATTATATTTTGGGTGCGGTGTCGTGTATCATTTGGACATTGACCTTGCAAACTACCCTGAAATATGTGGTGGTGGCGCTCAGAGCCGATAATAAAGGTGAGGGAGGTGTGCTGGCTCTTTACACCTTGATACGCAAACGGGGCTATCGTTGGTTATCGGTTGTGGCGATGTTGGGTGCCAGTACGCTCATTGCCGATGGTGTGATTACACCCGCTATCACGGTCACTTCGGCAATAGAAGGACTGCATACATTCTCGGCTGATATGCCCATCGTTCCCATTGTGATAGCCATTATCTCGACAGTATTCTTTATTCAGCGTTTTGGTACGGGGTCCATCGGCACTTATTTTGGCCCTTTCATGCTGGTTTGGTTTCTGCTTTTAGGGGTGTTGGGTGCTGTGCATCTTGTGGATTTCCCACTCATCGTAAAGGCTTTCAATCCTTATTATGCCCTAAAGCTGTTGTTGTCTTCGCCAGAATGGTTTTTAATTCTCGGTGCAGTGTTCCTTTGTACGACGGGTGCTGAGGCGCTTTATTCTGATTTGGGGCACTGTGGCCGTCGCAATATCACCATCAGTTGGTTGTTTGTTAAGGCCATGCTCATCTTGAATTATATGGGGCAAGGGGCTTATATCATAGCTCATCTCGACAGTGTACACACGGGCATGAATCCTTTTTATGCCGTGATGCCCGATTGGTTGCTTATTCCCGGCATTGTCATGGCTACCGGAGCGGCCATCATTGCAAGCCAAGCGCTCATCAGTGGTTGCTTTACCATCTTTAGTGAAGCGGTGCATTTGAACTTCTGGCCCACGTTGAAATTTAAGTATCCCTCTGTTGATAAAGGACAAATCTATATTCCACAGATCAATAATCTGCTTTATATCTTGTGTGTTGTCACCGTGTTGCTGTTTCAGACATCGGCACACATGGAGGCCGCTTATGGGCTGTCTATCACCATCACGATGCTCACTACAACGGTGATGTTGGCCGTTTATTTGCAGCAACGGTTCACGCCCCTTTGGGCAGTCCTCATCTTTTTGTTTGTTTATTTGGGCATAGAGGGTTTCTTCTTTTTAGCCAACTTGACGAAATTCGTGCATGGTGGTTGGTTTACAATCCTATTGGCTCTTGTCACAGGTGCTGTTATGCGCATTTGGTATCGCGCATGGAATATTCGTAGAAAGTATTTGAAATTTAAGAAACTTTCGGATTATTATGATGTCATTCGTGACTTGAAAGCAGATGAAACGGTACCAAAATTTGCAACCAACTTGGTTTATGTCCGGCAATCTGATGATGAAAATATGGTGGAGGAGAAACTGATTTATTCGATTGTCAATAAGCAACCGAAGCGGGCTGACCATTATTTTCTGGTACATTTCACCAATGACGATGCGCCCAACACATTGGATTACACTTGTCATGAATTGATTGCCAACACGCTTTACACCATCGATATTCGAGTGGGATTTCGTGTGAATCCGCTGATGACCCTTTATCTTCGTCAGATTGTTGAAGATTTAATCGCCCAGCGTCGCTTTGATATTCGCAGTGGTTATCCTTCATTGCGCAAACATAATGTTGCGGGTGACTTCCGTTTTATCGTCATTCATCGCATTTATTATGCTTCGACTGTGGTGAGTGCGCTGGATAATATCACGCTCCATCTCTTTGGGTTTATCCGCCATATTGGTGTGGATGATGAACAGGCTTTGGGACTTGACACGAGTAATGTCACTGTGGAGCGCGTGCCGTTTGTGGTGAATAACAAATATCGGCAACGCATTAGAAGAAGAGAATAAGGGCGGGATGAATGGATGAAACCAATTTCTTAGGCTATTGTTTGTAATAGAATGAGAATTATGGTATATTTGCAGGTGTAAAAATAATGAAGGGATAGATATGGAAGAAATTAAGATTTATCGGTCGTTGCAGAAAAATGTTTTACTGTTATTGTTATGCGCTGCATGTGCGGGTATGGGTGTTTATCTGCTGATAATTGGTGTTGATGCACTCCTTGCGTGGGGAAATATCGTGCTGTTTGGTGGCGGTGGTTTGTATTTAATCTACCTTTTGGTGCGTGAGCGCTTGGGGGATCATCCTTATTTGGTCATTTCGGACGACGGAGTAGCGGTAGATGGACAGCGCGTTTGGGCTGTTCGCTTTGCCGATGTTGAGGCTTTTACGTTGGTTGGTGTGAGTAAATCGGTGCTAATTGCAGTGGAATATAAACCCGACGTAAGGGTGAAAAAGTTGGAAGCAACACATGCCATCGGGAAAGCTTTTCGGCGAATGAATGAAGAGTCGATTGGTGCGCAAGAGAGCTTTCCGGTGGATAATCTCGAGATGAAGCCGCAAGCAATTCTTGATTTGCTGAATAAGCGATTGGAAAGTGTGCAGCGCCAGTCTATATAATAAGGTGGAGAAGTAAACGATTACAGCTGGTTTCTTTGTGCTTATGCAGCGGGATAACTAAAAGAAAATCAGTAATTTGTTTGGGACTTTCTTGAAAACTTCGTAATTTTGCAGCCGCTTGTAGTGGGTGAATTGGCTCTCGTTGGAGGGTAAATGCTTGACTGTGAGCGCTATATAAATCAATTAATAAATTAAAAGAAACATGATTATTGTACCCGTAAAAGATGGTGAAAACATCGAAAGAGCTTTAAAAAAGTTCAAGAGAAAATTCGAAAAGACAGGTGTTGTTAAAGAGCTTCGTTCTCGTCAGCAGTATAACAAGCCTTCTGTTTTGAAGCGTCTCAAGATGGAACACGCCGTTTACGTACAGAAATTGCGTACTAACGAGGAGTAAAATCTCGTTAAAAATTTGGTAGTCTGATTTTATTTCTGTAAGTTCGTTGCTGAAAACGAATTGAAAGTTAGTAACGCATAACAGATGGTGAATCAATTCTTGGCATATTTAAGCTATGAACGTAATCGCTCTTTAGCGACCGTTTCAAGCTATAGAAAGGACTTAGAGGCCTTTCAAAAATTTGTCCAAGCGCAGGATTCTACGCTGTCATGGGCGGATGTTGATGCTGATTTGGTGAGAGATTGGATGGCTGAAATGATGAATGAAGGCCAACGCGCAACATCCATCAATCGACGTTTGAGTGCTTTACGCTCCTTTTATCGTTTTGCATTAGCTAGAAATTTGGTGAAAAGCGATCCTGTTCAAGGTGTCGTTGGTCCGAAGAAAGATAAGCCTCTTCCACAATTTCTGAAAGAAAAAGAGATGGATGAGTTGCTGCAAGAGGACTTTTGGACAGATTGTTATGAGGATGTTCGTGATAGAATGATCATCATGACTTTCTATGAAACAGGTATTCGTTTGGCTGAATTGATGAATCTCTGTGATGGCGATGTCGACTTTATGAGTGGGCAATTAAAAGTTACAGGGAAGCGAAATAAACAACGTCTGATTCCTTTTGGAGCCGAGTTGTCACAAGCATTACAACATTATATGGGTGTGCGTGATGCGCAAGTGGTGAGACATTCTGCAGCATTGTTTCTCGCAAATGATGGGCAACAGATGACGGCAGATGCCATTCGGTATCGCGTAAAAAAGCATCTTTCGTTGGTAAGCACTTTAAAAAAGCGTACACCGCATGTGCTACGTCATACGTTTGCAACAGCGATGTTGAATCATAAGGCGGGCATTGAAAGCGTAAAGAAGTTGTTGGGACATGAGAGTTTGTCAACAACTGAAATTTATACGCATACGACTTTTGAACAATTAAAGCGTGAATATTTAAACGCCCATCCACGGGCATAACCTTTAAAACAGACGTATTATGGAGATTAAAATTCAGTCAATTCATTTTGACACTACCGAGAAGTTAGAGGCTTTTATTGAGAAGAAAATTTCCAAGTTGGAGAAATCCTACGAGGATATACAGAAAGTAGAGGTGCAATTAAAAGTAGTAAAGCCTGCAACAGCGCTCAATAAAGAAACAAGTATCACGGTGTATGTGCCGGGACAACGCTTTTTTGTAGCGAAGACTTGTGACACCTTTGAAGAGGGTGTTGATTTGGTTGTTGACGCAATGAAAGTGCAGCTTACGAAACATAAGGAGAAAAACAGGAGTCGTTGAAAAAAATAATCAAAAGTTTTGGCGATTAAAAAATAAGTAGTATCTTTGCAGCCGTTTTACAATGGGTTCTTTGCCGACTTCTAAACGGCTGCAAGAATTTGCCTCTTTAGCTCAGTTGGCCAGAGCACGTGATTTGTAATCTCGGGGTCGTT
>ERZ772960.2151-NODE-2151-length-14677-cov-7.038709_pt1 | contig 14677 bp, 11 predicted proteins | sample MGYA00580678_ERZ772960 | MGnify/ENA primary metagenome ERZ772960 (study PRJEB29015, sample SAMEA2737930) | human oral metagenome | biome: human oral; feature: human-associated habitat; material: dental | place: China | collected 2059 ... | reverse complement strand
GCGTGAAGATTCGAGGGGCGAATGGCGCAAACTCAATGCTACTCTGATTATGGCAAAACCCGGCATTCCTAAAGGTACACGCGACTTTTCTCCGGTGGAGATGGCGCGCCGCAATTATATATTCAACACGATCCGAGAGGTGTATGCGCTCTACGGATTTCGGCAGATCGAAACGCCGGCTTTGGAGAATCTCTCTACGCTCATGGGAAAATATGGCGAGGAGGGTGATCGTCTGCTCTTCAAAGTGCTCAATTCGGGCAACTTTATGGGCGGTTTGCGTGCTGAAGATTGGAACGAGGAAAAACTAGGCCACCTCGCGACGCTGCTTTGCGAAAAGGGCTTGCGCTATGATCTGACCGTGCCCTTCGCCCGCTACGTCGTGCAGCATCGCGAAGAGATCCAACTGCCTTTTAAGCGCTATCAGATTCAACCCGTATGGCGCGCCGATCGTCCGCAAAAGGGACGTTATAGAGAGTTTTACCAATGTGATGCTGACGTGGTCGGCTCTGATTCGCTGCTCAACGAAGTGGAATTGATGCAGATCATCGATGAGGTTTTCAAACGGCTACAGATTCGCGTCTGCATCAAGATCAACAACCGCAAAGTGCTTTCCGGCATCGCTGAAGTATTGGGCGCCGCGGATAAATTGGTGGAGATCACGGTGGCGATGGACAAGCTCGATAAGATCGGTTGGGACAGCGTGAAGGACGAACTGATGGCAGCGGGCTTAGATGAGCAAGCGGTGGAAAAATTGCAACCCATCATCGAACTGAAGGGGGAGAACAGCGAAAAATTGGCCGCACTGCGCGATTGGTTGTCGACGTCGCCGACGGGCTTGCTGGGCGTAGACGAACTGGCTTTCGTCTTCGAGCGGCTGGAGAAGGCCGGCTTGCAAAACTGCTGCGAACTGGATCAGTCGTTGGCGCGCGGACTCAATTATTATACGGGCTGCATCTTCGAAGTAAAGGCCTTAGACGTCGAGATAGGTAGCATTACGGGCGGCGGACGCTATGATAACTTGACGGGAATCTTTGGTTTGCCGGGCTTAAGCGGCGTGGGCATTAGTTTTGGTGCGGACCGCATTTATGACGTCTTGAACCAACTTGATCTTTATCCCGCTGCGATCGAGCAAAGTGTGCGCCTGCTCTTCATCAACTTTGGCGAAGCTGAAGCCGATTACTGCCTGCAACTGGCGCGCCAAACGCGCGCGGCGGGCATCTCGACGGAGGTCTTTCCGGATAGCGTGAAAATGAAGAAGCAAATGAGTTATGCCAACGCCAGAAATGTGCCTTACGTAGCGCTGGTCGGCGCTGACGAGATGCGCGACGGGACGGTGTCGCTCAAAGATATGGTCAACGGCGAGCAAAAAACGCTGTCGATCGAAGAAGTGATTCGCTTGATCAGCGAAAACGCTTAACGAATAAGCCGGATACGGGATGCGGGGCATCTGTATCCGGCTTATTTTATTTCTATTTGCGCCCGCACACATGAGATATTGGTTTTGCTCGTGGACAAATAGGTGTAGGCACGTGAGTGCCTTGTAGAAGATGTTTTCAAAAGCCTGCTGAGAATTTTTGAAAAAGATGGGTAAAATAGTAGGATAGCTGTATTTTCGCTAAATCTGCAACATTACCTATCAAATGAAATAAAAAAGCAGAAGAAAAAGAAAAGGTAGTGTCCGATTATAGCTCTGCTATTCAGTTTTTTGAAGCTATGATCATTTCAGGCAGCGGTACGCTAGACGTGACTTTCACTAACGCCGATGCCATTTGCGCCAATTGCACCAGCCTTATGGTAGATACTTGTATGCTGAACGCAAAGGGTGCAAACTATGGAATAGTGGGTGAAGACGGTAAAAGCGAAACTACCGCTTAAGGCAAAGACTTTGCGTGAGTTTATAATGGTTTCCTGTAGCTTATTTGATGTACAACAACAAATAAATTGTGCCCCTACGCCTTTGAGCTAAGCGTAGGGACACGCACTTGCCGTGTTATAGATTTATTGCTTCACAACTTTCTCACCGTTGACGATGTACAATCCCTTTGGCAAGTCCTTCAATTCATTAGACTGACGCACACCGTTGAGGTTGTAGATGCCCTCTTGCAAAGGGGAAGTTGCGGTTACGTTACTGACACTTGAAGGATCGTCGGTAGAGATAGTAACCCAATCTGTTACTGACTTATTATCGCTTCCGAAGAGCGTAAAGTACGAATATCCCTTGTCTTCAAACTTTTCCCAATTGATTGTCGCAGGACTTGTAATCTTGCAGCCTTCAAATTTGGGCAATTCGTCCCACATCCAACAGATACTACCGTAGTATGGGTTGCTGGCTAATCCGTTGCCCTTGGCGCGAACGTTGCATCGATCGAACGTCCAGAAACCGCTGTACAAGCCTGCCACTTCGCCGGAGGCTTCTATGGTGCATTGGCTTACGGTAATGGCGCCCCAATTTCCGATGCCCATCATATCGCCTATTCCGTTAGATTGATCAGCTCCTTTTACCTTGAGCGTACCGCCTCCTGTGATGGTAAGATCTCCATTCAGATTATTCATTAGACCCATTCTTTCTTTAGCAGTAATGCTGTTGTTGCCAATGAGCACCATTTTGAGTTTTGTATTGACTATGATGCCTACGTATTGGTCTGTTTCGATGGTTACGTTGTCCAGCGTAAGCGTACTCGTGGCGGGATCAAACGTAATTGTTCCACTTACGCCATCAATTTGTGAAAGTTCCGTGTAGTTCTCCGAATTAACTTTTACGTCACCGATTTGGAAATTGTACTCCGTTTGCGCCATACTGGTTATGGGCTGGGCAAACATGGTGATGAAAAGTGCAGAGACAACTGCGAACGTGTTTCTGAGTAGATTATTTTTCATACTATTATTGCCTCTCTATTACAACTCTTTTGGAGCAACGCCGTTTCAGAGGCGCGGGCGTTTGATGGATTTATAAGGTTTATATCTTGTTTTTACGTTATATGCGACGAGTCGTGGCAAATATAACACCATTATTTCATGTTGTAAAGCGTTTTGTCATTTTTCTTAACTTCCAAAAGGAAATAATTTAAAATTACTTTCTTTTCATGGTGTATTTCTTTTGTAGGCCGGCAACGTGCTGCGCACAACTTCCATATAAAAACTGCGCCATCAGGATGGAGCAAAGCTTCATCCTGAATAAGCCTGAAGCACACCACGTGCGCACTGAAAAGTGTAGGCAACCGGCGTGCTTCTATAAAAAGTCGTAGCCCGAGCGAGCGTAATAGAATAAGGTGATCGGCAAGACGCAACTCATCAACCGCCTTTCAGAATACGTTTGATGTCGTTCAACTTATTGAGCGCCTCGATGGGCGTTAAGTTGTCTACGTCCAAGTTGAGGAGTTCGTCGCGGATTTGTTGTAGCACGGGATCGTCTAATTGGAAAAAACTAAGTTGCATTCCGTCTGTGCCGCCCAAACTTGGGAGGCGCTCCATCTTCTCTACGGTGCCGTTGCGTGCGTTGTTGGCCTCTAAATCGTGGAGAATCTGCTCCGAGCGCTTGACGATGCGCCCCGGCATACCGGCAATCTTCGCCACGTGTATACCAAAAGAATGCTCAGACCCGCCGCGCGTCAACTTGCGTAAGAAGACGATGCGCCCATTTACTTCCCGCACCGAGACGTTCCAATTCTTCACGCGCTCAAAGAGCTTTTCCATCTCGTTGAGTTCGTGGTAATGCGTCGCAAAGAGCGTCCGCGGTCGACAAGTTCCGTTTTCGTGCAAGTGTTCGACAATAGCCCAGGCGATCGAAATGCCATCATAAGTCGACGTGCCCCGACCCAACTCGTCGAAGAGCACGAGACTACGCTCCGAGAGATTGTTCATAATGTTGGCCGCCTCACTCATCTCCACCATAAACGTACTTTCGCCCATCGAGATATTGTCGCTGGCGCCGACACGCGTAAAGATCTTATCGACCATACCGATTTGCGCTTGCTCAGCCGGCACAAAAGCGCCCACTTGCGCGAGTAGCGTGATGAGCGCCGTTTGCCGGAGCAAGGCACTCTTACCCGCCATATTCGGGCCTGTGATGATGATGATCTGCTGCTTGGTTGTATCGAGCCGAACATCGTTGGGGACGTAAGATTCTCCGGGCGGCAGCAGCGTTTCTATGACCGGATGGCGGCCGGCACGGATATCGAGCGTCGTAGACTCGTCGACCGAAGGGCGAATATAGTTGTGTTCGCGCGCCACAACGGAGAAAGCGTAGAGGCAATCCAAAGCAGCGAGCGTCGAAGCGTCAAGTTGCAAGGGCGCAATAAACTGTTTCGTCTTTTCGATCAATTCGTTGAAGATGCGCGTCTCGATAATCGCAATTTTATCCTCAGCCCCCAGAATCTTCTCCTCGTAATCCTTCAGTTCCTGCGTGATGTAGCGCTCCGCATTTACCAAAGTTTGCTTCCGAATCCAATCGGCCGGCACCTGATCTTTGTAAGTATTGCGCACTTCGATGTAATAACCGAAGACGTTGTTAAAACTTATCTTCAAGCTTGCTATGCCTGTAGCGGCCGCTTCTCTATCGCGAATCTGCTGCAAGTAGTCTTTGCCCGACGCAGAGATGCTGCGCAGCTCGTCGAGCTCCGCATCTACACCCGCCGCAATCACATTGCCGCGATTAAGCAGCAAGGGTGGATCAGGCACAAGCGATTTCGCGATCAGTTCGCGCAATGCCTCGCAAGCGTCGAGCGCCGTACCGAAGGCGCGCATCTGTTCGTTGTCGGCGTGCTCGCAAGCACGCTTGATGAGGGCTATACTTTCCAGCGCCAAGCGCAATTGTTGGAGTTCGCGCGGATTGATTCTTCCTACGGCCACTTTGGAAACGAGGCGTTCCACGTCGCCCACACGCCCCAAGCAGTCGGTACAGAGTTCGGCAAACTCGGGCGCTTTGAAGAAATATTCCACTCCATCCTGCCGCTGCTGAATCATCTTAACCGACCGCAACGGGAAAAGCAGCCACCGGCGCAAGAGGCGAGCGCCCATAGGCGAGAGCGTGCGGTCTATAACGTCCAAGAGCGAACGCCCATCGTCGGCCATCGGGCGGAGGAGTTCCAAATTGCGCACGGTAAACTTATCCATCCGGACGAAATGGTCTTCTTCGATCCGCGACAGGCGGGTAATGTGACCCGTCTCTTTGTGTTGCGTCAGTTCGAGATAAGCCATAATGGCGCCGGCAGAGGTAATGGCAGTCTCTAAATGGTCCACACCAAATCCTTTGAGGCTCTTTACCTCAAAATGCTTGCACAGGCGAGTTCTGGCTGTCGGCGCGGAGAAGGCCCAGTCTTCCAATTCAAAAACGAAGTATTTACTACCAAAAGTCTCGGCAAACTTTCCTTTCCTTCCCTGCACGACGAGCACCTCCTTGGGCGCAAAGTCGTTGAGCAGTTTATCGATATACTCCGTCGATCCTTCGGCCACGAGAAATTCGCCCGTAGAAATATCCAAGAAAGCTATGCCTAAGTCGGCCTTACCATAAGTAAGCGCAGCCAGAAAGTTGTTTTTCCGACTTTCCAAGACTGTATCGTCCAAAGCCACGCCCGGCGTTACGAGCTCCGTAATGCCGCGCTTGACGAGTTTCTTCGTTAGTTTCGGATCTTCAAGCTGATCACAGATCGCCACGCGAAAGCCGCTGCGGATGAGTTTGGGCAAATACGTATCCAAGGCGTGATAAGGGAAGCCCGCCATCTCGACCGACTGCGTGCGGCCCTTGTTGTTGCGATGGGTGAGCGTAATGCCGAGCACCTGCGCCGCGGTAACGGCATCTTTAGCATAGGTTTCGTAAAAATCGCCGCAACGAAACAGCAAAACGGCATCAGGGTGTTTGGCCTTGAGGTCGTAAAACTGCTTCATCATCGGGGTCTCTTCGCTTTTTGCCATTGTCTCTGTGTTTGCCCGATCCGGCAGATCGGGGCATAAATGCTTGCCCGTGACGATGCAGGAGCAAACGGTGAATCATAAGGGTATAAATCAGCACAAAAATAGTCAATTCTCTGCTTTCTGCAAAAAGGAAGGACTGCAAGAGGGCTTGCAAAATGGAAGCGTATGCTAAAAAGGAGTGCGGGCCAACTATGCATCGCTCAATCGTTTGCTGCCGACAAACTATCGTTTGACCCCACCAAACCATTGTTTGCTCCCGTCATACGATAGTTTGCCGGCAGCAAACGATGTGCGGGCGGCTTTTGAAGAGCGAAAGGGCAGGTAGCGCAGGGCGCTTTGCAAATGATGCGCCGGAGGACGGGCTTCGTCAGGATACAAAAAAGAGGGAGCCTCGCAGCTCCCTCAACCATAAATCAGAGAATATAGCCGTTAAACCATACGACTATTGGTTAACCGTGCGGAATTTTAATGCTTGCACGGCTGTAGTAACGCCACCATCGTAGCCACATATGATCACAACACAATCAGTGTTGTCCATACCGGTCTGCAACTTGCCTTGGTAGTTGCCCTGGTGAATATAATAGCTCATATCGCCACCATGCGAAAGAATTAAGTCGACGAGGTCCTGTGCGGCAGCCTTTTCACTGCCGGATTTAGCGACTAAATTTTCCCATACACTCTCCTTCTGGATTGAAATGAAGTAGGGGTCGTTGTTAGTCGTCTTCACGTCGATGTCGCATCCGTCCGTATAAGTTTTTGTAATGTTTGCGGTGATTACATTATCAGATGGTTTTGCGGCAGGCGTGGTAAATTCTTGTTCATATACGCCGGTTGTGAAAGTGCCATCCGGCTCTACACCATAGCAATATGCATAGTATTTCGTCTCAGCTTTGAGATCCGCTTTGAGGAAGTCTTTGGCCTCAAAAGAAGAGAAGCCCGTCTTCGTGTTTTGCGTGATATACTGGTCAAGCTCTACGCCCGACTGCTGCGCCATCTCTTTCCAGAAAGCCAAATCGGCCGCTTGTATGCTACCATTTCTTGCAATCATTTGCTCGCGAACATCCTCCGTAACGAGGAATCTGTAGTAGCGCATATTCTCATCCTTTGGGGTGATCTCGATTTTAGCATTGTTGGAAGTGATTTCGCTGACTGCAATATTAAATTCGTCACTCACGGGCGCTAAAGTCGTAACAGAAGCCTCTGACAAGCCTACCGCCACGTCGTCCTCGTCGAAGAGGAGCATGTAGAAGTAGTAGGTTGTGCTTGGTTCGGCGTTTTGCATGCGGAAGTATTTGCCTTCCGTAAACTCATTGTTGTGGGCTACGATTACCTGCTCGCGCTTTTCTGCTTCCGTGCCGGTAAGCGGCGTCGTAGCAATCTTCAAGAACCAGCGCTTACACCCTGCCGGCATCTTAAAATCTACCGTGTACTCGTCACTCTTTATGTTCTCAAAGTCGACATCCATCTTCAAAGGCGTAATCTTCTCAAAGGTGATGTCTTTAACCTGACTCAGCAGGACAGCCTTGTTCGTGTGGTCAGTCTTGTGAAAGCGCACAATTTCGCTGTTTTCAGTCTGGGCTGAAGCGTAGGTGAAGCCTAAGGCCGCCAACGCTAAAACTATTATTTTTTTCATTCGTGTGTATTCCTTAAATCGAAGTTTTTCAATACTGTTTGATTGGGCATCCGAAAGGATTAGTTGTTTGCGGGATTATGAAACTTCAACATCACCGGCTTTGTGCAGGGTGCGCCTTCGTCCAAACCTACAGCGATTACGTAGTAATCTTGATCGGGCTTGCTCGGTCTGAACTCAATCGCTTCTTTGCTGCCGTTGTGCGTCAAGCCTGCTATGCCGTGCGTATTGTAGCAAAGGTGATTGATCATTTCTTCAGTAGACTCAAACTTATCTACATAAGAAGCAGGTTGTACGCTCACGAAGTAGTCGTCGTTGTTACTTACAGTCGTCTTAACAACAACGTCACGATAAGCCGGTTCTTTTGCGAGCTCAATCTTAATTTCATTGTTAGAAGGCTTCGGAGCTGTAGTGCGATACGATTGCGTATAAATCGGCGTAACGAGTTCGCCGGCATCGTTCATACCAAACACTACGATCATCTGATCAGTATCCCAAAGAAGTTCTATCTGATTATTCGTATAAGTGCCCGTCTTCAGATCAAGCTTCATCATTTCCTGCCAAGTAGAGCCATACCAAGAAGCAAACTGCGTCCACATCGCAATGTAGTGCTGAATCACGTCGCCTGCGTTTTCGCCTGTCGTGCAGTCTTCGTAATATTTGTCGAGCGTAGAAGAGAGCGTGTAATATTTAATGCCGGGATCTTTCGGCGTAACGGTATAATCTACGCTGCGATTGGTTATTTTGTTGATCGCAATGCTAAACGGATCGTCAGAGACCTTACCCGTTTTCAGCGTCAGTTTGCTCACATTGCTCGGAATGTCATTCATATCAAACGCCAAGGCGTAGATCGTATATTCCGTTTCCGGCTTAAGCAGATCAAACGACTTCTTGTAAGAAGTTTCAGCCTCAACCGTCTTATTCTTCAGGATGTAATCCTTTACTTGGTCTTCGGGAATCTGCTGTTCAGCCGGCAAGCAAAGGGCATAGAAACGCTTTGAGTTTTCTTGCAACTCAATGTTAACGGCTATCGTCGTTGAGGTAACGAAGCGCTTAGAGAGATTTACTTGCACCTTTTCGTAGTTGGCGAAGGTGATGGAGTCAACTTCATCAGCTCGGAAGGCGAACTTCTCACCTGAAGCCAAATTTACTTTTAACTTGTAGGCCACATTCTCTTGCGCCATGGTTGCTAAACCTTGGCAAGCGGCCAGAAGGAGAAAAATATACTTCTTCATAAGATTACTTGCTGAATTTAATAGCCGTTTTATTGATCTTGAATACAAACACGCCCTTGCTGAGGTTGGCTACGTTGATGGGCGCTCCTTGCCAGTTGGCATCGCGCATTACGCACTTGCCGGCTGCGTCGTAGATGGCTACGTCGTAGCGCTTGCCCGGCTCGTTGCCTTTCACGTAAATCATATTGCTACCTGCGGGTGAGCTGATCGCAAGATTGCTCTCGGGGAGGCGAGCATTGTCGATACCTGTAGAGAGTGCAAACATAATCGACTTGATCTCGTCGAAGTTGTAAGTATCTGCTGCTTCGCCGGTCTTTTTGTTGACCTTAAGCGTATTGCCTTCGATGCGCAGATTCTTAACTTCACTGATCTTGTACGTTTTATCACCTGAAGTCGTCTTAATGATAACGTCAGATGCACTCTGCGCAAAGCAACCGGCACTTAGGGCCAATCCCATTGCGGCGAAAAGAATTCTTTTCTTCATTAGATGTGTCATTTAAGTGAATGATGTGTGTATATCGTATTTATCAACTCAACGTAAGGGGCTATATTATTTTTGCCTTTCTCACAATACAACCAAACTCGGCAACGGCCGAGCACAATTATAAAGGTAAATCATTGCTATTAAAAGCAGTAGAATGCAAGCCTTCATTATCGGAGGCCTTTGTATTGTTAATCTTCAAACCTCTCCTAAAACCGTAGCAAAGATAAAAAGGATTTCTAAAAAAGAAAAATTTTATCCTTTATTTTGCACTTTATAGTGTGCAAAGGCTGGTTTTCTGCTCATTAACTTCTATTGGCAGCTTAAAACTTAGCTATGGTATGTAGCAAACTGATAGTCATCGATGCGATGATACGATTAAAAGTCTTGCCGCCAACGCGACAATGAGGCAGCGACCCTCTCCTTATGCATTCTACACCTTACTGAAAAGGAGCTGCCAGCCTTATGTGCACACAACTTGAGGCGCTACGCTTCACGCTGCGGCGGCCACGATCTAAAGCCACCGTCGCAGGGAGCAACGCGCCTTTATAACGGCTCGCTATCTACTACGTTTTTACAACTATAACGTCCCTTTTCCGCAAGGATAAGGGCTTGTTTTACTTACACTTAGTGACCGCAAAAATTCTCTTAGGTGACCGCAAAAATTCTCTTAGGTGACCGTAAAAATTCTCTTAGGTAGGAAAAAAAAATCTCCTTAGGGGAATTAAAATTCCCTTAGGTGGGAATTTTTACAAGGCTTAGTGCTTTTCGTTCGCTGCGGCGGAAGAAAGAAAAAAATCCGTGTCGTGCATTCGACAAGCCTATGCACGACACGGAGGAATAAGTTCAGAATAATCAGCGCAAGGCATCCAAGCTCCAGGGGCTAAGGATGCAAGCGAGCGGCGCCGATTTAATATTTGTGGTCAGTATCTTTCAATTCTTTACGCGTCAGCGACTTTTTGTCGAGTGAGCGCCAAGCGTAGAAAATGTAGGCCAACACGAAGGGGATCAACAAAGATACGTAAGCCATCGTGCGGAGCGTAAACTCTGTTGAGCAACTATTCATAATCGTCAGCGAACTCTGTATGTCGGCCGAACTCGGATAGTAGCACGTATTATTATAGCCCGCCAAGAGCAACAAAGCCAGCACGGTGAGCACCACGCCTACGCCCGCCGGCCAAATGCCTCTGCGAGAAGTTTTTTTAAAGATGCCGGTCAGCACACCATAGAGCACGAGCACCACGCCTACTAAGAACGTGCCGAGCACGGCAGGCATTGCCAAGAGATTGTGGAGATACTTGTAAGCTTCAGGCGCTACTGTTCCCGTCGCAGGGTCAACGGCCAAACCGGTAACCGTCAAGAGATAGCCTACAAACGACAAGAAGAAAAGCAAGAAGGGCACCGTATCGATCAAAATCTGACGGCGAATGCGCGGCTGCAAGTCGGCATCGTCGATGTTGTTCAAAAGATAGAGCGAGCCCAATACACGCGCCAAGAAGAATACGGCAAAACCAAGCATCCAGTTCCACACATTAAACAAGGCATCGAGGCCGTGCCAACCATTCGCCCACCGACTGATGACCGGAACGAGCGATTTTGCGTCCATCGCGCTATGGTCTACAACGAAAGCCGAGCCCGTAAAGAACGTAGCAACTGCTGCACCAACGAGGAAAGGCCCTGCAAAGCCGTTGAAGACCAAGAAGCGGCGGAAGACGTTGCGTCCGTAAACGTTGCCGGGTTTATTCTGGTATTCGTAAGCCACGGCTTGTAAGACGAAGCTTGCGAGAATCAGCATCCAAACCCAATAGGCGCCGCCAAAACTCGTACTGTAAAAGAGGGGAAACGAGGCAAAGAAAGCGCCGCCAAAGGTTACGAGCGTCGTAAACGTAAATTCCCATTTACGGCCCGTGGAATTTATAATCAGGGAGCGCTCTTCCTCTGTCCGCCCCAAGCGAAAGATTAACGTGTTAGCCCCTTGCACGAAAAAGAGGAAAACGAGGAGTCCCCCGAGCAGAGCTACGAGCAGCCACCAATAGTGTTGTAAGAAATCGTAAGTTATCATAGGTCTTTGCATCCTTTATCCCGGCGCGCCGCCAGCAGACATTATATATAATGTATATAGCGCCTTGCGGCAGCGAATCGGGCTTCAGGAATGTTTTTGTCTGTTTATGAATTGCTTTTGAATGTATTTCGGTGAGCTTCGCCCCTCAGCAGCGGCGCAAGGTCGGCAGTTGCGACCGCGATGCGCTATAGCTGAAAACCAAGGCTAAGCATTCGCACCGTTTTAATCGGGAATTTCCTCCTGCGTACGCACAGCCTTCGTCATAATGCTGATTTCGGCGATGAGCAGCACGGTAAAGATCACCAAGAAGAGGAAGAAAGTCGTCATCACGCTTCCCACGGAGAGATCCGACAAGGCGGCACTGACGGGCAACAAGTCTTGGATAGCCCACGGTTGTCGGCCCAATTCGGCCACAATCCAACCTGCCTGACTCGCAATGAAGACGGCCGGAATGCTCCATACGCCAATGCGGTGCAACCAAGTCTTCTTCGCAAGCGTACCCTTGCGCTCAAACCACCAAACAAGGATCAAGACGAGCATCAAAGCCATACCCAGACCGACCATCACGCGGAAACTCCAGAATACGAGGCCTACGGGCGGGATCAACTCGGCTTTGTCGTTGATGTAGCCGTAGCCGAAATAGTCTACGTTCTTCATCAGCGAGTCGCGCGCTACTTGTGCGCCAACCGAGTCGGTCTTCATTTTGCTGCGGAATGTCGTAAAATCAGCCAAGGCCTTTTTGCCGCGCGCCATCTTCTCAGCCGCGCCCATCACCTTTTGGCCATCGGGCGTCGTGTAGCCGTTGATAATATCCTGCATACCGGGCACAAAGCCGTCGATGTCGTGTGTAGCTAAGATCGACAATACGCCGGGTACTTCCACACCGGGCACGATCGAGAAGGCCGCACGCGTGCCGCCCTTTTCCAAGCCTTCGGCTGCAGCGAGCTTCATCGGCTGATGCTTCGCCATCTCTACGCCCGACACGTCGCCGGTAATAATCGTCAATATCGTAGCACTAATGCCGACCAGCGCAGCTACGCGGATACTGCGTAAAGCGAGCTGTTGGTTGCGTTTGCGGAGCAAGAACCAGCAACTAACGCCCACGGCGAAGACGGCACCTACCATCCAAGAAGACGTAACGGTGTGTACAAACTTCGTCACGGCTGCGCCGGAAAGTGCTACGTCGGAGAAACTAACCATCTCGTTGCGCACCGTTTCGGGGTTAAAGCGCATACCTACGGGGTGCTGCATCCAAGCGTTGGCCACGAGAATCCACCAAGCGGAAATAGTGGCGCCGAGGCCGGTAAGCCACGTAGACGCCAGGTGAAACTTGCGACCTACTTTGTTCCAACCGAAGAACATTACGGCAATAAACGTAGCCTCCATAAAGAAGGCAAAAATGCCCTCGATTGCGAGCGGAGCGCCGAAGATGTCGCCCACAAACCACGAGTAGTTGCTCCAGTTGGTGCCAAATTCAAATTCGAGGATCAAGCCCGTAGCCACGCCGATCGCGAAGTTGATACCAAAGAGCTTCATCCAAAATTGCGCAGTGCGCTTCCAGACTTCTCCGCCTTTCACGACGTAGATCGTCTCCATAATTCCCATAATCACGGCGAGGCCGAGCGTCAGCGGCACAAAAAGCCAGTGATAGCAGGCCGTAAGCGCAAACTGCGCCCGCGACCAGTCAAGTAGAGCTGTTAATGGTTCCATATATTCAATGTGTTTTATCTGTTGACTTATTCACTAAATTGCTGCCCACGACCTCTTCCTTTTGCTGCTCGTCGAGTCCGCCCAGTGCGGGGCGAAAGAAAAACAAGCGCAAAACGACAAACATCAGAAAGAGTTTGAGCAAAATAACACCCCAAAGCACGCGGCCCCAAGTCATCTGTCGGAAACCGTCGATATAGAGATGCAGTATGCTGTTTAGGACTTTTCCTATGCGTTTCATAGCGCAAAAGTACCTAAAAATAATAAACAAAGAAATTTAGAAATTAAGAAAACCATTGATTATGGTGTTTTATCGTCGCTTTTTTCGCTTAATATTGTTGTTATTTATAACGTAGACGTATGATATAGAAATTATTGCACTTAGAAAATCTCTTAATTTGTACAAATTACAAAAGTTTCGATTTCGCAAAATTTAAGACTTAAGACGCACTTTCGGGGGAGGGGATACCTTCATTGAATCTGCCGTGCTTAACTTCTCACAAAAGAGTAACAAAAATATCTCGTGACAATCTTATTACAGCAACTAAAATCTTAGTTAAAACCACATCATAGTATAGATTCCTATCGCCTTACAAATGATTCTAAAGTTTTCGATGTGTATTAGCGTAAAAAATCGCTCTTCATAAAACGTACAAGAGCAATGAATACTAATCTTAGTTCTCATTGCTCTTGTACATTATCTCAACTATAAATTGCCCACTATCCTTTTTTCTTCCGTTGAACAAGAATTACAAATGACGGCAAAGCCTAAGCGGATTGCTGCCATTGAAGTAGATAAAACGTGCTTCATTTGCACTAATTTATATGTTTAACATTAAACTTCCATATCAAAGAATTCGGATGGCAAGGAAAATATGTATCCATTTTTCTCTTTTGTTCATCAAAACCTAAATAGACAAGATAACAATAATGTGTTGTAGATGATGAAGTAATGCTACAAACACGATTAGATGAGTACATATTATGAAGCGGATATTCCGGCGCAAAACCCATGTGGTAAGGTGTATCTATAACGGGGTTTAGGATATAGTCAGAATTGAATGGGAATGTTTGACAGCAATGCCGTAGTTGAGCATAATATTTCTTATGTGCCTCTATACCAAGTTGCGGAATCGGTTGAAGAAATTCTGCAAGAAACCAAGTTTTCGTCGGCTTTACCGGCAAAAGTTTCCCACCATAGCCTAAAATTACGGCATTTGCTTTCTCCTCGTCTGAAACTTTCGGCACTAAGAATGCAGTTCTTTCAAACTGCACAACCGAATCCGGTGAAAGATATATTTTTTCTCCGTTCTGCATGTCTATGCATAAAGCTTGAGGCTTCTCTTCTCTTTTAACTCCATTATCACATGATGTCGTGAATAAAAGCATTAAAATCAAGCAAGAAAGAAATTTCATAGTCCAACTATTGTTTTCCACAAAGATAGTGTTTTTTCATGTGCAGCCATCCATTTAATCTTTATTTTTTCTCTCATACATATATTTTTCGGTACACATTTTTCAGCATCGCTCTCTTGATTTGCTTACGGTAAGCTTGACGCAGATAGCTTGCGCTCGTGAGCGTAAACCTTTTTTATCGTGAGCGCAAGTACTTTTTATCACGAGCGCAAACCTTTGTTGTCGTGATAAAAAAC
>ERZ772960.2148-NODE-2148-length-14692-cov-10.026576_pt1 | contig 14692 bp, 13 predicted proteins | sample MGYA00580678_ERZ772960 | MGnify/ENA primary metagenome ERZ772960 (study PRJEB29015, sample SAMEA2737930) | human oral metagenome | biome: human oral; feature: human-associated habitat; material: dental | place: China | collected 2059 ... | reverse complement strand
GGGGGTAATATGGAAGAAAGCTTTCAATTTAAACCGCCGTTGAATCCTGCTTTTACGGAAGGAAGAAACGGTCGTAGCATGCAGCGCCGCTCGACATAAGGGCATACCGATGCGGAACGGTAATAAGACGAAACAATGTATACGACTTCAAACTTGAAAGCGTCCGTACCAAAACTATTTACGGAAAGGAGACACTATGAAAAAATTATTTTCTATTTTTACAGTCATCGGTTTACTGCTTGCCATTTGCGCAATTACAGCATGTAATACCCCGACAAAAAATAAGTCCGACTCGGATAAATCTACCTCGGATAAATCTACACCGCCCAGCATTGAAGGCGTATGGGAACTCAAACAAAAGGGAACCGATACATACCCCTCAGTTATAGGTGGAAAGAAAACATACGTATATCTATACCTTGCCGGAGGGAATGCAATACAAGCATACCGACAAGAGGGCGGAAAGCTTACGAAAGAAAATACCGGAACCTATGAACTATTGGCAGATAATAAGCTAAAAATGTCAGGCAAGTATATTGGAGATAACCCGATAACGGCGGAATACGTATTGAACGACGATACATTAACGGTAAAAGTACCGGGCCATGAAATAAAAGCCGCCAAAGTTTCCAGTCCGACTGCAGAGGAGATGAAAGCACTTTAACAACGCTTATCCCTGCAACTATTTATTGAAACAACCGGCGTATGAAACATTCCGCATCAGACGCCGGTCTTCTTAATTACCTTCTCTGCCTCTTCTACAATCTTCTTCAATAGTATATACTGCCCCATCTGATAAAAATCCATCCGATAATAAGAAGGTACACTATGGAACTCACGTATAAAGCCAAAACGGCATGGGAAAATCTCAGCGATAGCGAACTTGCCGAAATGCAAACGCTTTCTCAACACTACATCTCGTTTTTAAACACCGGAAAGACCGAACGCGAATGCGCGGCTTATATCATACGGCAGGCAAAAGAAGCCGGTTTTAAGCCGCTCGAAGAGGTCATAAAGAGCGGAAAAGCGCCGGCGGGTACAAAGGTATATCTCAACAATAAAGATAAGTCTGTTGTGATGATGGTGCTCGGCGAGGATATCATGCAGGGGATGAATATTGTCGGCGCCCATATCGACAGCCCGCGGCTCGACGTCAAACAGATGCCGCTCTATGAAGATTCCAACCTCGTGTTTTTAAAGACTCATTATTACGGCGGCATCAAAAAGTACCAGTGGACTGCAATTCCGCTCGCTATTCACGGGGTCATTTTTACCAAAGAAGGCAAGAAGGTTGAAATCTGCATCGGTGAAGATGAAAACGATCCGGTCCTCTTTATCAATGACCTGCTCATCCACCTTTCAAAAAAGCAGCTGCAGGAAACCTTAGCGGAAGGTATTACCGCCGAACAGCTTAACGTGCTGGTCGGAAATATGAAACCGGCAACGCCGGATGAATCGGATGATAAGAAAAAAGACAAATCTAAAGAGGATAAAAAAGGAGATAAGGCATCTCCGGTTAAGGAAAATATCTTAAAAATTTTGAATCAAAAATACGGCATTACCGAAGAAGATTTCCGCGTTGCGGAACTTGAGATTGTCCCCGCGGGAAAAGCTCGGAATGTCGGGCTTGATAACTCGATGATTGCAGGGCACGGCCACGACGACCGCGTATGTGCCTACGCCACACTGAAAGCGGTGCTCGAAGTTTCGGGCGCTCCTGCAAAAACCGCTGTCGCCCTCTTTGCCGATAAAGAAGAGATCGGCTCGGTCGGTAATACCGGCATGACAGCGCTCTACTTTGAAAACATGGTTGCGGAGATTGCCGCCCTGCAAAAAGCTCCCTGCGATTTAGGCGTGCGCCGCGCCTTTGCCAATTCCTGTATGTTGTCTGCCGATGTATCCGCCGGTTATGACCCCGCGTTTACGTCCGTATTTGAAAAGCTCAATTCGGCGTTTATCGGCAACGGTATCTGCATCAACAAATACACCGGCTCCGGCGGCAAGGGCGGCTCAAATGACGCAAACGCCGAATATCTCCAAAAGATCAGACACTTATTCGACACCAACAATGTGGTCTGGCAGACGGCGGAACTTGGCATGACCGATGCCGGTGGAGGAGGCACGATAGCCTACATCCTCGCAAAGTATGGAACGGAAGTCGTTGACTGCGGAGTGCCGGTATTGTCGATGCATGCCCCCATCGAATTGATCAGTAAAGCAGACCTTTTAATGGCCTACCGAGCCTACAAGGCGTTTTTAAAAGCACATTAAAGCGAAGCGAAACCTCTAAAAGCTGTAGTTTTTAGAGGTTTCGGTTAATCGATTTCGATACGAGAGAATATCAATGAATACAGCATACCCTGAATTACAGCAGGCCTTTGAAAAGATGATTCTATCGGCGTCAGGTTGGCGTAAAGTTTTTGCTCAATCCGGAAGCGAAAACGATGGAACGCCGGAAATTTCCGCCGCCGACCGCGATATTGTTTTCTTTGCAGCTCAATCATTTGCGGAATTCTTACAAGCTGAGTTTCCGGCAATCCGCACGGTAGTAATAGCCCGCGACAGCCGCCCCACCGGCGCAGCGCTTTTAAAAGAGGCGGTAACTGCGTTTGGAGCAGTCTCCGCGGTAAAAAGTTCGACGGCTTTAGCGGTACAATCGGTCGGGATAGCAGCGGCGCCGGAGATTATGGCGTATGCACGTTCCGCAGGGGCTGCTTTCATGTATATATCCGCAAGCCATAATCCTATCGGGCATAACGGCTTTAAGTTCGGGTTGGATACCGGCGGCGTACTGGACGGAAGTCAATCCGCGCGGCTGATAGCCTTATTCACACAAAAATGTGCCGCGGCCCACCAAGATACCGCAGCTGTCCTACGCAAACAGGCCGCCCCGGCACCGGTGCACGCAGTGTTTGAGGCAGAAGCAGCGCACAAACAAGCGGCGCTTACCGCCTATCAAAACTTTTTACAGGAAGTAATTGCCGATTCAAAAGACAGCGCGGAACAAGCACGGTTCTTTGACGGTATTCGCGTTCAATGCACCGAGCTTGCAACAGCAGGTAAGCCCTTTACGCTGGTTGCAGACTTTAACGGCAGCGCCCGCGCCGCTTCGGTTGACCGAGCTTTCTTTGAAAAGCTCGGTATGCAGCTTGTCGGTATTGCGGAACAGGCCGGAAATATCGTCCACGATATTGTTCCCGAAGGGGGAAACCTTGTAACCTGTGCCGCCAAGATCGAAGAACTGCACCGGAGCAATCCCGCACAGGCGGAGAACACCTTGTTCGGCTACATGCCCGACTGCGACGGAGACCGCGGCAATATCATCTACTGGGATGAGGCGCAGCAAAAAGCGCTGATTCTTGAAGCGCAGGAAGTCTTTGCCCTTTCGGTCATCGCAGAACTGAGTTATCTGCACTACAGCGGTACCATCAACGCGCCGCTCGCGGTTACCGTCAATGGGCCTACCTCGCTCCGCATTAACGAAATCGCAAAAGCCTTAGAGGCGGAAGTGTTTTATGCGGAGGTGGGTGAAGCCAATGTAGTGAACCGAGCGGAAGATGCGCGCCGGTACGGTTATAAAGTACGGATACTCGGCGAAGGTTCCAACGGGGGGAATATTACGTACCCCGCCGCCGTACGTGATCCGCTGAATACGCTCTTTGCAATCAGCAAGCTCCTACTCATAAAGGATATGCCTGACCGCTCCTGCCCGTTCCGTATCTGGTGCGAGCGGTCGGGACAAACGGCAAAATACCGGAAAGATTTTACCTTTGCGGATATTATTGCAACGCTCCCCTGCTATTGGACAACCCCGACGCAGGAAGCCCGGGCGCTGATGCACATCCATACTACCGACCATACCGCACTGAAATCGGCGTATCAGAAGATTTTTATGCAGGAATGGGCGGATAAAAAACAGCTGCTGAAAGACCGGTTCGGTATAGCAGCCTGTAAAGTATTTGCGTATAATGGAACGGTTTGTACAGAAAACCTCAGGGATTTTGGGGTTTCCGCAAAGGGCGGCCTCAAGGTGCAGTTCTATAATGCAAACCATACGCCGATTGCCTTTATCTGGATGCGCGGTTCCGGTACCGAACCGGTATTCCGCATTATGGCGGACATCAAAGGACATGATCAGGCAGCGGAAGAATATCTGGTGCAGTGGCAGGGAGATATGGTACGCAAAGCCGATGCGACTGTATCGGCAAAAAATTAAGGGAAGGTGCGCTTTTCGCGCACGAATTCGCCTGCCTCCAAAATTGATATTTTGTTCGGCTGTCGAATTTATGGGAAGGATACAAGAATGGGAATTCGAGGAGAATTATTTACCACTCAAATTCCGGTAGAAAACCGGACATATTTTTTTAATGTGAAAGAAAATCGGCTGGGCGATGTTTTTTTGCAGATTGTCGAAAGCAAAAACACCGACGGCGCCGGTTTTGACCGCCATGCAATTGTCGTATTTCAGGATGAAATGCAAACCTTTTTGCAGGGGCTGAACGAAAGCCTTGAATTTATCGAAAAAAAGCGGAAAGAGCAGCTCAAAGAAAAACGGGAGAAAAAACAGCGGACTATTTCTGCAGAAACAGTCGGCGTAGAAAAAAAGAAAATCATCAATAAACACAATTCAAACACGAAACCGAAACCGGCGCGAAAGGTACGCATCGTCAAAAAAGATGCGGAAGAATAGGAAACATATCGTATTTAAGGCAATTTTTCGTTTACCCCCTTGATTTATGTAATGATTCGTGTTACTATATTATATCTTTGCTTTAAAGCAGAGTATTAAATTATTTTTTCATGCAACATAATTCTTATGCATGATGAGAAGGAGAAATCTTTATGAAAAAAGGTTTATTGGGATTAGCTGTTTTGGCATCCGCACTGTTCATTGCATCTTGTTCCACCGTACAGCCTATAGCGGGAGCTACGGGTACCGTTGGTAGCAAAACCGGTGAAGCAAAGCAGACATTCATTTTCGGCTATCCCCTGAAGGGTGAAGGCGGAATCATGCAGGCAGCCCAAAACGGCGGTATTACAAAAGTTGGTACGGTTGATCTTCGGACTGACTGGCCGGCAAGCCCTGCCATTCCTTATTGGAGTGTCACAACTGTTGTTTCCGGGGAATAGTTCGGTTATTATTTAAAAAGAGCAGAGCGCTTTCGGCTTTATAATTTAAGTAGGGTGGAAGCGCTTTGTGTTTCCTTTATTTTTTATTTCATATTATATTATTTCATATTGCGGATTGTTTTGAGTAAAATAGGATAAGATGATTTGATGAAAAAAATAGTTCTTTTACTTTGTATAATAGTAACTGCGATTCTATCTTCTTCATGCGCTTCGACGCATACACGGGATAATGCTAAGGTTCTGACAGCCTATATGGAATCGAAGTATTTAAAATATTATATCAGGCCGGGCAAAATGAGTGCCAAAGACGTAAACGGCGTTGAATATATAATGATCGATTTTTCATATCAAATGGATAAACGTGTCTATGTTTCGGATGCATATACCAATTTTACTTGTTATAATCGTTTAGGCGCTTTTATCGAATCTGCCGCGTTTTTACTGCCTAACACCGATGAAACAGTACCGCTTACCGATATTTCGACTTTGGATAGAAACGTAAAAAAAGGATATATCAGAGTTTCTACGATTCTTGCAAACCAATATGTTGAAAAGATCTTAAAAGCGCTCCATGACTCCGGCTGTGTGCTGAGTATTACTTTTGATGATGGAAGTACGCAGTCATTTGTTGCTACCGATGATTTAAAAGATCGAATTTTTGAGGCCTTTTCCAAATAATATTTATTCGTACGAGGGTTTAATACCTCGCCGCTTGCGTCGGGGTTGTTGATTAGACGCGGATGTCTACGGCACAATTAACTTGCAATTGATACAAGCATTTTCAGTTATTATATGTTAATTGCCGGTTTCTAATTTGTAATTAAAAGGAACCTGTCAAAAAACTGAAGTTTTTTAGACAGGTTTGTCGTATTTGTATGCCGTTTCTTATTTCATCCCGAAACGGCGTAATGCAACAGTCACCAAAGCCGATTCGATTCGCAATCCGCTTTAGCGGATATGATAAACCAATCGTTTCTTTACAGAACAGCGCCGAAGCTACTCATATTTTATTTTGTTCGACTTCGTCGACTGTTGCATTTTAGCCTAAAAAGCGCTTAGGATACTACACAGTTGATCTTACACCGTTATTTCGGGAATAGGAGCTTTTTTTTCAGTGCCAAGCCCTAACTCACCTGCACGTTTTTTGCCGGAAAAGAATGTAATACAAGCGCCGGCAATGTAGATTGTCGAATATACGCCGCTCGTCATACCTACCAATAAGGCCAGTGCAAAGTCTTTCATGCTGCCGGATGTAAATGCATACAGCGAAATAGCGGCAAGCATTGTGGTAACGGTTGTAATAATTGTTCTACTCAATACTTCCGTTTGCGCAAGATCCAAAACGTCAACTAACGCAAGTTTGGGATTAAGCCGGATGTTTTCGCGAATACGGTCGAATACGACAACCGTGTCGTTGATTGAATATCCGACAATCGTCAGAATTGCCGCAATCGTCGTAGAATTGAATTCCATCTGCGTCCACACAATAAAGGTGATCATAATCAAAACGTCATGAACCAGCGCAAGCACGGCGCCTAATGCAAACGTCCAGCGGAAACGTACTAAGGCGTAAATGAAGATTAAAAACAACGCACCAATCACCAGAAGTACCGCTTGCCGGGCAAGCGAACCGGAAAAGCGGGAACCGACAAAGTCGGTGCTCAATACTGCAAAATTATCCGCTTCATAAGCACTCACCAGAGCAGTGTTTATCAGCGCGCGCAATTCAGCGTTTGCATTTGTATACGTACCGTTATCGGGTAATCGGATCTGGAAAGTACGATCACGTGCTTCTCCGACCTGCTGCACTGAAACCGAAGGAACGGAAGCAAGTGCATGACGCACTTCATCGGCATCGATCGCCTGTATTTGATCGGGGATATAATGTGCGCGGAACGGCTCCGCCGTAACACGCGAAGTTTCCGAGGTAATAAAGACGCTTTGCAATGGGGTATCAGCCTTTGCAAGCATTTTTTTTGCCTTTACGCCCTCAATTTGCTGCTGTACAGCCTCGATAAATTGCCCGACAGTGGGATAATCGGTATACTTAAAAGAAATTACCTTATTTTCAGTATCAACCGAAATAACGGTAATATCAATTCCTTGGGAATTTTGCGCTACTTGTATATTTTTCTCGCCGCTATAGGTTAAAATAAATGCAGAAGGCGCAAAGCGTACTTTTTCGATAAACCCTGCCTGAAAATCAATACCGAAGTTAATCCCTTTGGTAAAAAGACCTACAATACCGGAAATAACAAGAGCGCAGCTTACGACAACCATAACACCGAAAAGCTTGCTGAATTTTATCGTCTTTTTCATGCGATCGACCTCCACGTAATATGCAGCTTCTTCTGATGCAAAGTCTCCGTACCGAAATCAAAAATAAGCCGTGAAACAAACAAAGCAGTAAATACGGAAGAAACAACGCCGATTGTTAAGCTGTAAGCGAATCCCTTAATCGGGCCGGTTCCCAGTATCGAGAGGAAGAGAGCGGCGATAAAGGTTGTAATATTGGAGTCCATAATTGCCCAAAACGCATGAGCAAAACCGGTTTGAATGGCAGCTTCTCTGCTTTTATGCAATGCGAGTTCTTCTTTAATTCTTTCAAAAATAACAACGTTGGCATCGACCGCCATACCGATTGTTAAAATCATACCGGCAATACTCGGAAGCGTAAGCGTCAGATTGAACGCCGAAAGCACACTGAACACGATATAAAGGTTCAGTATTTGGGCAACACATGCATTAATACCGGCGGTACGGTACCAAATCAGCATAAACGCCAAAACGGCGATTAAGCCCCATTGCAGCGCCATTAAGCCTTGATTGATGGCTTGCTCGCCCATACTGGCGCCTATTACCTGCTGATTTTCCAATTCAAGCGGTACATTAAGCCATGCGGTACGCAAGATTGTTTTAAGATTTTCCGCCTCGTCAGCACTGAAGCCGCTGATCGTTCCGGTACCTCCGGTAATCGGTTCCTTGATATTCGGTGCCGATTTAATCTTATCGTCGGATACGATTGCAAGCCGTTTACCTTTGTTCGCAGTAGTAACGGTCGCAAATATATCAGCACCTTCTTTATCAAGCTCGAATACAACAAGCGGTTCGTTAGTTTGGCTCGTGGTTGTACTTACTCGCTGCAGGTGCTTTCCTTCAAGAGCCGCTTCTTTCTTGATAACAAGGAACCCCTGCCGCTCATCCAATCCATACGCATCTTTGCTGTATACTCCGAGTACCTTGGTGTCAGCGGGAATAATCGAAGGATCGATAAGGTTATAGTCCGCATCAAAAGTACGCGTCGGATTGGCATTATAGTAGGAATAAAAAGCTTGGGTTGCTTCATCGTCTACGATATGGAATGCAAGTAACCCGCGTCCCATGATAATGGAATTGATTTTATCGGCATCGGCTGCACCGGGGATTTCAACATAGATACGATCTTCACCCTGCTGTCTGATAACGGGTTCCGTCAAACCGAACTTATCGATGCGGCTCGAAATGGTATCGATTGCCAAATTCATCGCTTCTTTTTTTGCCGAAGTGCTGCTATCGCCGCTGTCGCCGGTTACCGCACTTAAATCGGCTTTGATAATGATGCTCATACCGCCTGAAAGATCGAGTCCGAGCTTTACCGCATTTGCCTGCGCATTTTTAATGCCCAGTATTTTGCTGCGGTATGAATCTTCCATAATGGGACTCATTGCCGAACGGGCTTTCTCTTCGGAGTTTTCGGGAAATGCTGCAAGTAATGCTCCTGCCGTCCATACCGAAGGCTGTTCTTTACCGAGACTCTTTAAATTCTTCTTTGCCGCATTAATAAGCGGATCATATTTTACCGGAACCGGATCGGAATCGCCTTCTTTTGCAGATGCGATTAATGTGTCGATATCCGTTTTTGTCATATTTATGACATAATCTTTAATTTTTTCTCTGGAACCGAGCGCCAGTGCCTTATCGTCTTTACCTGTCCAAAAATACCATTTAAGGGTGGGATACAAAAACACAAAACAGAGGCCTAACACAGCCAGAACAATCACGAATCGAGTTCGCTTTTTCATGTCTATCTCCTCATCTAACGGAAACAAACGTTCATACTGAGGTTAGGCACAGCACGAACGATTTATAAGCTGATACGCTCCTATGATAATGGAACGTTTATTCCGCTCCGGCGGAAAAATCGGGCGGCTGCGGCCTTTCGGAGCCGGAATCCTCAACTTTCTTTTCTTTCTTTTTAAAGAGTGAGGAAAATACCGAAGGCTTCTCCGGCGTACTTGCCATACGGCTCGCTTTTGTTTTTTCATCCAATATAACGCTGCCGATTGCGGAACGATTCATTTCGAGCTTACAATTATCGTCAACTTTAAGAATAATCGTTGTTTCCTTGACGGACGATACAACGCCGTGGATACCGCCGATTGTGATGATTTTATCACCCTTTTGAACGGAGGCAATCATTTCTTGCGTTTTCTTTTGCTCTTTCTTTTGAGGGCCGATAATAAAAACGTAGAAAATTACAAAGATAAGACCAAGGGCAAGAAGAGGAATAAAACTGCCTCCCGATGCGGCTTGCTGCAATAATGGAATAGCATTCATTATTTACATCCTTATTTATAATAAATATCCTTAAAATACTAGCACAAAAAAAAAGCGTAGTCAATTCACAGGTTATTCTGACCGGTTATTTTACCGACAGCAATTCAAGTTCAAATATCAGATAGCTATCGGGAGGGATAACCCCGCCGGCACCGCGCGAGCCGTATCCTAATTCCGGCGGAATCACAATTGTCCGCTTCTCACCGGTCGCCATTTGCAGCGCTTGTTGGTCAAATCCGGCAATAAGTTGCCCCGCTCCTGCGACAAACTTGAGCGGCTCATGCATATCGGAATCATCAAATACGGTGCCGTCCAACAAAGCCCCCTTGTATTTCATGGTCAATGTCTTGCCTGTTTGAGCCTTAACTCCTTTACCTTCTTTTATAATCGTATAGAAGATACCGTTTTCAGTCTTAACGGCATTGGGGAACTTTTGTTTTATCAACGTTTCATACTTTGTCCGTTTTTGAGCGGCTTGCTGTTTTGCTCGCTCTGCAGCTCCCGCAAGATAGGTATTAAAATCCTTTTGCGTCGCGGTAAACCTTTGGGCATCGGCTCCCTTGCGGATAATCGACACGGAATTCATCCGATCGCCTTGCGTGATTTTATTAACAACATCCTGCCCCTTTACAACATGGCCGAATACCGTATGTTTCCCGTCAAGCCACGGCGTCGGCACATGGGTAATAAAGAACTGCGACCCGTTTGTTCCCGGCCCCGCATTCGCCATCGAAAGGATACCGGCAGTATTATGCTTGAGGTTATCGACAAACTCATCGGGGAAACGATAGCCCGGCCCGCCGGTACCCTTGCCGTCAGGATCGCCGCCCTGAATCATGAAATTCGCAATAACGCGATGAAAGGTTAAACCGTCATAAAAAGGTTTTCCCTTCGCTGCATCCAATGTTCCTTCCGCCAACCCGACAAAGTTACATACCGTCATGGGTGTTTCTTTATAGAACAATTCCACAACAATATCACCCTTGTTCGTATCGATAACGGCATAGATGCCGTCCTTTTGTAATTCAGCACTTATTGCATTCATTTTCTTTCCTTTTTCAGAATCTCCCGTTAAAATAATCGCAGCAGCAGCCGCTGTTGCAATAATCAAAAAAGTAATCGGTAAAATCAATACCGCAATCTTATTCAACCGCATAGTTCCTCCATTCAAGGTGTCGCACTATTCTCGTATTGCGCAATGAACCATCCGTACACCGCTTCTCCCCGTGTCCTAAACGAATTTCGCACACGCTCCCGGAAAACGGAAGGGGCGGTAAAGTCGGCACGTGTCAACATGTGTATCAACAGATACTCTCCAAGATCGGTTACGGCAATCGACGCCTCTAAATTTTCAGGTTCAATCGCTTTAAATATCGAATACTTTAATACACCGATATTTGTAGAAATGAACCCGGCAGAATCGGCATCTGAGCAAAACCGATAACGATAAATGTTTTTATCGAAGGTTAAATCCTTTTGCACCACATAGACCGAAAAATCCGTAGAAGGATTGTCAACAGGGTCGGCAATCCGGCCTTCCGTTTTAGGATCGTCAATAATATATGATACTTCGTAGAGAGTCCGCATCTTCTTGCGGCTGCTCGAATAATATTGCAGCCCTTCCAGCTTTGAAATGGAACGAAGAATGCGGGAGATTTTCGCCGTATCTTTTATGCTACCTTGCGTCTTTTTATGCAAATACAACGCCTCTATCAAAAAACTAGGATTACCCTTGTTCCGGTTTTCCGCAAATGTCTGCGGCACCGCAAAAAGCGGCGTGAGCCGCGGCACAGCGTTTCCTTTATTGTACACCGACCGGAAAAGATATCCTTGTTTAAGCAATTCTATCCGTTGCTCAGCTGATAGAAACGAATCCAGTGCCGAAATCACCGAATCGGGTACATTGCCGATATCCTGCGCAAAAAGAGAACAACCTGTCAAAAGAGCAAGAAGAACAAGACAACGCCTCATTCACTAAAGCCCTTTATACAATACACGCACTTGTTTGTATAACCCTTCACCTTCGCTCTTTGTATCGACATCCCGAATATCGGCAAGCGTACTGTGGATAAGTCTGCGTTCATAGGGATTCATCGGCTCAAGCAAGACTGAAGCCTTTGTCGTTACAACTTGATCAGCGGTAGTATAGGCAAGCCGTACCAGCGATTCTTCACGTCGAAGCCGATAATTTTCACAATCGAGCATAATCCGTTCGGAAATACCGATTTTACCGGCATACACATTCGCAATCAGCTGGAGTGCATCCAGATTTTTCCCCTTCTTTCCGATTAAAATAGCAGAATCTTCGGAAGAAAGGCGCACGTGCAGTTTATGTTCTTCACGCGAAAGGATTTCGATATTTGCGGCATACCCCATCGTGTGAATAAGCTCGCCGATAAACTTCACCAACTCGGCTTCTTTCTCCGTAGAAGCCTCGCGTGAAAGCGGTGGTTGGCCGGGCGTATCAGTAATAGACTTCCCTGCAGCGGCTTTATCGTCAATATGCACGCGAATTTTGGCATAGCCTTTCTTAAAAAGCGAGTTTTTTTGAATTTCAATGATTTCCACATCGAACTGATCGGCCTCTACGCCAAGCTCGGCGATTGCTTTATCTATAGCATCACGTTCGGTTTTTCCTTCAAATTCATAGATCATTTCCGAACCTCCTTTTTCTTCATCATTGCCTTAATGATTAGCTGCTGAACGAGCATCAAGAAGTTCGTGCTTGTCCAGTAAAGCAACAATCCTGACGGCGCATTATAGAACATAAAAAAGAAGAACAACGGCATACCGTACAGCATAATTTTCATCGTGCTGTTTTGTTGCTGATCGCTTGTGGGCGTTTGCGTTATTTTTCCGAACACCATCTGCGAAATCACATAGACAATCGGCAAAATACGCAAATCCGTCCATCCAAGGAAGGGAATGGGATTGGGGAACTGCAAAACACTATCACCGACAGATAAATCCGGTATCCAATGAGGGATAAACATCGCGCCGCGGAACTCAAAATAGTTATTAAACAGTCGATACATCGCAAACAAGATCGGCAATTGGATCAATAACGGCAGACAGCCCGAAAGAGGGTTATAACCGGCTTCTTTATAGAGCTTAGCCATTTCTTCGTTCAGCTTTTGCGGCTTACCTTTATACTTTGCCTGTAATTCCTGAATCTTAGGCTGCATTTTTTGCATCTGCTGCGTTGATTCCGAGCTTTTCTTGGTAAGCGGGAAAAAGATAACCTTTATCAAAATTGTTACAAGGATAATCGAAACACCCCAGTTCGGAATAAGTTTATAGAAGAATTGCAACAGCCATTTCAGCAATATCTCTAAAGGACGCCAAATACCGCTGGAAACGGCTACGGTATCAATCCGCAAATTATCATAGTTGTAGTTGTTTTTTGACGGGATATTGTAGGTACTTAAAATATTTTCGGAACACGGGCCGAGGTAGATACGGTATACGTCGGTTACCTTATTACCGGTAATCACAGGCCGAGAAAAAAACAGCTGCCCGTCTTGTACCGTATCTGCATTAGGCTGTGCGGCAGAATACAGTATCTGCTGTGCAGGAACCGAAGGGATAACGATAAGACTGAAATATTTTCCCGAAATACCGGCCCATGGAACGGAATCCGTAATCAATTTGGTCTGATTTGATTTTAAAGCACTATCCTTTTTCTTTCCGTCTATATACGAAAAGAAGCTCCGATACTCATACCGATCGGCTTTTGCATCCCAATCCGGCCCGATTTGAGGCATTGTCCTCAACGTATACCCTGCATTATCAAAATTCAGCCCTTTCATATCGGCATCGCCGCTTACCGTAACGGCAAGTTCGAACATATAATCATCAGGTAGAAAGGTATATCTTTTAGCAAGCGTAAACGAAGATACCGAACCGTCTTGGTTCTTTATCGAAATTGTCTTAAAAAAGCCGACAATCTGCTTTCCGTTTACTGTTTCTTCTTTGATATTAAAGAATTGATTTAAGGCGGAAGCCTGAGCACCGCCCAGCGCAATCGAAAATGCTCTGTTTCGGTCGGTTACGTTTTTTACCAATTCCACATAAGAATCGCCTTTGGAATTATTACGTTCTAACAGCTTATACGACAAGATATCGCCGCCTCGGTTTGTAAGTGTAATTTTCGCAATATCGGTTTTAACGGTAACAATTTGTTCACCGATAACGGTCTCATCAGGGGTTTCAAGCACTCCGAAATCGGCAGGCGCAGTTTCCGCTACAAAGGTATTTTGCGGAACTTCTGTCTGCTGTTCCGATGTAGAAGCGGCGACAGGCGGCTGTTGTTGTACGGGGGCAGGAGGAAAAAATTTGTATTGCACAAACATCGCCGCTGCAATGACAAGACCGGAAAGAACCATTGCAATAACGGTATTTTTATTCATAAACGAATCTCCTAGGGGACGGGATCATACCCTCCCTTATGAAAAGGATGGCATCGAAGGATTCGTCTTACCGCTAAATACCCTCCCTTGAAAGGTCCATATTTAGAAAGGCTTTCAAGGGCGTAATGAGAACATGTGGGATAATATCTGCAACAAGGCGGAAACAAGGGAGAAATACACTTTTGGTACACCCTGATCACCGCACATAATAAAAACGTAAAAATACGCTTAATCTTTTTCAGATAATTATGTTTCATGCTGTTGAGGTCGAATAGAAAACATATCCGCTTTTTTAAACAAACAATTCAGCTGCTGCATCCGTATGGAAAAGCTATCACCGCCCGGAAATACAAGCAAAAGAATATCCTTCCCAATTATCAATTGAGATTTCATTCGACGATATACTTCCTTAGATAAACGGCGAGCTTTATTTCTTTGTACGGCAGAACCGTAATGTCGTTTAAATGTACAAACAAAACGATTGTATGGTAATTTATTCGGTAAAACGAACAACTTTGCGCCGTCGCAGCTATAGCGGTGTCCTATTTTAAACATAT
>ERZ772960.2145-NODE-2145-length-14722-cov-2.588055_pt1 | contig 14722 bp, 10 predicted proteins | sample MGYA00580678_ERZ772960 | MGnify/ENA primary metagenome ERZ772960 (study PRJEB29015, sample SAMEA2737930) | human oral metagenome | biome: human oral; feature: human-associated habitat; material: dental | place: China | collected 2059 ... | reverse complement strand
AGATAGCGAAATCTCAACTAAAGTTGATACTATGGCTGCTACATTAGTTAATCATATTGATAAATATGATAGTAATGTAAAATCTCAATTAGAAGATAAAGCCGAACAGCTTAAAGGCATCTTAACTACAACAGAACCTCTTGAAGCTGAACCTATTAAACCAATAACTGTAGACTTAAGAATTTTATATGTATTGATCGTTATTATGATCATTATGAATGCAGTAATCTTGTATCGAATCTAAACAAAATCCCATATAGGTCAATGACCTATATGGGTAACTTTTTACTTCAGGTATCACATATAAGAAACAATTTTTTCTTATAGGAGGTAATTAAAGATGAAAGAATTAAACATTGAATTCATTCTAATGAACAACTACAGTGGTAAGGGTTCTACTACTGAAGAAGCTATTGAAGATTACAAAAAAGGTAAGACTGAGTTTCTTGCTTACCATGCAGATGATGGAAGAACTAACTTAGTTATAGCTAATCAATTACAATACTTATTTGTAACTGATCTTACTATCGAAGAAGTTAATAAGCAATTCTCTACATTATTAAAGCTATCTATCAATACAGTATTTGATGAAGTGGTCGAAATCACTTCTCCATACTTTGAAGTGATTAATGATAAACTAGTTGCATATGTATATGTAAATGGTAGATTTAGAGTATTGATTACAGATGCTTCTAATGTAACCAATATCGTAATGGAACCATATGCGGAAGATGCTAACCCTATGGAATTAACTAACCCAGATTTCATTAAGAAAACTATGGCTGAGTTAATTGATAGCACAGAGAAAGCTCAAACTCAAGAAGAACTAGTACAAGGTGTTATGGCTAGAGTTAGATATGGTTATAATGGTATTGTATTATTTGGAGACATGTTCTTCAATAATAGATATCATCTAGATAGTAAAGAACTAGTAAACTTGTTTAAGAAAGCCCTAATGGATATCGTTAATCCACCAGAAGAAGAACCAGCAGAATCAGAATATGATGTTATCGAGGCGCCAAAGAATGATTAAACCTAAAGCAATTTATTTAGACAGCATCCCTGAAGACTAATACATTTTTATAGCACACTGGGCACTTATAGCTCAGTGTGCTAACTACCCCTTGGAAATGACAGATGAACTTAATTTATAGATGTATATTATAGCTGTGATATTGAACAGCTATTCTTTTGGCTGATGTTTTATTTTCCGTCAAGAAAGGAGAAAGTCTATGGATAAGTTCAGTATTGATAGTTATTATATGTCCCATGGACAGATGGGAATACAAACTATCACAAGAGAAGAGTATGAAGCCTCACCTAGCATGGGTGAACAGTTCATATCCATTTCAAATTCAGAGGGTAATCCTCAAATGTTTAAAGAAGAAGCAAAAGGAGAAACTAAAATGTATTTTGATGCGTTGCGGACGCGCAACAGACAACAACAGGCACAAGTTACGCCTGTACAACAAGTACCTACACCAACTGTAGATACTACAAGCTTCCAATGTGAAGTTATCACCAATAAGATTGAAGCTCTCAAGGCAAAGAATAGAGAGCTAATGAAACATGGAGAAAAGTATATACAAGAAACTTTCGACAATGCAGACAAGATTGAAGAGCTTAAGAAAGAACTTGCTGCACTTAAAGGTGAAGTATATAAAACAAAGTCTATGTTCATCTCATTGGCAGGTGAGGCGAAAGAAGAAGAGGTGGTTATAGAACCACCTAAACCTGTGGAACAACCACAACAAAAGGTGCAAGCTAATATTGCTAACCCAAGTAGCTTTACACCAGAAGAATTGGCATTCATTAATGCGAATGCTGAAGCTTTTAATCAGTTGACCAATCAAATGCTTCAAATGCAAGCTCAAGGTCAACATGTACCATCTCTTGGTGAGATGATGAATGGTGGTCACCCAGTACAGCACCAACACAGTCAAAACTGTGGGTGTGGGTATGATCACGCACATCAACCTGTACAGCAACCTATGCCACAACAACAAGCACCTCAACCTCAAGGAAGAATGTCTTGGGATGATATGGCACAAATGGTAAACCAAGATATAGCAGATAAACAAATGCAATATCAACAACCTGTACAACCACAATGGCAACAACCACAACCTGTAATGCAACAAGTTCAAACAGTTCCAGCAGGAGTATGGTATGGTATGCAACAACAAGTACAGCAACCACAATGGCAACAGCCAGTACAACAAGTGCAAATGACTCACCCTCAAATGCAATATCAACAACCTATGCCACAGCAACAAGCACCTCAATCCCAAGGAAGAATGTCTTGGTCTGATATGGCACAAATGGTAAATCAAAGTATAGCAGATAAACAAATGCAAGATAGAGGCGTTGACCCTACAGTGCATTTTGATTTCCAAGATGCTGTACCACTTTATAAAACCTATGAAGCCCAAGCACAGCAAGATGCTATGATGGCTCAACAAATGCAAATGATGCAACCACCACCACAAGTTGGTATCTCTCAAAATATGGCTATGGGTAATGCACCAAGATTTGATTTTGAAACAGCAGTACCATTGAACTACGGGTTTAATAATCAACCACCGATGAGTGGTATGAATTCATTTATTCCACCAATGTCAACTTACTCTAAACCAGAAGTTGGTGGATGGCATAGACCATCTGGCCGTAATAGTACACCAGAAGAGATTGCAGCTCGACGTGGTGTATCAGTAGAGTCTTTAAGCACTCCAACTGAAATGACATGGCAAGAAGCAGCTAAAGCTGAAGCATTAGCTTCTACGCCAGTATTACTTAATAGACTACAACAACTAGCACATGAGAAAGGATACAAGGATATCCAGACTCTAATTACAGCTGGTGAAGTTGATTTTGATGCTATGCTTGAACAGGTAGCTCAAGAAATGACAGACAAGGTGTATGATGAACTAAAAAATACACCTAAAGACGATAGTCTACATTTAGCAGATATGCTCCCTGATGTATATGATGCTAAGAAATGGTTAGGTTTTGCTAACCGTCCAGAAGAAATTGAAAATGATATCCATATCAGAAATATGTATATCAACCGTCTTAATGATATGGTTTGTGGTATTCCTCACAATGTACCATGGAAACCAGAAAATACATACGAAGACGTACTATCATTTCTAAATGCTTACCCAGATCGTGCTGATTTGGAACAAGAATTCGTATTAGAATTATACGAAGACTTATTATTATCTCGTGGTCAAGACCCTACTGAGGGTGTATTCCCACAACTCCCTAAAGGACAACGTATTATTAGTAGCCCACACCGTACATATTTCCATGGTGCTGGTCTACCTAATATTACTTCTAATACTACATCTGCCGCTCAACAGCAATTAGGTATGCAATACCAAGGACAGATGGTAAACGCACAAATGATGGCGTATGAAGATCAACGTCGTAATTGGGAATTGATGACTACTGTTGGTGGTCACCCATTAGCAGGTTATCCTGTAAACTCTAACTGGCAAGTTATGGTTACACATAAAGACTCTAGTAGTCTTAATATCTTAGTGGACAAATTCTATGTTCCTGTATATGATGTAGGATACATGGAGGCTCCACCTAATGATAAAGCTGTTGCAGATATGCTTAATAATCCTAATCTTACTCCAGAGCAACGTGACTCTAAAGTTAAAGAAATCAATGATTATAAAGCAAGATACAATGAATGGCTTAAACGTTATAACTGGGAACAAAACAAACAAGCCTTGTTTGATAAGTTACAGTTATTAGTAGATAAACGCACTATCTACGTTAAGCAAGTAAACAGTGCAAGATATGATCAAGATACTTATAATCTATTAATGGATAGTATCAAATCTTGTGACCGTGGTATTGCTAAGATGCAAGCAAACTTACCTACACCAAGACCAAATGATCCTGCTTGGTGCGATGAGCAAAACTTATTGTATGCCAACTATTTGATTGACCAATATAATCAACGTCGTGAAGAATTTGAACGTCGTGCATTGCGTAGATCTTGGCAAGCTCGAGGTAATAGATTGGGATGGACATTCCCAATGGATGAAGTTAAAGCACAAGTACAGCAAAATGATATGCTTAGACATTTCATTCCCAATACTAATGTATTAACTCCAGCAGAAGCATATCTCTTCAATAAGGAATCTGCACGATTCGCTAAAGAAGAGTACGAATCTAAACATGAGAATGCTCGTAAGTTCCATGAAGATAAAATGGCTTGGTGGAAAAGTATGTGGGTTGCATCCTATATGGTAACAAACCAAGTCAATGAAGAAGAAGCTTCTAAAGTATATGATGAAGAAGATCCATATGGTTTGATTCATCAATATATCTATGACCCAAGACTCCAAACAGAATCTTCAAGAAAGCTTCGTAAAATGGAAGATTGGGAATATCCTGATTGGGATATGTTAACGCAAAAACGTCGTATCGATTTCAATGAAAAAGAATTACGACTCTATAACTGGCGTATGAAGAACCAACGTTTCCGTGATGCTGTTATTCCTGTACGTCCAGCACCTGAATGGTCTGCATTCCAAAGTAGAAATGGTCAACCTATTATGATGAGCACAAACTTCTTTCCATGGGCTACAGCATTCAGTAACTATAAAGCTACAGGTGATAAAGAAGTCGATAATAAGAACTTCGAAGCTTGTATTGCTAGAGCAGAAATGCTAGAAAAAGCTCATCGTAGACCTACAGATTTGTCTGAGAATGCTGGATATTATAAACGTGCTCCATTCCAAGAGGCATTAAGTAGTTATAAACATAAGACTCGTATCGGTCAAGTATCTGACTTACTTGAAGAGTACGAAGACGATGAACAGTTCAAAGATATGATGAATAATTATATCTACTTAGAAGAGACTGGCAAGCTAGCTGGATATGATTATAATAAAGATAGAGTCAACTTTGAGAACTCCATTCTAGAACAATTCCAAGCTGTCGGTCAAGAATTACCTAAAGGATCTTGTTTAAAAGACCCTGAATTTGATACTTATAATGGAAAGTCTATGGATTCCATTGCTAAGCATCAAGTTGAATTAAATATGCAAGCTAACGATGCAATCAAAGCGTATCTATCTCCAGAATTAGGAGGCATATATGATAGTAGCAAGCACATTAGCTGATGATGTAAGACTCAATCTGACAAATAGTAATGTAGACGTAAGAAAGATACATCTAGATGCAATGTATAGGTCATTAGCTTATACTGTACCATTAGAAAGAGCTTTCGATGATCTACAAGGTCCTATGGTTGAGGACTTATTCGATGCAGAAACAATCAAATCAATTAAAATGACAGTTACTAATCCTAAGATCAAATTCTTTAAAGATAAGTTTAGAATCTTAGCAGGAATACTAAACCCACTTGGTTATATACTAGCACATGCTGGTACTAACCGTGTAGTATTCCAACCACAGTTTGATGATTCTTTCGTAGTTAAGATTGGTTTAGATATTGCTGGACGAACTAATAATCCGAATGAGATTGTTAACCAGAAATATCTTAAGCCATTCGTATGTAAGTGCTTTGATACCACGGATGATGGTGTTATAGGTACTTTCGAACGTGTAGTTCCTATAGAGAACTTAAACCAATTGTGGTCAGTACGTGAAGATATCTTTGATATTATGCGTGCAATAACTAAAAGATTTATAATTGATGACTTTGGTACTGAGGCCTTTAAGAACTGGGGTGTTCGTAAAGGCTTTGGTCCTGTATTACTAGACTATGCTGATATGTATATTCTAGATAAAGATACGGCATATTGCCGTAAACCTATAGACTGGCATAGCACTGCAGTATGTGGTGGTGAGCTAGGCTACACTCCTGGATATAATAAAATTATGTGTAAGAAGTGTGGCGGTATAGGTAAAGCCAAACAATATAAAGGCAAAGAGAAACTATCTGTTTATGTACCATCTAGGGGGATTGACATGGGTGTAAGATGTACTATTAAAATTGGCGGTAAAACTGTATTCAGTACTGAAGAGGGTTTCACTAACCAAATTAACGAAAGCAAAGAAGAATTTGTGGCTCCACATGAAGTAGTTCTTAATGATTATCGTCAGGCTATTGATGATATGAAAACTGAGACTGAAAAAGTTAGAGAGCATAATGATGAATACTTAAAGACTCTTCTTAAACAAGAAGAAGAACGTAAAGCACATAAAGCTGAAGAAGAAAAGAAAAAGAATGATGCTAAGGTACGCATCATTGTTACAGCTAATGGTGTAAAAGTAATTCATCCAGAAGAAAAGAAAGAACCAGCTATTGAGCGACCAATCAAATTGGTTACTCATGATGGTAAACCAGTAAATGTAGTTGACACTACAAATGGCAAAATCTATAACTTTACTGAGCCTGTAGAATCTAAACATGAGGAAAACACTAAAGTAGTAGAGTCTAAAGAGGTTGAAAACAAGGAGACTAAAGAAGATATGAATTCTAAAATGTTAATGAATATGACAGATATCAAATACTTCAAACAAGTATTACAAGATCGAATTAACGACTTCATGAGTGAAATTGAAACTTATGAAGATAACGAGCTTAAAGACTTAGTTAAGAAATTAACAGCAATCAAAGGTAAGAGTGAAGAAAACAAACCAATGTTGCTTACAGAAATCTTGCCTGACTTCTTATGTATAGACCTTGAAAAAGATGGTTTCAAAGAATTAGATGGTCCAGTAATGTATACTGTACGTGTAAACTCTTTGAAACTATATGAAACAATCAAAGAAGATATCGAACGTCTTATCAAAGACATTGATGCTGTACGTATTGAACGTGAAGCGGAGGCTCAAGAATCCCGTGTAGTTGGTAATAAGACTGGCAAACACAAAAAAGTAAAATATGGTAATAAGAAGTTTGACGCAAACTTCTAGTTAGGAGGTTTCAATGAATTATGCACCACAGGCTCCAAGTCCATTTATTATAACTAACTCTACTATTATGGTAGATAACTTATTAGCTAGTGGACGACCTTCGAGAGTCATTGCTATTACAGATGAACCTATGGATGGTGGTGGGATATTAACTATCCCAGCCTATCTTCCACCGTTTGAATTGGTAGCAGAATACTTGGATGCACAAGAACGTTACAATGGTAATGTAGCAGACCAAGTATTTAGAGACCAATATATGGCTTACTTGCAATCTAATAACACTGTCATTTTGAACAGTGCATTGCTTGTAGCTACAGGTTTACTTACAGGTAAACAAGTATTACTATATTTCCCTAAAGATGAATGGGATAGTTTCAATCTAATCCCTGAAGTCTTAATGGCATTCTTCCATGAGAAGATCCAAAGTAAAGTTCCGATTGAGAATATGAACTTAGGATATTCTGATGATGCATATGCTATTTATCCTGATATTGGTGCTGGATTTGATGCATTGATTTGGCTACAGCAAAGCAATAATATTTCCTATGAGAACTTTATTGCTTTATTCAATAGAGCCCAAGCATCTCAAGCATTTATTCAAAATGTCTTATATAATCAACAACCTATGCTTATGGCTAGATATGGTGATAGACTATCTTTTGAAGATGCTAATCGTATTGCTAAAGCTACATACGAAGCATCTCTACGTGGTACAAGACCATCTATGTTTGTAAGGAGTTAAGATTATGAAACTAATCTTTACAGACACAATCACTTCTAGATTATATGAAGATCTCTTTAAGCTAAAAGAAGATATTCATATAACTAGATTAGAGTCTCTTGAAGGGGTAGCTGAGATTATATATGCATTACGCAATTATGATCCAGCTACAAAAGACTATGATTTCATGTTTGGTGATAGTGTAATGAATCAATCTCAAAAAGCTTTTAAAGAGTTATTTGAAATTGCTACATGTGTCATCAATAACAATACAGCTATCATAGTGGTTGATATGTATAACGATTGGTTATACAATATTACTGAAGTAATAGGTGACTTCTTTAAAGAGGAATGGGGTATTGAACCCATCTATATTCGTGATGTAACAGATCAAAAGCTGTTACAAGAATATGACTATTTCGAATCAGCGGAAAACTTAGACTTTCCTAGCATCAATCAATCGTCTGGTCTATACGCTCAAATATTACAGCAAATAGCGGAGCATAAACCTCTAAGAGGTATGCCATCTACATATGGTGTACAGGTAAGGAGTATGTTTACTAATGAGCTTGTATGATGAGGTATTAGCTAGACGAGACTACGTATCAGATATAAGAATGGTAATTGATAGTAATATCGTGGAGTACGATATTGAGAAAGCCAATCTTAATATACTATATAAGTATGGAAAGATTGATGATAAGACATATGATATGGTTTATCATATGGATAGATATAATAGACAATACTTTATGGGGAATTTCATACGAGACAACCACCTCAGTTCTACCTTAGCTGAGGGGATTAAGAAGGCTAAGTTAGCCTTTCTCGAGAAAAATGAAGTTCCCTTAGTATCCCTACTGGAGATACGTAATGATGCCGTATTTATTATAAATCCTAGTATATTATACCCAGAACTTGATGGTATATCCTTCAAGGCAAAGTCTATATACTATGATTACTTAGAGCTAAATAATATGAGTATCTTCTTTACTAGAGATATGCTTATGACATATTTCGAAGTTAAGGGTATGCCTAATAGGGTTGTGGATTTACACATCCCATATCTATTAAAGTCTTTTGATAATATAATCAATATCTATAAGAGAGATAAGCGTAATGCTATTAAACAACTTCATGGATTATACAATGATTATATTGAACGTAAATTGGATATAGGATATTATAGACCATTCAATATATTCTCTCAGTATGAGTTTAGAACTAGTTGTAGCCAGTTTAATCTAGACTATGTACCTGAGCAATATAAGAATGCAATTGATATCTCATTCAATGAAAGAATCTTAAGAGAGTTTCATTCATTACTTCTTCAAGATACATTATGAGACAAAAGATATCCCCATATAGGCAATGCCTATATGGGGTATATTATTTTTTATATAGTAAACTGAATTATAGCTGTATACTATAATCGTGTATGGTAGATACAGCTAACACTACTAGCTGTATCTAAATTTACCCATACACTTATGGGAGTAATCCCATAAGCCATAAGGAGGTGTCCCATATGGCAGGTTGTATTATGAATTACCATAATACTTTGGCCGAGCGTTCAGCTAATATTGGCTGGATGATCAACTATTGCCAAGAAGTAATCCTAGATTATATATCTGGTAATAGTTGTGTTACCTTGGCCGAAGCCAAAAATGCTGAAGCTTATTTGAATAAGCACGGCATCACCATAGATATAGACTTAGATAAAGTTAAAGTCTAATGGTGTTTATATACATGGGTAAAGATACTCTTCTTTACCCATGTATTATTTTTTATAGTAAAAGTTAATGTTTACGATTATATACTATAATCATGTATGGTAGATACAGCTACCACTAATAGCTGTATCTAAATATAACCATACACTTGTAGACCTATGTCTACGAGCCGAAAGGAGGTGACTCCTATGGCGCAGCCTGGTTGCGTAGGAAACTACGCTAATCAATTAGCAGAAAGATCTTCCAATTTAGATTGGCAGATTAGAACTGCTATGGACCTGGTAGCTGATCGATACGCTGGCATAAACAATGTCAGCCATCATGAGGCTATCTGGGCATACAGATTCCTTAAATCACAAGGAATCAATCCACCTATAACTGAAAATCACTTATAGGTAAGAATATACATGGGTAAGTGTACTCTCACTTACCCATGTATTATTTTTTTAGATTTTACCACTGGATGTAATATTATCTTTACATCCAGTGATAATGGAGCGATTAGTTATAGAATGAGGTAAACTAACCATGAAAGAATTTATAGGACGATAATCCTATGAGTGAATGTATAATAGAAGAAGTGGATGGGTTCCGTCTTCTATTACAATTTTTGTTATATCAGTTATTAATAATAAATTTGGTAAGTGATATCGATACCCTTGTTGAGTTCGATTAATTGTTCATTAGGGAAGTTCAATTTAGTCAAAGGACGGATATCTTGATAGTGCATTACACCATCAATTTCTTTACGCCAAGCATAGCATAAGGAGATAGTATTGATACGTGCTTCATTAAGACCTACTGTATTAACGAAGAATTCACGACATTCATCTTCAGTAATTTTAAGATGAATTTCAACTACAGTTTCTACATCTAAGTTTTTATTAGTATTGTAGATCTTAGCATCAATAGGTGTACCATCTTCGAAACGACGAATCAATACAGGTTCAGATTCAAATGTCTTAAAATAATAAGCAACACGGTTACCAATTACTTTACGACCATGGTAAGTCATTTTCTTAGCATCACTGATATCTTCAGTTACTAATGGGTAACGGAAAGGAACTAATGCTTCAGGAGTAATCCATTTAGCATAGTTAACTTCACGTACTTGAGAGTTTTCACGACCACAACCATCAGTACCAACACAGAATAGCATAACTTTTTCTGCTTCTGCTGGAACTTCGAATACACTGTTTTCTAAACCTAGTTCAGTATTATAGGAAGGGGTAATTTCGGTAGTTGGTGCAAATCCGAAATGTGCTCGAGCTGTGAATTCAGCACCAGGTAAAACAATTTTATTTTTGCCACGGAATAATACTTTGTCAGTACCCAAGGCTTTAATTACAATATCAGTATCACGGTATGCATGAGAACGAATAGATGCTTTCTCTTCAGTACCGTTAAACTCGTTAAAAATGAGTTCTTTAGTATTGGACATGTCGACCTCCATAAATATATTTATCGTTATTTAAGCTTAAACTTTATAACTATGTTAAACTAGGCTTTATAGAACGGGTTAAGCCACATATGGTCATGAGCCCTTGCGGTATCTTTGGCTTTAAAGTGTACATTGCTATTCATACTATCATAAATAAATAAAGAGTTAATATGATCATCAAGCACTAATTTAATATCTAAGTTAAGCTTATCATGCACGCCATCTAAACCAGTAATCGCATCTATGATTGGTTTCAATACAATGTATTTAATAATATCCCTAGGAAGAATATCATACATATCAGCAAGAATAAGAGTCTTGTACCACCAATTACGTAAGTACATCTTATCACAGAAGTGTATATTATCTTTAGACAATGCTTTAATATGTACATCAACTATACCATCAATCACATCAATACTATCATCATCTTTAATCTTACAGATATACCAGATATCATCTATAGCTCTGATAGTTTCAAATAGCTTACTATCAAATTTATATATAGTATTAATACCCATAACTTCGATCTTATAAGACTTAAAGAAATTAATGACTTTAGCAACGTATTGTTTGATAAAGTCCAATCCAACACCAGGGAATGAGTTAAATAAGTATTGATATTCGTTACTATTGAAGTATCGTTCTACATATTTGGTTATATCAATACATGTATTGATGATACGTTTTCTTTTTTCTGTAAGATCACTTATATTACGTATACTGTCAATAAGACCAACCAAATCTTTATCTCTATAAGTTAAGAAATTATAATAAGACTTATTAGGCTCTTTACCCTTATCGGCATCAAATGGCATCTTAAAGAAATCATTATTGTATTTGATTTGCATTAATGCTTCATAGGTTTTCTTATAAGCATTATATTCACGATAGTTATTGGCTTCTTTCATATGGGCAAGAATCTCATTACGCAAACCTAAGTTATTATTAAATATCTTGAATAGTTGCTTTGCTGATGTCAATGGTGTCTTATAAGATTCAAATCTATCAGCCCCTGTATAATCTAAGTCTTTATAGTATCTAGGACCACGAAGCATCTTTTGTAATACACCAAGATCTGCATCAAAATTAAAGCCCATTATATACATAATCTTTTCTGGGTCTTGCATGATATCATCTTCAAGATTATAGTATTCGTACATTAACGAGAATAATGTACACATAATATCACTAAGTCTAAACATTTTAAACTCACGAATAGATGGAACTTGTAGCATAAGTCTATCTTCTAGTTTAACTTTATCAAATAATAAGTTAAAGAAATAAGGCATATCAAATGATATCTTTGTCATAGACATTACAGAGTCAATAGATATATACTTAGTACGTACATAGTTAAACTCTTTATCTAGAATCTCTCTATATACATCTTCTTTATCCATCTCACCAGTCCATAACCCATCACCATCAGTCATTTTATCATAAGCGATGTGATTATTCTTATCTTTGATATATTTATCACCAGACTCAGTTAATGGTATCTTGACGAATTTCAAGTTATAATTCTTTTCGTTATCTTCTATTAGTTTCTTACTAATCTTAGCATTGATATAATTAAATATAAATTTTATCTTAGAACCATGTGTAGCAGTCTTAGCTTTATCAGTTAAGAATATTTTACCATTGATGATTTCATAGTCGTTTTTAACTAATACATAGCCATCATCCATTACCATAGTCATACGATTATTGTTTGGAGACTCTAAGTATCCATCAAATGGGAATGGTATTGTAATATCTGTAGCATCATCTGCTATATCTGCCATTACCATTTCAGACTTGATGTACTTATTATACTTTCTGAATATAGTATTATAGATGAATGTAATATTGAACCCACGATTATCTAAAACTGTATCATCAGTAAACTCAATTACATCACCAGTAATCTTATATCGTTTAGGAGATACTAGTGTACTACCAATAGTTACAAATAACCCATTATGAGATTTAATATAGTTAAAGAATGGGAATATAATTTGGAACTTATGTGTACCCTCTATAGGTGTAGTTATAAACTGATCTTCTATATTTATAGAGAATTCATTCTCTGGATAATCATAGTAGTAGCATACAACGTTATCAGCTATATTTAGTAAGAACTTTGTATCAGTAATTTCAATACCAGTAGGAGTGTATCTGAATCTAGACTCTTCTAAACGTCTACCATTGACTAATAGAATGATCTTATTCTTTTTAGGTATATATCCATCATAAGGATAGCTAAGATTCAATTTACTTTGTTTATTATTGTCTACAGCTATAGACTTAACTTTCTTATTAGTTATAGACTGATCTTCTGGATATGTATAAACCACTTTTATAGTGATACCCTTACGCATTAATAAGTTTTGTTTGTTAATATGGAGAGTATTCTTAAGAATAGTATACTCAGTGAATGCTAATGGACCACCATTTACATACACTTCGATAACGTTATTATTATTTATATAGTCTGCAAATGGGAAATTAAGTTCATACTTAGTTTCACCCGGTGTAGTTACTGTAATAGTTTGATTTTCAGTATGTAACGCTACTGGTCTAGTATTAGAGTACACAAAGTTAGTATTGACTATACGATCTTTGATAAACTTATCACTATTGTCTATATTAGTGATATTAAGTTTATTGTCTGAAGTCAACGTAGAGAAATATCTATCTTTTTGTAAGTATACAGATGCAGTATCAGCAAAGTATACACCATGGTCTACATAGTCAATATCATCTGGTACTTCAGTAATGATAGTATTAGATGTATCTTTAGCTGTAGTTTGAATAGTCTTAAATTTAAACTTATACTTATCAGAGTAGATAAATAGAGCTATAAGCTCTCTATTAGTATTAGTATCATTGATATTCCAATCTATATCATCAGTAAAGATAATCTTAGTGAAATCATCATTGAATTTATATCGTGTAGGGTCTATAAATGTAGAGCCAACAGATAATCTTAAACCAAATCCTTTAGAAAAATAAGTATCTTTATCCACAGGGAACTCGATAGGTACTTCTCTTGTATTATTATTCACTATAGTGATGAATTTAGACTCTGTCTTAATAGTATAATCATTAATATTAGCTGGAATATCTGGTGTCTTATTGCTTAAGAAGTCAAATTTAAGAGTAGTCTTTCCATCAAGATAATGCTCATTGGTAAAAACTATCTTATTATCAATTATACGATATTCTGATGGTTGTATTAATAAGTCATCTGCATATAGGTGGAAGTAATTACCCTTGTTTAGGAATTCTGTATCATTATTTGGATATGGTATAGGTATATTATTATGATCAGTTATAGGCATAGTGCTAGTAGCAGTATCCATAACCTCTTCTGTATCTAGATACGTTTTGTATTTATAGTTAAATACATAGTCTCCAGTATCAGGATCAGACTTTCTATCTTTGAGAAGATAGTATTTGAAGATTCTAATATCATCAAATCCAAATAATGAGCATATATCTACCATACAAGTTGGTGTAGACTTAAACTTTAGTAGCTTATTTAGATTCTTAACCATAGCTATTTGATATTTCAATGGGATTTCATCATAGTATGGTACATCATGCCATTCGAAGATATATCTAATACATCGTTCATCTAATACATCTAGTTTAATGATATGCTCACCAGATTCTGATATAAGATCTATCATAGTTTGTAATAGAATGAAGATAGTTATAAAGTTAGTATAGTAATCACTGTCAAATCTATAAGCTTCAGAATATACTGTAGCCACTGTATATGCACGGTTTACTATATAACGATTTTTAAATTTATCAGATAAAGCTTGTTGGTCTATACGTGGTAAGTATAGTAATTCAAAGTTATCAGCTTTACGTGCAGCATATGCAGTAATACCAGATGCGATATAGTTTAAATAAGCATATCCAGGACCA
>ERZ772960.2141-NODE-2141-length-14738-cov-12.152353_pt1 | contig 14738 bp, 14 predicted proteins | sample MGYA00580678_ERZ772960 | MGnify/ENA primary metagenome ERZ772960 (study PRJEB29015, sample SAMEA2737930) | human oral metagenome | biome: human oral; feature: human-associated habitat; material: dental | place: China | collected 2059 ... | reverse complement strand
GGGGAAGTGGCGAACGCAGTGAGCCGAAAGGGGCGCTCATGCAACAGCCCCTTTTAATTGCATTCTTTGATATCTTATCGCATAAAGGTATAGACCGCCACATTGGTAAAGATGGCAAGCGGCTCTGCCCAGACGCCGATGATGAGCGAAAAGGCGACGGCGATGACGCCCATTGCGCTTGCGGGAAGCGGCAGACGCAGACGCTCCTCGACCACCTTCTCCCCCTCCTCCACATCGCGGAACATCTCCTTGATGACGAGCAGGTAGTAGTAGACGGACATCATCGACAGGACGAAGCCGACACCCGCAAGCCAGAGATAGCCCGCGTCAATCGCAGCGGAGAAGATGTAGATCTTCCCGACGAAGCCCGCCGTCGGGGGGATGCCCGCCATCGTGAGGAGTGCGACCATCAGGATGCCCGCCGGAAGCAGGGAGTCCTTTGCAAGCCCGCGCACGCTCGCGAGGTCCGCACCGCCGCGCTTCATCTCAAGGTAGGATACCGTGACGAACGCACCGACATTTGCAAAGACATAGACCATCGCGTAGAAGAGCACTGCTTTGATGCCCGCTGCATTCGTCGCGACCATCGCGGTCATCATGTAGCCCGCTTGTGCAATCGACGAATACGCAAGCATACGCTTGATATTCGTCTGGCGGAACGCCATGAGGTTGCCGCCGACCATTGAAACCGCCGCGAAAATCGCAAGCAGATGCGCCCAATACGCGGAGAGCGCGGGGAACGCGACGAAGATAACACGCAGGAGAATCGCAATGCCCGCCGCCTTGGAGCACATGGCGAGCAATGCCGTCACGGGCGCAGGTGCGCCCTCATACACATCCGGAGCCCAGAGATGGAACGGGATGATCGAGAGCTTGAAGAAGAACCCCGCGAGGATGAATACCACGCCGATCAGCCCGAGCGAAAAGACGAGGCCAAGACCCTGTGCAATCTCCTGAAACACCATCGTTCCCGTCATGCCGTAGACGAGGCTCATGCCGTAGAGCAGCACCGCCGTCGATCCGGAGCCAAAGACGAGGTACTTGATGCCCGCCTCTGCCGAAAGCGGCGAATCTGTATGGATCGCAACGAGCGCGTAGAACGAAATCGTCATCAGCTCCAACCCGACGAACGCCGTCATGAGGTCGTTCGCCGAGGAGAGAACGCACATGCCGAGCAGAGCTGCGAGCAGCAAGAAGTAGAACTCTCCCTTATGCCGAAGCGTCTGCTCCACATAGTCCGCCGCAAAGATAACGGTCGAGAGAATCCCGACGATGAAGAGAATCTTGAAGAAAACGGAATAGCCATCGACGATGTAAAGCCCCGCATAGAATGCGGCCGCACCGCCGTTGGGCGGGTACATTCCCACGGCGAGCGCAAGCACGCCGAGAAGTCCCGCAACGGTCAGCCAGACCACGGGGCAGCGCGGTGCATCCTTTTTGAGCATGAGATCGGTGACGAGCACCACCGCCATCAGCACGGCGATCCCGATCTCAACGGAGATCGCGGCAAAATTCATCGCTTGCAGCATCAGTGCCCACCTCCTACGATTGTCGGCGCATCCTGAATCAGGTCAAAGAGCGGCGCGAGCGGGGCAACCCCCGTGTCCACCACATTCATGAGCAGTCCCGGGAACACACCGAAGCCCACGAGGAATACGCCGAGTACAACGAGCGGCACAATGTCGATCTTACGCTCATCGGGAAATTTCGCAAAACGCTCGACGCGCGGTCCGAAGAGAACGCGTGCCAGCATGCGCAGGACGTAGAACGCCGTAAAGATGATGCCAGATACGGCAATCACAGCAATCACGGGATAGACCTCGATGATGCCGACAAAGATCGTGAACTCGGGGATGAAGCCGATCAGCCCCGGCAGCCCGAGCGAGCAGAGACCTGCCAGCATAAAGCCGACGGTGATGTGCGGCATGTGATGCGCCAGCCCCCAGAGGTCGCCGACGCTGCGCAGCTCCGTCTTCTCGTAGACATAGCCGACCTGCGAGAAGAAGAGCGCGAGCATGATGCCGTGCGCCACCATGTAGGCGACCGCACCGCTCACACTCACGACGTTCAGCGCCGCAAAGCCGAGCAGGACGTAGCCCATGTGGGAAACCGAGGAATACGCGATCATGTACTTGATGTCGCGCTGCGCAAGTGCAATGTAGGACGCGTAGATGACGTTGATCATCGCAAGCACGGCGATTACGGGTGCCCAGAACTTTGCACCAAGCGGCAGGATGAAGAAACCGATGCGAATGAGCGCGTAGCCACCGATCTTTTTCAACACACCCGCGTTAATCATGGAGATCGCCGTCGGTGCACCCGCATAGCCGTCGGGGGACCAGATGTGGAACGGGAACATCGAGAGATGTGACCCGAACCCGATGAGCAGGAGGAAGAATGCCGTGACCTGTACCTCCCACGAGATATGCCCCGTGAGCGCGGCAGCAGCAAGTGCCTCGAAATCGAACGTGCGCATCCCCGACTCGTACGCGCTCACATACAGGAGGAGCACGCCGAGCAGCATGAACGCGGAGCCGACGAGCAGGAAGATCGTCATCTTCATCGCCGCATGCTCTTTGCTCACGCGCTCCGACGAGCCCCAGATGAGCACCATCAGGTACGCCGGAATGACAACCATCTCGCAGAGCACGAGGAAGAAGAAGAGGTCGCGCACGAGGAATGCCCCCGACACGCCTGCAATGACGATGAGGAGGAGCACAAAGTACTCCTTTACGCGCTTCTCCACGTGCCACGAGCTAAACACGGCGGCAAGCCCGACGACACTCGAGAGCAGGAGCATGGGCAGCGAGATGCCGTCCACGCCGAGCGAATACGCGACACCGAGATCCGTGATCCACGAGATGCACTCCGTGTACTGCATCCCGCCGCGCGCCATGTCATAGTCCGCATAGACAAAGAGGGTCAAAACGGTCGCGACCATCATCGCAAACGCGGAGAGCTGACGAATCGTATCGTGCAGCCGACCCGGCAGAAGCGCAATGATGAGTGCTGCCACAAGCGGGGTCAGGAGAATGACCGAAAGAATCGGAAATGTCATCATCGGAATCCACCTCCCCAATAGGCAATGATCTGTATCGCCCAATAGAGCGCGTAGCACAGGAGAATGAGTACACCCGTATAGAATACGACGACATACCGCTGTGCCTGCCCGTTCGCGGACTCCGTGAGCAGGTCGCTTGTGGCGAGTGCATACGCCCCCAGACCGATCATCATGTTGTCGAAGATCTTTTCATCGACCCATTTCAGGATCAGTGCCGTGCCGTAGACGAACCGCTCACGGAAATAACCGTAGAGTTCGTCGATGTAGAATTTGTTATAGACGACGCGGTAGAGGAAACCGTAGCTGCGCTGCTGCATCGCCGTCCGCAGACTGTGCCGCCCGTAGATCTGATAGGCGGCGGCAAAGGCGATGAGCGCGAGCACTGTACTCGTCCCTGCAACCGTCCAGTTAATTGTCTCATGATGCGGTACACCTGCATTGACCCAAACGGAGAAGCCGCCGAAGTACCCCCACGCGCCGCTCACGAGTGTGAGCAGGATGAGCATAATCATCGGCCAGCGCATGAATGCATCAACCTCATGCGCCTCGTATTTACTGCGGCTCTCGCCAAGGAACGCCAGAATGAGCAGACGTGCCATATAGAATGCCGTGAGGAAGGACGTAAATGTCGCCATCACGTAGAGCGGCGTACTCGCGTGCATCACCGCTGCGAGGATCTCATCCTTTGAGAAGAAGCCCGAGAATGGCGGGATGCCCGCAATGGCAAGCACACCGACAAGCATTGCCGCAAAGGTCAGCGGCATCTTTTTCCAGAGTCCGCCCATCTTTGTGATGTCCGTCTCATCGTGCAGCGCGTGCATGACGGCACCCGCACAGAGGAAGAGCATCGCCTTGAAGAAGGCGTGTGTCATGAGGTGGAACATCGAGGCGGAGAACGCACCGACGCCGACCGCAAGCATCATGTAGCCGAGCTGACTGATCGTCGAGTACGCGAGCACCGACTTGAACTTGCGCTGGGTCACGGCGATGATTGCCGCAAAGAGCGCCGTAAAGGCTCCCAAGCCCGCAATAAAGTCCATCACGAACGGAGATTCACTGAAGATGAAGAATGCGCGCGCGACGAGGTAGACACCCGCCGCCACCATCGTCGCCGCATGGATGAGCGCCGATGTGGGCGTGGGCCCTTCCATCGCGTCGAGCAGCCAGACGTGGAGCGGGAACTGTCCCGACTTTCCGATCGCCCCCATGAAGAGCAGGAGACCGATGACGGTCAGGAAACCCGTGCCCGCAGCGAGCACGTAGGGCGGAACGAGCATACGCAGCTCGATGAAATCCATCGTACCGAACACCATCTGGACGAGCAGGATGCCGACGAGCATCCCGAAGTCGCCGATGCGCGTCGTGATGAATGCTTTCTTCGCCGCCTCCCGCGCGGATACCTTGTTGTAATAGAAGCCGATGAGGAGGTACGAGCAAAGTCCGACGCCCTCCCAGAACACGTAGAGCTGGAGGAAGTTGACCGAGACGACGAGCCCGAGCATCGCCGCCGAGAACAGCGAGATGAACGCGAAGAAACGCCCCATCCCCTCATCATGCTCCATGTAGCTCACGGAGTAGATGTAGACGAGCAGGGAGACGAGTGTCACGATGACGAGCATCATCGCCGCGAGCGGATCGATGAGCACGCCCATCGTCAGTTTCACATCGCCGATCTGCGCCCAGAGCGCCTTCATCACATAGGGATCGTTCATCGTGATCTGATAGTTCACGGTGGCAAGCGCGACGAAGACGGAGAACGCGAACGCGAGTGACATCATTGTAATCGCGATCGCCGCGGAGAGGTTTTTCTCCTGCCGCGTAAACGGCCCGATGATGAGAAATGCGAGCGCGGGGAAGAGCGGGATCAGATAGGCATGCGTGAGTGCAAATGTAAACATATCGCTCCCCTCCCCTAGTCTCTGAGCGTATCCAGTTCATCGACATTCGTCGTGAAGCGGATCTGATACAGTCGGAATGCGAGGGCAAGCCCGACGGCGATCTCGGATGCGGCAACCGCAATCGAGAAGAGAGCCATGAGCTGTCCCTCCATGTTGTGTGCATAGAAGCGGTCGAATGCGACGAGGTTGATGTTCACCGCATTGAGCATCAGCTCCACGCACATGAGAATCGGGATGATGCCGCGCCGCGTGAGCAGACCGTACAGTCCGATACAGAAGAGTACGGCGGCGACAAAGAGGAGATCCGGAAGTCCAATCATGCCGTATCCCCTCCCCTCGCAAGGACAAGTGCCCCGACCATCGCGACGAGCAGCAGCACCGCCACAATCTCAAACGGCAGGACATATATGCCGAGCATCAGCTGCGCAATCTCCTGCGCACCCGTAGATGCGCCGAGTTCTCCACCCGGCAAGGGGGCGAGGACGATGCCGAGACCGATGAGGAAGAAGAAGCCGCCCGCGAGCAGACCTGTCACCACGCGGCGAAAGAGCTTCTGCGAGGGGTTCGACTGCGCCATTGAGTCGCGCCGCGTCAGCATAATCGCCATGACGATGAGGACGGCAACCGCGCCACTGTAGACCATCAGCTGCACCGCGCCGAGGAACTCCGCGCCGATATAGAAGTAGATCGCCGCCACACCGATAAAGGAAAGGACGAGAAACAGTGCGCTGTGCACGACATTCGGGGACAGGACGACACCGAGCGCACCGATGATCGTCACCGCCGCAAGAAAATAGAAGATGATGCTCATGCCGTCCCTCCTTTCTGCTCCGTGTCCTTCGTTTCGACGGGAGGCTCCGCCTTGGTCTCAGCCGATTTCGCCGCCGCCTGAGCTTTTGCTGCGGCGGCTTTTGCCGCAGCCACCTTGGCTGCAGCCGCCTTGGCCGCCGCCATTTTTTCTGCCGCATCGGCGGGCGCAGCGGGTTTTTCCGCTGCCGTAGGCTTTGCCGTCTCCGGATTCTCCGCTGCCGCCTTCTCCGCCTTGGCTTTCGCCTTCGCGGCAGCCTCCGCCTTTGCCTTGGCGGCGGCTTCCTTCTTTGCCTTTTCCTCCGCCGCCTCGACCTCGACCTGTGCCAGGAACGCCGCAAGGTCTGCGCGATCCTTGTCCGTCATCGCATCGTGGGTCATCGTCTCCTTGCTCCACGTCGAGATCGCATAGTCTTTGTCCCAGACGAGGGTCTTGACGGGGCAGACCTCCACGCAGAGGTTGCAGTAGAGACAGCGTCCCGACTTGTGCACATAGGACTTCATGTGACGCTTCTTCTTCGCGTCCTGCACGATCGTCAGATCGAGTGCCTTGTTCGGACACGCATTCGCACACATCGAGCAGCCGATGCAGACGCGCCAGTCCATTGCGAGGTTGCCCCCGCGGAAATTATCCGTCATCGGAAGCTTTTCTTCGGGATAGCAGAAGGTCTCCTTCTTGCCCCAGAGGTGCTTCCATGTAACACTCATGCCTGTCAAGAGGCCTTTTCCAAACATGTGAGCACCCCCTTAGACGATACCGAGAAGATACATCCCGAGCCCAGTCAAAAAGACGTTGAGAATCGAGAGCGGCACAAGCACCTTCCAGCCGAAGGTGAGAATCTGATCGACGCGCGTGCGCGGGAACGTCCAGCGGAACCACATGATGAGCAGCACCATGAGCACCGCCTTGATGCCGAACCAGACGAAGCCCGGCAGGAACGAGGGTCCGCTGTAACCGCCGAGGAAGAACGTTGTCGCAAGGATCGCCGCCGTCAGCAGGTTCGCGTACTCCGCAAGGAAGAACAGCGCCCAGCGCATGCCCGAGTACTCCGTAAAGGGTCCCGCGATGATCTCGGACTCGCCCTCTACGAGGTCGAACGGCGTGCGGTTCGTCTCAGCGACCGCTGCAATCAGAAAGATGATAAAGGCAAGCGGCTGCATGAAGATGAACCAGCTTGTCTGCGCCTGCATCTGCACGATGTCGTCCATGCGCAGAGATCCTGTAATCATGACGACCCCGAGCAGCGAGAAGAGCAGCGGTGCCTCATAGCTGAGCATCTGCCCGACGATACGCATACCGCCGATGAACGAGTATTTATTGTTCGACGCATAGCCGCCCATCAGAAACGGCAAGACCGCCTGCCCCGAAACGGCGAACAGCAGGAACACGCCCACATTCACATCCGCGAGCACCGCGCCCGCATCGAACGGGAAGAACGCATAGACGAGCGCCGCAGGAACGAAGAGCAGCGCGGGCGAGAGCGCCCAGACCACCTTGTCCGCGCCGGCGGGCATGATGTCCTCCTTGCTCATCAGTTTCAGCATATCCGCAATCGGCTGAAGCAGCCCGAAGCGACCGCCGACACGGTTCGGCCCGATACGCACCTGAATGAACGCGCAGATCTTGCGCTCGGCATAGGTAAAGACAATCGCCGCCATCGAGATGATTCCGAGCAGAATCGCAATGCCGACAAAGGTCATGACAAGATCGACCACAAACGGGATCGGCACAACGCTGTAAACAGCTGCACGCAGCATGAGCGCAATCGCTCCCAAGAAAGAAAGCTCCATCATTTTCCTCCTTCCTCAGCAGTCCACTTCGCCCATGATCGGGTCGATGGATGAATACGCCGCAACCGAGTCGCCGATGAGCATGCCACGGCACATCGCGTTCAGCCCCTGCATATTGACGAACGAGGGGCGGCGGATGTGGATGCGGTACGGCTTCGTCGTACCGTCGCTGACAATGTAGAAGCCGAGCTCGCCGCGCGTGCCCTCCGTGCGGCTGAACACCTCGCCCTTCGGCGGCTTGATGACCTTCGGCACCTTCTTCGCCATGTAGTCGCCCTCGGGCAGACCGTCGATCGCCTGACGGATGATCTTCGCGCTCTCGGCGATCTCACTTAGCTTTACCATATAGCGATCCCAGTTGTCGCCATTCTTGCCGACGGGAATGTCAAAGTCAAAATCATCGTAGACGCTGTAGCCATCCACCTTGCGCAGGTCAAAGGCAAGCCCCGTTGCGCGCAGATTCGGCCCCGTCATATTGTAGGAGAGCGCCTGCTCCGTCGTCAGGGGAGACGTGCCCACGATGCGGCGCACAAAGATCTCGTTGCCCGTCAGGAGCTTGTTGTACTCCTCAAGGAAAATCGGCACCTCGTCGAGGAATGCACGGATCAGCACCTCTGCCTCAGGAGTGAGATCTTCCTTGACCCCGCCGATGCGGATGTAGTGAAAGGTCTGGCGCGCACCGCAGACGAGATTGAAGATGTCGAGGATCTTCTCGCGGTCGCGGAAGCAGTAGAGCATCCCCGTCGACGCGCCGAGATCGTTTGCAAGCGTCCCGATAAAGATCAAATGACTGTTGATGCGGTTCAGCTCCGCCATAATGACGCGGATGTACTCCGCGCGCGGCGTTGTCTCGATGCCCGCAAGCTCCTCGACCGCAAGCGCATAGCCAAAATTGTTGTTCATCGCAGAGATGTAGTCAAGGCGATCCGTATAGGGGAGTCCCTGCACATACGTCCTGTCCTCGAGCAGCTTTTCGATGCCGCGATGGAGATAGCCCATGATCGGTGTCGCCTTGACGATGCGCTCACCGTCAAGCTCGAGCTGCACCTGCAGAACGCCGTGCGTCGAGGGATGCTGCGGTCCCATGTTGAGCGTATAAGTCTCGCTGCGTACCATCAGATCCCCTCCCTTCGGATGCGCGGGATGTTCGGGGGCGGAGGCGGGACGAAGTCCTTGCGCAGCGGATGCCCGACGAAATCATCGCGGTGGAACACGCGCCTGAGATCGGGATGCCCCGTAAATGTAATGCCCATGAGGTCATAGACCTCGCGCTCCTCAAACTCTACGCCCGGGAACACCGCCGTCGCGGACGGCAGGACGGGCGCGTCGTGCGGCAGCGTGACCTTCACCGTCAGCCAGTGCATAAGGGCGGGAGAAAAGAGATGATAGACCATCTCGAAGCGATCCTTCCAGTCGACCGCCGTCACGTTCTCCATGCGCGTGAGCTGCAGGGCAGAGTCGTCGCGCAGGAACGTGAGGAATGCGACGAGTTCGTCCGCCCCGATATAGAGGGCAGGCCGCGCAGCCTCCGCATCGTACTCCGCATTTGGAAAGGCGATCTTGAGCCCCGCAAGCACCTCTGGAGATACATATGCTTTTCTCATGCGTTCACCGCCTTCGCTGCCGCCTGCTCTGCCCAGTACGCGCGCTCTGCCGCCACGCGCTCGGGGTGGAGAATCTTCTCACGCAGCTTCAGCATCCCGTCGATCAGCGCCTCGGGACGCGGCGGACAGCCCGGAATGTAGACATCCACGGGCAGAATCTCATCCACGCCCGGCACAACGGCGTAGGAGTCCGCGAAGGGGCCGCCCGCAATTGTACACGCGCCCATGGCAATCACGTATTTCGGCTCGGGCATCTCCTCGTAGAGACGCACAATCGGGTCAGCCATCTTCCACGTCAGCGTCCCCGCAACGATCAGGAGATCCGCCTGACGCGGGCAGGGGCGGAAGACCTCGTAGCCGAAGCGCGCGAGGTCGAAGCGCGCCGTCGCCGTGCTCATCATCTCGATCGCACAGCAGGCAAGCCCCGAGGAGAGCGGCCAGATGGAGCTGGCATGTGCCCAGCGCAGGAGCTCATCGAGTTTTACCACGAAGACATTGTGCCGCAGACTTTCGGGAACGCGATCCGCTATCTCCATGTGAGATCCCCCTTTCGCCACGCATAGCCGAGTCCGAGCGCGAGAATCCCGACGAAGACGAACATCTCGAGCAGCGCGAACAGTCCGAGCATCCGGAACTCCACCGCCCACGGATAAAGGAACACCGTCTCGATGTCAAACACAATGAAGAGCAGCGCGTAGAGGAAATACCCCGCGCGGAACTGCACATACGGCGAGCCAATCGGGTCGACGCCGCACTCGTAGGGGATGTATTTCTGCGGCGACGGCTGCTTCGGCTGCAAGAGAAACGCAGGACCGAGCGCCATGACGGGGAACAGCAGCGCCACCACGAGAAAAATTCCCAGACTTCCAAACTCTCCCATACACAGACCTCCTTATTAGAGAATAAAATAAATACATAGGAAAAACAAATAATCAAAAACAATAATTGATAGGTAAAAAAATTATGTCGATTGCGGTGTATATTACATAAAATTTATACCCTCTGGTATGTATGATAAAATCTATGTATAATATAACCGAAAAGCTCTTTTTTTACAAGGAGAGCGAGGAAAAAACTTCCATTTATATTCATTCTTTTTTTACTGTTTATGACATCGTTTGAAAGAAATGTTTTTTCCTGCTATAATCATAGGCGATAAAGGAGAACGCTTCATTGACTGAAGCAACAACTTCTCCATCCAGAAGGAGTTATTTTCACGATGCTGTTACACCGTAAATCCGTCGAACTGCTTGCCCCTGCGGGTACATGGGATGCCATGACTGCGGGCATCGCAGCGGGTGCGGATGCCGTCTATCTCGGCGGCAAACATTTCAATATGCGGCTGCACGAGGGCGATTTCAATTTCGATGACGAGCACCTCAAAGAAGCGGTTGACTACGCACACGCCCACAACGTCGAGCTCTACGTCACGCTCAACAACCTCATCAGCAATGAGGAACTGCCCGCACTGCGCGACTACCTTGCCTATCTCAACGAGATTCGTCCGGACGCAATCCTTGTGCAGGACTTCGCCGTCCTAGAGCTCGTACACGAGATGGGCATCACCGTCCCCCTGCACACCTCCGTCATGATGAACACGCACAACGAGCACGCCATTGAAAAGCTCAAGGAGTATGGCATCACGCGCATCGTCGTCGGGCGCGAGATGACGCTCTCCGAACTCGCGCTCTTCCGCACGCGCACGGGCATAGAGGTCGAGTACTTCATGCACGGCGATATGTGCATCTCCGAAAGCGGACAGTGCATCCACTCCGGCGTACTCTTCGGACAAAGCGGCAACCGCGGACGCTGCATGAAAATCTGCCGCTGGCCGTTTGCCCTCATCAACGAGGAGACAGGCGCGGTGCTCGATGCGGACAGCCCCGGACCCTACAAGCTCGCCCTGAAGGATATGTGTATGTACCGCTCCATCCCCGCGCTCATTCAGGCGGGCGTCTACTCGTTCAAAATCGAGGGACGCATGCGCTCGCCCGAGTTCATCGGCCGACTCGTCTCCACCTACCGCAAGGCAATCGACGCCTACATCGCCGACCCGAACGGCTACACAACGGATGAGGCGGGCTGGCGCACACTCTACGAGAACCGCGTGCGCGACTACACGACGACGTTCGCATTCGGTCAGCCCACCGCTGTCGACATTGGCATGACGGGCGAGCGCGAGCCGCGCTTCTTCAGTCAGGCGGTCGAGGAGGCGGGCTTTGCCGACGAGGTGCTGCGCTCTGAACGCCCGATTGAAAAGGAGAATGCCCCGAGCCGCCATCTGAGCGTACGCGTCGGAACCATCGATGCGGCACGCGCGGCAATCGATGCAGGTGCGGATACGGTCTATGTCGGCGGTGAGGCGTTCCGCCCCAACCGCCCGTGGAAACTCACGGACTATGAAGACATTGTCCGCTATGCGGCAGGTCGCACACGCGTCGTCGTGAATACGCCGCGCACGACCATGCGCCGTGAGTGCGGCGAGCTCGAACAGTTCTTTACCGCGCTGAACGACATCGACATCGACGGCATCATGGTCGGCAACCTCGGCACGCTAAAACTCGCACGCACGCTCACAAAGCTGCCCGTGCAGGCAGATCACTCGTTCAACATCTTCAACCATCTTGCCGTTACCTTCCTCAAGGAAAACGGTCTGACGATGGCGACCGCCTCCTACGAGCTGTCCTTTGGGCAGCTGCGCGAGATCGTCGAGAACGCTGTGCTGCCGATTGAGGCGGTTGTCCACGGTGCGTACGAGTCCATGATCTGCGATTACAACTTCCCCGCGATGTCGCTGCCAAACTACAGCGAGCTTTCCGCGCCGGAGCTGATGGATATACACTATGCCTTCCGCGACGAGGCGGGCGGCGTACACGCCATTCGCGTCGACCAGTACGGGCGCAACCACATCTACTTTGCAAAGGATCTGTGCCTCTATCCCTACCTTGAGAAATTCAACGGCCTTGGCTCCTACCGCATTGAGGCGCAGGACTATACACCTGAGCAGACGGCGGAGATTGTTCGTATCTACCGCGCCGCGCTCGACCGCCTTGCTGCGGGCAGTGACGGTTTCCGAGCGGCGGACTTTGACCGCCTCACTGAGATTGCGCCGCGCCCCTTGGGCATTGGCACCTACCGTTTCCGCCAGAGCCGCAATTCCATTTGACATAGAAAGCGTATTCCATGGACATAGCTTCCCCAAACGAGAACAATTACATCGGCGCAGCCGCCATCCTTGAGAAAAAGCAGAAATACATCATGCCCTGCCTTGGGCATTTCTACAGCGAGCCGCGCCAGATTGTACGCGGCGAGATGCAGTACCTCTACGACAGCGAGGGCAGGAAATATCTTGACTGCTTTGCGGGGGTCTCCGTCATCAACTGCGGGCACTGCAATCCCGCGATCAATGCCGCCGTCACGGAGCAGCTGAACACGCTCCAACACGTCTGCAACATCTACCTCACGGAGAACTTCGTCAACCTCGCCGAGCAGCTTGCACGCATCACACCGGGAAAACTCCAAAAGAGCTTTTTCTGCTCCACGGGCACGGAGGCGAACGAGGGCGCGGCACTCCTCGCCCAGATTGCCACAGGCAGCAGCGAGTTCATCGCCCTGCGCGGCGGTCTCCACGGGCGCACGAAGCTCACGATGAGCCTCACGGGCATCTCCATGTGGCGTACAGACCCGAATCCCGTCGGCGGCATCCACTTTGTCAAGAACCCCTACTGCTACCGCTGTCCGCATCAGCATACACCCGAGGAGTGCGGGATTGACTGCACCTACGAACTCGAGGAGACGATCAAGAGTGCCACCTCGGGGCGCCCCGCCGCCTTTATCGCCGAGACGATTCAGGGCAATGCGGGCATCATCGTCCCGCCGAAGAACTACTTCAAGCGCGTCAAGGAGATCCTCGACCACTACGGTATTCTCTTCATTGCGGACGAGGTGCAGACGGGCTTCGCGCGCACGGGCAAGATGTTCGCCATCGAGCATTTTGGCGTTGCCCCCGACATTATGACCATGGCGAAAGCGCTCGGCAACGGCGCGCCCATCAGTGCATTCATTGCGACCCCCGAAGTCGCGGATACCTACACGAAACCCGGCGCATCGACCCTCGGCGGCAACCCCGTCTCCACAACGGCAGGGCTTCAGGTCATCCGCTACATCGAGGAGCACGATCTCATGGGGAACGCCGAACGGCGCGGAGCGCAGCTGCGCGCAGGACTCAGGGAAATCCAAAAGCGCCACCCCATCATCGGCGACGTACGTGGACTCGGACTGATGGTCGGCGCAGAGTTCGTCCATGCGGACAAGTCCCCCGCCGCCGCCGAACTGGACGCTGTGCTCGAAGAACTCAAGAACAGGGGCTTTATTGTCGGCAAGAATGGCATCGGGCGCAACGTCATGGCATTTCAGCCGCCGCTCATCATTACCGAGGACAACATCAGCGACGTGCTGAACGCGCTGGAACTTGTCCTTACAGAGAAAGGAATCTAAGGGGTGCATCATGGCAAAACGATTCTACGATCTCACCGTCGCGGGCTGCAAGCGCCGCCTTTCCATCATCAACCTCAATGAGCATCTCGCCATTGCAGGCTTCATCATGCTTGGTGACGTGGAACTGTGCGTAAACTGTGCGCGGGAGCTGGCAAAGAAAATCCCCGCCGATACCGAGATCATCATGACCGCAGAAACAAAGGGCATCCCCCTCGCGGCGGAGCTTGCGCGCCAGCTCGGCATGCCCTACTACATTACGGCGCGCAAATCCGTCAAAGCATACATGGAGGATCCAATCTGGGTCGAGGACGAGTCGATTACGACGATGGGCAAGCAGCGTCTCTACCTCATGAACACGGATATCGAGCGGATTGCGGGGCGGCGTGTGCTCCTCCTCGACGATGTCATCAGTACGGGCGGCTCGATGCTCGCACTCGGAAAGCTTGCAAAAAAAGCAGGTGCACACATCATCGGGCAGGCTGCGGTGCTTGCCGAAGGCGATGCAGCAAAGCGGACGGACATCATCTTCCTTGAGGCACTCCCGCTCTTTGCGGCTGAATAGAGAGGCGGCATCTCTTGCACCAGTACCTCTTCTACATCGGCGACTTCCCCATCCGCTCCTACGGCGTCGTCATATCGCTCTCCATCCTGCTCGCGACGGGCGTCGGCTACTTCCTCGCAAAGGCGGACGGACGCGGCTACGAAAAGCACGTCCCCGATCTCGGCATCTACTGCGGCATCGCGGGGTTGCTCGGAGCACGCCTCTGGGACGTATTCTTCTTCGACTGGGATTACTACCAGCACCACCTGACCGAGATCCTGAACGTCTGGCAGGGCGGTATGGCAATCCAGGGCGGCGTCTTTCTCGGCGTGCTCGTCGGCATCCTTTACAGCCGCAAGCACAGACTTGACACCATACACTTCATGGACATTGCCGCCCCCGCCATCGTCCTCGGACAGGCGCTCGGACGCTGTGCGAATCTCCTCAACGGGGATGCATTCGGCGCACCGACGGGCAGCAATTTCGGCATCCTCTACCCCGACACCACCCTCGCACACCACACCTACGGTGCGCAGCCG
>ERZ772960.2139-NODE-2139-length-14748-cov-10.799769_pt1 | contig 14748 bp, 14 predicted proteins | sample MGYA00580678_ERZ772960 | MGnify/ENA primary metagenome ERZ772960 (study PRJEB29015, sample SAMEA2737930) | human oral metagenome | biome: human oral; feature: human-associated habitat; material: dental | place: China | collected 2059 ... | reverse complement strand
TTCACATTCATAAGCCTCTATAGGGCGACGACGAATATTCGTATAAAGATAATCATGTACAAAAGTACGCATATCCAAATCTGACACGTTCCTTAAATTAAGGTAATTATGAAAGCATGTCCAGAGAAGTGAGATCCATTTTTCTGTTCTAATACCAAAATTCGGACCAATTGAAACAAGTTTAGGACGTTCAGATAATTGAGAAGAAATGACATTTATTTTACCATAAACATCACACCAATTATATGCTTCCTCATCTATTTTTTTCTTATCATCAGCATCAATAAAAATTTTCTTTCCGTCTATAATGATAGGTATACTACTATTATTTTCTAAATGCGTAGAGAGCATGTGCCGCGGGAAATATGACACATCAAAAACTATCTTAGCCGTTTTATAAAGATGTTTTAAACCGAGAATATAATAATTTGTATAATTAAATCTACAGCGAGAATCTATATATATATCCATTTTTAATGATTTTTTAATTGCTTTATTCGAAAGGAAGTCAAATTCTAAAAGTGATTTTGTTACAAAATATGTAGCATCTAGCCCTATACTAATTTTCTTTTCAAATTCTTTTTTGTAAAATAAATAAGCACAAAAGCAAGAAAGTGCTATGTTTTTTTGTGATATAGCTCCATAAATCTATACCAGAAAATCGAAATTATCTAAAAATCAATGAAAAATATTGTATTCACGTAATCTATAAAGTAAACCGTATTTAAGAACAAGAAAATAACCTAATAAGCGTATTATAAAAGGAGAGCTACAGTTCATTATTACTTTTTCTCTCAGATTCATTTTATAATGATATTCATTAATATCTGATTTTATTTGCTTTATATATGGGTGATTATGATCTGCTATTTCCTTCGAACAACTTATTGCTAAATTACATAATCCTTGTAATCTGACCCACAAAATATCATTTATATATTTCTTTTTCATTTCATCACCAATAAGAGAAGTTCTGCAGCTGTCATACAACGATTCATAATCTATATTTTTATTTATACTATGAGAGACACTGCCTGCATGTCTTATATAGTTATACACTTTCTTAAAGACAAAACGTGGAGGGCGAGATAAAGAAAAGACTATCTTTATATTCATTAGCATATCCTCACCATATTTTATCTCTGAAGGGAGACTAAAAATATTATTTTCAAAGATAGTTTTCTTAAACAATTTACCCCATGGACTTGGTTCTAATTTATCTCCTCTTAAAACAGCACGACGTGCTTCTTCCAAAGTAAGCGAATATGGAGATGGAGGTTCCGTAAAAAATCCTATTACTAATTCTGTCTCATTAGCCATAGAAACAAGATTAGTTATTGATTCTTGAGGTAAAGTATCATCGGCATCCACAAATGCGATCCATTGTCCTGAACAATGTTCTACTCCAATTTTTCTCGCAGAAGTCACTCCTCCATTTTGTTTGTGGAAGACTCTTACTCTATTACACTCCAACTTGTCACATAGTTCTGCGGAACCATCTGTACTACCATCATCTATTAAAAGAATCTCAAGATTCTTATATGATTGTTTCATAAGACTCATAATACAATCTTCTAAATACGCAATAGCATTATAGACAGGAACAATAATGGAAACTAATGGATTATTCATAAATATCATTAAACTTTACTTTTATCTAAAACGTGTATAATATAGCCTAAAAATAAGAACATATACCAGATTAAAGCTAGCTTTACCTTATCTTGTCTACGTTTTTCTATAGACAGGCAGAAATAAAATCTCCAATAATTTATAGCTGATTTAATTTTAATCTTTAATGGAATATCATATCTTAGCATTTCTGCATAGGTCATAGTTGTGGCTATTGGACTATCCATTCTACTTCTTGTAATTGCTGAAGTTATTCCTTCTTGCTGATATTCCACTAAATATATGATTTTATTTATATGTCGTAGCTTATACTTAGATGCAATTCTATTCCAAATTAAAACTTCTGGACAAAATCTTTCCCCCCTTATCTCTGGGAAGGGAAACTCACGTAGGACAGAAGTACGGAATACCTCTTTCATATCTCCATCTACTTTTAATTTAAATCTAACATCCCTTGTTGTTGCATCTATATAGCCAATATTAATATGATTAGATAACTCTATATTCAAAAGATGAACTTCTTTTGGAAATCCTGTACCTATGATACTACCATCATTGATGTCTCCATCGAGACCACATATACCTCCAATAGAATTATCATATTTCGTTTGCTCCCAAACTTCTGCAACTGTTTGAAGAGCATTTGAAGGTAAAATATCATCAGAATCAGCAATAAAAAATAATTCTCCATTCGCTTTCTGCACTCCCATATTAACAGCAGTATGCTTTCCTCCATTTTCTTTTTTATAGTAGTGTATCGGGAAGTCCTCACAAGCGTGTTTATCCTGTATCATTTTTATGACACAACTGGTTTCATCTGTACTACCATCATCCACGATAATCCACTCGAATTCCTTATTTTTTTGTTTACAGAGGCTCTGATAAAGTCTATTTAATAAATTTCCTCTATTATAAGTAGGTGTAAATACAGTTATCATAAATTATAAAGCTTATCATTATCGTAAGAATGGTCATATTCATACATTTCCTCAATGAAGTCTCCTTCTCTGATTCCTGGAGTAAGAAATGTTTTGTATGGATAGAGGAATATTCCCCATGAAGATAGTATTCGATAAAAGAGTACAAAACACATCATCGTAATAAAACCTTTTAATGGTACTGCAGATTTAGGTCTACAAAGTCTTTCTAATATAACAATAATTCCTATTAAACAATACCATGCAATACGACCACCATCAGAGGATTTACAAAAGAATAGTAAAACGCCACAAAACATTAAATAAACATTGGACATTGTTAAAGAATATGTATCTTTATCAATATTATGATAATTCTTTAGAAAAATAAGGAGGAAGAGTATAGACTCTATAACATACTCTATTCTAAAACCATATTCAGCAGTATTTGCATATCCAGCAATTCTTGCATTATTCATAGCATCTCCCGATAAAGCAAAGACATATTTAGGCGCACCACTAACTCCTATAAGGAGTAAAACTGTCATGAATAATATAATTCTATCTTTACTGAACTTCTGCCTTGGAATAAAATATAGAAATAGCATGTATGCTGCAGAGTTATGGATTAATGTTGCTATTATAACTAATAACAAATAATATTTAAATCTTCGTTGAACAACATAATCTACTGCAAACCATATAATTCCAGCTGCTAATACTTGCCTTAGATAGGTAAAAGTAAAGAAAAACATTAAGCCTTCAAATATAAGAAGAGCAAAAAAAGGATTCTTCGTATACTTATAGAAATTGATTGCATATATAATATATAAAAGAAGAGTATAAACAAGTATAAATATGTATCTATTCGGAGTAAACAGAACTATAGCATCATTAATCAAACCAAATATCGGTTCTTTTCCAAAGAATTGAAGAAAATTCTGATCAAATAGGACACCATTTGTAATACTCTCATGCATTTCTTGGAAAACCTCACAGTATATATATCGATCATACCCGCCTAACATATCAGCTAAACCAACGAACAAGCCAATACAAAGACAGAATATGAAGAAAAAAGGTTTAGATACTTTTGTATAACCCGTATGAGTCCACGCACAGATAGCTGTTACAAGAAATAAAACAAAATAATAAGCCATTACAATATTATCTATATAATAATTATCTAATATCTATATTAATTCTTTATCGATGTCGTATTAGAGATAAAATTCGACAAACAACAACACCCCACATTCGGTTAGCTATTAAAAGAAAAAGATCATATTTTTTTATGCCTGTTTTCTTTATAGGGTACAATCCCTTTGCTCGATATTTTATCAGATTCTGTCTAATTTCTTTTATTGGATACAATGTAACTAAACTATAAATATATCCGACTGAGCTTATGTTAAGAAGAAACTGAAAGATATTCTTCTTTTCACCAGCCATCGTCTCAATATCCTTCTTTATAAGAGAATGTATTATATGTGTATCATCACTCAACTTCCTTAAATTAGACAAAGATCTACTTCTTGATGTAGAATTAACATTCAGCTGATTATAGATATACCCATAAACAGGAATACAAAGTACATGTTCCATATCAACAATAGCTTTCACATCAAAATACATATCCTCAATATTCTTAGTACCATCTACGAAACGATGTTTAAGGATTGCATTTCGACGAAAGATTTTATTCCAAAGATACAGACTTTGATGTCGATACAAATATTTAACTCCATCTATCTTTTCTTGAGAATGATAATCTGTATGTTCTATTAAAGCTTGGGAATATTCTTTTTTATAATTAAAGCAGATAAGTTCTGTATCTTCCAATTCTAATAGACTTTCTAATGGGAAACTATTTGTTGTATCCCAAATAACCTGGTCATCGGCATCTACAAACCAGACCCATTTACCTTGGACCTCTTCTAATCCACGATTACGAGCAGTTGAAGCACCTTTATTTGTCTGTTGAATCAATCTAACCTCAGGATGAGTCTGAGATATTTGTTGGGTAATCTCTGCTCCTTTATCAATACTTCCATCATCCACCACTAATATTTCTTTACTAGAATGGACTATGGGTAGTGATAATATAGATTCAATACATCTCTGAATGTATTGTTCACAGTTGTATAATGGGATAATAAATGAAATTTTTATCATTTTCGTATGTAATGATACATTCTTGCCAACAAATATGTTGGATAATTCATATACTTCTTTAGAACATAGAAATGACTCCTAAGCATTATTTTTCTTTTTTCATCTGACTGTTCTAAGCTTTTTCCCTCAAGATGAATAATTTTAGGCGCAGAAAGTAGCATACGTTTATAGCCAGCTTTTGCCATACGAAACTGCAATTCTCCCTCCTCTCCATAAATCCATATAGCATCAGGATTATCATTAATGATAGTATCTAATTGTGGAAAACTTAAGCTAATATAATTACCAATAGGATAATTTAATAATATTCTAAATGGTAAAAGAAACCTAAGGAAAAAATTATACCACCATGGTACTGGCAATAAACAAATTTCTATTAAGTTCCTTTGCAATAGAATCTATCTGTTCTTTAGAAAGCCGATTTAAATTATACGAATAAAGAATTACCTCTATACTTTTATCTCTACCAGCAAGTAAATGATAAGGCAATGCACTCGTACCACGGATATTTTCCGCAGCGGGCATCATCACAGAAATCATAGTGACTTTCATATTATTCTATACTTTTAAACGACTTGTGATAAATTATTTAATTAAACAAGGAATATTCAAAAAAAACCTTACAAATAATGATTTCTTCAATGAATCAAAATTTCCTTTCATTGGATATAACTGTTCTTTTTTCAATTCATCTATAATAACAGAATTAATACCAAGTTGTCCCCATACTTTCTTGTTTTTATACAAGGAATAAACCAAACCAAATAAAACATTTTGGCTTCGATTATATATCACATTATATAACTGGGGATTTGTATCTTTAAAAGATAAAGCTAAACTCCTAAAGGACTTAATAATATAAATATCATCCTTAATATACTTTATCTTCTTTTCTGGAATCAGAGAGTTACGAGTCGAATTTGGATGATAAATATACAGATAGGGAATTATATCACTAAAAACAACCTTCTGCGCACATGGCATCAGCCTATATGTCAACTCCACATCTTGATGTGTAATCCCCTTTACAAAGAATACATCATTATCTAAAAATAATTGTTTTTTTGCAATTAAAGCACAGATAGAAGAAGGATAATAGCCAGAAATAACAGCTTCTACGCCAGATAAAACATTATTATGCTTGACTGTAGGCTGACTACATCCAATATCTAAATATTTGCCATCTTCAGTTATATTCTGAAGTTGAACAGCCAAAATATCTAAATTATTATACTTATCTAAAGCTAAAAAAATCTTTGGTAACTGATCACTTATAAGTTTATCATCTGCATCTACACACCAAACATATTCTCCTTTGCAAGTTTTTATTCCATAATTCCTCGCAGTACTCTGTCCTTGGTTCTCTTGAGTTAAGTATGTTACATTAGAATATCTTGAAGCATAGTCTTGAGCTATCTCTGGAGACTTATCCTTTGATCCATCATTAACTATAACTACCTCGTACAAATCCTTGGATAAATTTGCTAAAAGAATAGAATCTAAGCAAATCCCAATGTACTTCTCTGCATTATACATTGGAATTATTATGCTCATTTTTAAGTCAGTTTTTAATTCCATCATTAATTAAACTTATATAGTCGAAATCATCAAGAAATCTTTTTAGACCAAATATATTTTTATATTCAAGTATTTTGCCAGGAAACCAATTATCATAAAGAGCACCACCTTCATAGAAAGAGAAAAGGTTTGATAAAGTTTTATTAATAGATGAAATTACCATCTTTTTCTCTTTCAAAGCATTTAAAGAGTTAAGTTCCTTTTCTCCAATACCTTTTCCTTCCCACAAAATAATCATATTTTCAAAGTCTACTCTAGTAAAACGTTCTATCCATTTACTTTTAGCTTCTTCAAAATTTGAGTAATGAACAAATCCAATTTTTACAACTCGCCCATTAAGTTTTATTCCACCAACTGGATAAGAATAATTAGAATCATCTACTTTGAAAACATTGCATTTAGAAAATTCTCTTATATTTGACACAAAGAAAATAAAATCATCTGCGCTATAAAAGAGTGTATTTATTGTAGGAGTATCAAATTTTAAACCCAAATCATGTAAAATGACTCCACCTGTACAGTTATTACAAATAATACTACATTTATCCTTATAGCAAGTCTTTGCTTTATTTTTATGATACCATCTTCTAGGATTAGCCATAACACGTGAGGCTAATCCTTTTAGACGATTGATAAAAAAGTTCTTATAGTCTACCATCTACAAGAGTTCTATTTAAGAAGCCTTTGACATCATAAATTACACCATTCTCATTCAATTTTTCTCTCCAGTCTGTATCAGCAAACTGCTTGTGAGAAACAGCAAGAATAATCGCATCGTATTTCTTATCTTTAGGCAAAGTTTCAACTGCATCGATTCCATATTCTTTCTTCACCCTATCCTCATTAGCCCATGGGTCAAAGACCGTAATGTTTGAAGTGTATTCTGACAATGTAGAATAAATATCAACAACCTTAGTATTACGTACATCAGGACAATTCTCCTTAAAGGTGATTCCAAGTATTAAGATATTAGAATCTTTGACGAGTGCACCCTTTTTATTCATCATCTTGATAGTCTGATTTGCAACGTAATCTCCCATACCATCATTCAATCTACGTGCTGCAGACATAATGCGTGGCAGAACTCCATACACTTGTGCCTTCTGAATTAAGTAATATGGGTCTACACTGATGCAGTGTCCACCTACTAATCCTGGACTTAATTTTATAAAGTTCCATTTCGATGCTGCGGCTTCAATAACATCGCGTGTATCAATTCCCATTGCATTAAATATCTTTGCCAATTCATTCATAAATGCTATATTGACATCGCGCTGAGAATTCTCAATAATTTTCGATGCTTCAGCAACTTTTATCGAAGGGGCTTTATGCGTTCCGTTAATAAGAACTGCATTATACACATTATCTACCAAATCAGCAATCTCAGGGGTAGAACCTGATGTTACCTTTTTAATTTTCTCTACAGTATGCTCCTTATCGCCTGGGTTAATACGCTCAGGAGAATAACCTGCAAAGAAGTCTTTGTTAAATGTTAAGCCAGAAACTTTCTCGACAACTGGTAAACATTCTTCTTCAGTTACACCAGGATATACTGTTGACTCATAAACAACAATATCTCCCTTAGAGATAACTTTACCAACAGTTTCACTTGCACCCCAAAGAGGTTTCAAGTCTGGACGATTATTTACGTCAACAGGCGTTGGTACAGCTACAACATAAAAATTACAGTCTTTAATATCCTCCAGATTAGTTGTACAGACAAATCCATCTTTTAAAGCAGATTGTAATAACTCATCTGACACTTCTAATGTAGCATCATGACCTGCCATTAACGCATCTACTCGACTTTGATTCATATCAAAACCAACAGTCTTAAACTTTGTTGAGAATAATCTTGCCAAAGGCAAACCAACATAACCTAAGCCGATAACGGCGATTTTATACCTTTCCATTATTCTTTATTTATTTTTATTATACTAACTTATAAAAAGAAGGACTAAGTTTTTAAAAGCATTTTAAGATAAAATGATATCACATAATTTCACTCCTAGCTATCTTATTCTTTTAACACCAGTTAGATCAATTGCTTCCCCCATAGCTTTCTGTCCAAACTGTGAGAAATAATAACAGTTCGCTCCTGCAGAAGTAAAAGTAATCTCACCAAAATAGATTTTTCCATTAATATTATAAAAATCTACTCTGACAACTGGAAAATCTTTGGATAAATTAGCTGCATACTCAAGCATCTTTTCAAGATTATCTGGGGCAGGAAAACAAGTGTCACCATTTGGTCTATAAGCCTCATCTAAATATTCTCGCTTAGTTGCCCATGTCTTTGCATCATAAATATCATAACTTGCTGTTAAATGACCATTTTCATCTTTATACCTATCATAGCATAAAAAGATAAAATCAGGAACACCATTAAAACACCATACTTTATAATCAACCATTGAACTTGATAAATCCTTAAGTTTCTTTTCCTCTAAAAGTTCTTCAACAATAATTCTAGGTTTAATACTAAGATAATGAGGCTCACAAGTTGTGTATCCTATAGGATGCAATTTTGATTCTAAATCCTTACAAATTTCATCAAGATTTGTTTTAGATTTATCCGTTATAATATGCGTGGAACCACTGTCATGCGTACATTTTATAACAAACTTTTCTGGCAACGCAGCAAAATCAATTTCATCTATACTATTCCATACGCCATAACAATCAACTAAAATATCTTTATACCCTTTTTCTTCTATATATTTCCTTACTTCATACTTATCTGTCAATTGCGACCATAATGACGTATCTGTCATTGCTTCTATCCACATTATCTTCTCATCTAGAGTTTGTGGATTATCCCAGTTAATATTCTTATGATGAGCAGATCTATATTGTAAACTTAATGCCTTTTTAGGGCTATCAAGAACTAATCTTTTGTAGTAATTGGAACGAAACAATTCCGCATAAAATTTATTCCTTATAGTTTCAAAAGGATGTAAAAGAATATTTCTAAGATCCATATTATTTCTTTTCAATAGTTTGATATATATTTTTTATCTTTAATAGATTAACCTCTTTTGAATTCAATCTAAGTAAAATCTCTCTATTCAGTTTTTTTTCTTCTATAGTTAATGGAGTAAACAGATGCAAATCAATCAGATCATTTTCAATGGTAAAAACATGACAGCCTTTTTCTTTAAAATACTTATAATTAACAGATGACTGCGGCAGAAACAATTTAACTCCTACCCACAACAACTCAAAAGCATTGCCTAAAGAAGCCTGCTGTTCGTATCCTAAAATAGCATGACTACAAGTTGATAGTAAAGAAAAATAATCTGTTAAAGACATAAAATTTCGAACAGGGCAAAAGTTTTTTCCAAAAATCTTTTTTCCATAATTAACAATATCTTTTATATAAAAATCATCACCACCATAACTTAAAGGAACAATAACCTTTTTGTCTTCTATCTTTATTGTTGTAAAACGATTAAAAATATCGAAGTGATTATTAGCAATAGCCCCAGAGTTTCCAATAAGTATGTTACTTCCCAGTTCAGGGAATTCAAGACTTTCTTTCTTTGTATATTTAGATTTCAAAGCAAAATAAGGGAGTTCCAGATGTTGAGCTCTAAAAGACTTATATTCTTTTATGAAATCATATTCTATTGGTAAACAACCAGAAAAATAGTCTATTCTATTGATTGCACACTTAATCTCTTTTCTATGAATTTGAGAATAAAGCCAAGATTTTAAATTAAAATAAATTTTACCTTTATAATGCTTCCACCAATATCTATTTGTAATAGGATGGAGTCTTCTTAACTTAACAAATGGTTGAATTTCGCTTGGAGTACGATACAAATCAAATCCCCATGCCTTCCATAAAACTTTAATATTACGATCTATTTTATTAATAGCAAACCATGGAATACAGGATAAACTATGTAAGATGACTAAATCATATCCATTATTATTTATAAAATTCAAACAGTCATTTTTGTTTATCTGTTTAATATATTCTGTTTTAGTAATATATTGATATTTTTTTGACACATCATCTCTAATGATAATATACTCATGTTTATGTTCTCCCTTAGTTGCCTCAAATACTTCTATTAAGGCATCAATAAATTTATCATCTACTAAAATATTTAATATTTTCAACATTCTTATTTAGTTTTGCTCATTTCTAATATATTATTTTCTTTATTTACTATATATCAAATATTGTTATTATCTAATATTTTTATTGCGTAAACTGAATATTATCTTCTTAATTTCTAAATATTCTTCATTTTTATTCCACTCATAATATACAATTGATAAAACTGAAAATATTGCCAATTGGATTATTAATTGCAATATTATTTGTATTGAAAGAAAAGTAATGCTCCAACTTAATGCTCCAAAGCACAATGAAACAATTATAAAAGGGAGAATATCTTTAAACTGATTTAGAAATGAATAGTTTATTAGCTTCTCAGAATAGTGTGCATTTATAGCAAAGCATAAGAAGCTACTTACAACACCAGCCCAAAGCATAACTTTGATACCTAAGAAGATTCCAATGACAATAGGGATTGTACCAATAATCTTCTTTATTATCTCTAATTTAAGGAATAAATCTGACCTTCCCATAACTGTCAATACATTAAGATTTATAGCATGTACAGGATAAAGTAAAGCTCCTAAGCATATAATTTGTAGATATTCGGCAGCAGGAAGCCATTTCTCGCCAATTAAAATCACTATCAGCGGTTTTGCCATTGCTGCTAACGCCATACTTCCTAAACAAGACACAAGCATCGACATCTTAATGATTTTTCTATAACCATATTTTAAACGTTCTGTATCGTCTTGCATTTTACTTAATGTTGGAAAGCTTACACGCTGAACCACTTGCGTAAGAGTATTAGAAAAAAGCCCAGAATAGCTTTGTCCTCTTTGGTATTGTCCTAAATCTGTTGATGAGTAGAACTTTCCAATAATAATTTGATAAAGATTACTATATGCAGTATTTATGAGGTTTGAAGCAAGCATTTTACTACCAAATCCCCATAAATAATGAAAACTGTTTTTTTTAAAAATAAACTTTATTTTCCATCTGCAATAATAGTTAAACATAATAACCCCTATGGCATAAGAAACCAAACCTTGTACAATGAGTGCCCAAACACCATAGCTCATTATTGCCATATATATTCCAATCACACCACTTAATATTGCCCGTGAAAATGAAATTTTAGTTGTTACTTTAAAATTGATCTCACGTGTGAATATCATATTAGGGATGGTAAGCAAGCCACTGAACAAAATTGGAATGCTTGTTATACGTAGAATATCTGTTAATTGTGGTTCTTTATAAAAAACTGAAACCCATGGAGCAGAAATAAAAAGTGCAATATATACTAATATTCCCATACCACAACTAAACCAAAACGCTGTAAGTTTATCTTCTTCTGTTAAATCGGTTTTACGTACCATAGCTTGCCCAAATCCGCTATCTGTAAATACCGTAGCAATAGCTGTGAAAACTGTAACCATACCTAATAGTCCGTATTCAGATGGTTGGAGTAGGCGAGCTAAAACGATACCCACCAAAAAACTAATTCCTAACGAGCCTGCTTGGTCTAGAAACGTCCATTTTACTCCAGTAATAGCCTTCTGCTTAAGCAAAGATTCTTCCTGAGGAGTATCATACTCTTTTGCTTGTAATTTATTGTCTTTATCAGAAAACATTTATTTTAATTATAGAAATATTTTATACAGTTGATATTTACTAAAGGAATTGTTTCTTTTTCTTGTTCAAAGCAGTTACTAGAAAATCCTTTGTTTTGTAAAGATACTTCTGTAAAAGTTATATTATAACTATACTTAAAACGGTCATTTTGTAAAAAGTCTCAACTTTGACTGGAAAAAGAGTTTTTGAGAATGTTCAATAATCCGACAAAACTAAATTTTCTTCCCTTATTTTCGTTTATAGAATAAGTTACACCTCACTAAATTCAACTATGTTTACATTTTAATTTATACTTGTACTATTTTGTATCGCATTAAGAATTTATCTTCTCTTTCCTCTTCTACTGTAAAACCTATTTTAGAATAAAATGTAAAAGCAGTATCATCTTTTGAAACCTCTAATCTAAGAACCATAAATTCTTTTTTTTTCTTAAGTTCTTCTATTAACTTTCTACCAATTCCAAGCCCCGCAACTTCACCATCAACACATATATAGGGTACATATATTTGAGATAAGTCCATATTATAATATACAAACATCATTGCAACTATTATTTGATTAGATTCAACATAATAGATAGAAGCATAAGACATTACTTTATTTATATATAATACCAAATTGCATACTTGTTCTTCAAAACATGGATGAAAATCATAAGAATGCTCTTTGACAAACCTATAGACTTCGTCATAAGGGAGGTTCTAAAAATTAGTTCATTCATATTGTGGCTTGCCTGTCTACTCATATTTTTAGCGGTTAGGCAAGTGTCACGTCTGTGACCATTCTCATTTTCATCTTTTTATCTACTCATTTGGTTCATGTTTTTGGGGCCGGGCATAGTTATCCCTTGACAGAGATAAGCTGCGGCTGATATTTGCAGATCTGTACATATCTGAACACGTTGTAAGTCAGGCACGTCAATGCCGTGTTGGCTGCGGCCCTCACCAGTCCGATGCTTCTGACGAGTGAGCCATGCATAGCACCTTCGATGAAGCCGAATATATGCTCTATGCGGCACCGTGTCTTGGATTTCTTCCGGTTTCCCTTCTTCTGTTCTTCGGTCAACGGATGGTTACGATGTCCCTTCTCGCAGATGATGGGTGTCATACCGTGCTCCTCCACCACATCCTTTTGCCCTTCATATCCTGCGTCAAGATATAAATTCTGGCCCTTGTCCTTATCTTCCAGCAGAGGTGTAACAACCTTGGAATCATGCACACTTGCGTCCGTGGTGTGATAAGTCTCTATCAGCTTTGTCTTGGCATCGCACTTTGTGTGATTCTTGTATCCGTAGTGGGGCTCGCCTCGTTTCTTCGTCCAGCGGGCATCGGTGTCCTTGTGGCATTTTTTGTGTGGGGCATCTTTCCACAGTTCCTTTCCGTTTCCTTCCTTAATCTGTTTGTTCTCCTCACGGTTGTTACGTTGTTTGGGAGCTTCGACAAAGGTCGCATCTATAATCTTGCCTTCGTTGAAGCATAGGCCTTTGGCATCCAGAAACGTACGGAACTTGCTGAACAGGACATCGAAAGTTCCTGATTGGCTCAGTTTGTTCCTCACGTTCCAGACGGTCTTCTCATCGGGAATATCGTCAACGGTATGGATGCCCAGGAACTGACGGAAGCTGGTGCGGTCGATAATCTGATACTGGATTTGCTCGTCACCCAGACCATAGTAACGCTGGAGGAAGATGACTTTGAACATAAGAACGGAGTCGTATTGTGGTCGCCCCGCTGTTGATTTGCAGTCCTTCTTGATGAGAACCTCCTCGAGTTCCGAACGGAACATCTCAAAGTCTACCAAGGCAGACAGTTGCTCCAGGGGATTCCCCATGGATGACAGGGCCTGGACTGTTAATTCTTCCTCGAAGAGGTTGGGATTCATCGCTCCTTGTATATAGTCTTCTTTTACATAGCTTTTGTAGTCTTACAACTATAAAGGTACGAAATTGAGGGGGAGATAGTAAAATTATTAGCTGATATTCAGCTAATTAATTTTTAGAACATCCCATAAGTAAGATCATCTTTCTTAATCTTAAACATACTTTTCTTTGTTAACATATTCTTATGTCATAGAACCCTTGTTGAGAATTTAGAAAAGATTTCATTGTTTTTCCAGACATAAATCTTAAAATTAAAGTTCCTATTGTAGTATTTGCTCCTGTAAAGCCCCATACTTTTTCTCCCTCTCTCACCCAAAGATCTTTTTCTATAAGATATTTTTCTTCTATTCTATTATCGAACTCAATGGACTTAAAAATACCATCATATTCAGAGTGTAAAATAATCTCTGCCCAATAACCATTATACGTAGGCTGTTGGATTTCATCAATTGGATCACCAACAGTTGCACGTACACAGTTGTCTATGAGATCTTGACCTGAAATATGTTTCATCATTTCAGAGAGTCTGTTACCACCACCTCGAGGAGAAACCTCCATAATATATGGCTTGCCATTTTTGCAAAGACGGGTTTCAATGTTGTATACACCCGTTTTGACATTAAGTAATGTCATCAAGCGTTGTAATTCATTAAATAGTTCATTTTGTGCCCATTTTGGCATTGTTGATGGCCATATATATGCAGATGGTGTATAAGGATTAATTGCTTTAGTATCAAATAATTGATCATTAAATGAACAGAAAACAAGTTTACCATCTACAGTGAAGCTATCACAATCAGACGAATTGCCTTCTTTCTCTAAGAAATCTTCAATAATAAAATGTCCATTATGACTTTCACTCA
>ERZ772960.2137-NODE-2137-length-14753-cov-14.256566_pt1 | contig 14753 bp, 13 predicted proteins | sample MGYA00580678_ERZ772960 | MGnify/ENA primary metagenome ERZ772960 (study PRJEB29015, sample SAMEA2737930) | human oral metagenome | biome: human oral; feature: human-associated habitat; material: dental | place: China | collected 2059 ... | reverse complement strand
ATCAATATCGCCGCGTCTTTCTGAAAAAAATGAAATAACCACATCATCCGAACAGCGCACCGAGAATCGTGCTTCCCCTTCATAAAATTGATATGCTAAAACACGCAACGCAGAAGTGATATTCCCTTCGTCCACGGCATAAACGGGATTTTGCTCACTGATATATAAATTCAACCCATTTGAGACTACATGAAGGGGTAAAAGAGGAATCATTTTGCCCGACTCGGTACGTTCCTGCCTGCCCGTAACGGCCATAGATCCTAAAGTTAAAGAAAAAGTTTGCCCTTTGGTAAACTGAAGAACAAAAATACCGAAAATAACACTGCAATAAAGAACGGTATATGCAACTATTCTGCCGACAACATGCTTCATACGCTGCCAGTCTAATAAAAGGGAAGAATAATTGCAATCCTTCTCCATGCATCGGAATGACAAGTAATACTTGCGCTCTATACTTTGCGTTTTTGCATATCTGCAATATTATCTCTTTGTGAGGAAACGATTGTGACATTCACAGAAAAACTAACTGATGCTTTACATAACGTCCGTACGGCTGCGAGCGGTTCTCCCGCCGTATTCTTTTTTATATCGGCAGCAGGCATATCTCAGCTCTTTTATAAATATATTCCGAATGCGATGCACTTAAATTTTCTTTTTCCGTTTTCGGTCGTTTTGCTATGCAATGACAGGATAAAAGCAGCGACAGCCTGTACTAAAATGATAATATTTTGTTGCCAAATTGCCGTGCTTACCGCAATGTATTTTACAGAGCTTTTTACCCTCAATAAAAATGTTGAATTGGCTTATATATCGTTAATATGCTTGTACTGCATCTGCGCTTTTATCTTCTTTTTCCCGACGAAAGACTTCCTTACAGAATTTAAATTGCGATTTATTCATTTTCTTGTTTCGTTGCTGTTTTTCGGAGCTGTTTATTGTGTGTTGCTTGTTATAATCTTTTTTATTAACGCAATTTTTGATCTTGATATCGTCTTTACCGAAAGTATTATTTTCCGCATCACCAATGCAACGGCCACAATCATCACCCTTACCGTATTTGCCGTATACCGGACCAAGCCGCTCGTACACTCGAAGTTTTTTAGCCTAATGTTTCAAAAACTGCTGCCGGTTTTACTCGTACCGCTCGGTATCCTCGGTCTTATATACCTGATAAAATATGCGCGTTTTCCGTATTCTACCGAGGGGATATCTTTTCCATTGTACTATCTTGTAGTCGGCAGTATCGTGCTCTGTCTTTTGATGATTCAGCATTTTAAAGACCGGCAGGGTATTGTGCGGCTGATGCTCGGTCTCCTTGGTATTGCATCACTTCTGTTTATTGTCGCTTTGCTGCGCGATCGAGCAATCAATGCTTGGAATTATGGAGGAATCGGCTTTAGCGTATCCGATAAACCGCCGCTGCACGAAATCGGAATCAACAGTCTTTTAGCAGTGTATTTTTTTTATGCAGCATTAAGCGGGAAAAACATAACGGCCAATATTCGTACCGTAATGGCAGTTATTGCAGTTATTCTTTTTTTGCCGGTTATAGGTTTCTACAATTACGCTTATTTTAAACAAGAAAATATCATAAAACCCCGCAGCGCTTTTACAGAATTTATACTGGAAAGGAATCGTAAGAATACTAATGATAGTGATAACACACCGCATTTTGAATATTTTTCCCAATATTATTCGTTAGAAAATCAGTCTCCTGAAAATGTTGAGCGAATTATCGAGACCACTAAGTACGATGCAGTTCTTGTGAAAGTTGATTTAGATTTAGATTTAGATGCAATACCTGCCCCCTCTATTCCCCGTGATGCACGATGCCGGTATCGTTCATTCTTATTTTCAATGACGCCGGACGGAAAATCGGTAAAAATAAGCGATGAGTCAGACGGACAGATCGTAATGCTTGATTTTTATACACGGATAAAAACCGACAGCACAAAAGCCGAAAAGGTATCGGACAAGACATCTTTCATCTACGAAGATCAAAAGATGAAAATTATCGTTCACTATGCTTTTTATTCCGAAAACCGATCCGCGCGCATTACCTTCGATGCCTATCTCAAAAAAACATCGACAAGGCTGGAACACTAGTAAGCCGGAAAGCACTTTACCATATTTTTTGTGTATTTGGTCGGAAATTCTTCTTACTATTATAAAATTTTTCTAAAGTAGATAAAAAAAATACCGATTATTGGAATAGTGGAGGGATCGATATGGTATCGAATTATGTACCGTTGTCATCATTATCTTATGCGGCAATGACAAGTATTTCGGCCGGAGGACGTGCATATCTTCCAGTCGATACAAAACAAGTTGTTTATTCTCATTTTCAATACGTTTCCGGAGTTCCGCGCAACAAAGATCAAAACGGCGTCAGTATCGGAAAGCTGAAGATTTTAAATACGCTCATCGATCAGCTGGTTAAAATGCGCGAAAACGAACGGGAAAACAAGCTGTTAACCGCAAAACCCGATGAAAAGGCGCTGGATGCCATGATTGAATATGTCAACAATAAAATCCATACGGAAATAACGCTTTCTAAAAACACGGGCTATACTTCTTCGTTGCCGGAATCGGCTTATTTGTTGGATTTAACGGCTTAATTGCTTTTGCACGAAATTTTTTCTAAAATTTCGTGCTATTTATTTTAAATGAAAGGCAAGCACATCAGAGCAATCTCCGCAAAAAGAATCCGGTGTGGTTGCCCTATTTATCTTTGCTAAAGAACTTGCGATTTTTTTCATAAAAGGGTAACATAGCGGCCATGGACGTCATTGCGCGATATCCTGAATTTTCTCCGCTATCTCTTGAAGCTGTACAAACAATTAAGCCCGATTTACAGCTGCTGAAAGACGGTATGTCGGAGTTAACCTTCGGAAGTTTGTACTTTTTTAGAAATTTTTATAAATATAAAATAAGCAGATTTAATGAGCATACCGTGCTCTTTTTGGGCGAAGATCGGCAAAAACCGTTTTTTTTTACAATAGGAGCGCCTCTTCCCGTTTCTACGATTAAAGAACTATACGGCGGCTGTGCATACTGGAAATTGATCTCGGAATCCTATTTAAATACTAATGAAGCCTTTTTCCGAAATTTTAAAGAGTCCCCTACCGAAGATAGAGATAATTTTGATTACCTGTACACCCGCCTTTCGTTGAGTACCCTTTCCGGTAAGCAATTACATAAAAAGAAAAACCATGTAAACGGCTTTTTAAGCAATTATCCTGATTTTACGTTAAAAAAGCTTGATACGGATACAAAAAAAGACGCATCTAAAATTTTAGATATCTGGGCAGCAGAGCAAACAGATCTTCAAGGAACCGACTACGAAGCTGCACAGCAGGCCTTGTCTTTGCCGCAAATAGCGGATTTTCTCAGTCTTATCCTCTATGTACAGGGTGTGCCGGTGGCATGGTGCTTAGCTGAATTGGCCGCACAGGGAACTATCGCCGTTGTCCATTTTGAAAAAGCACGAACCGATTTTCGAGGCAGCTATCAATACATCAACTATGCCTTTGCGCAATCGCTTCCCGAGCAGGTTATCTATATCAACCGTGAACAAGATTTGGGAGACGAGGGGCTGCGTCATGCAAAAATGAGCTACAAGCCGGAAGGTTTTGTTAAAAAATACCGGCTTGATAAAGGAGCGCTTTAAAACTATGAAATTAGTCAGCACTCGAAACGGCGATCACGCTGTTTCCTTTAAACATGCGATCTTTGATTGTATGCCTGCCGACGGCGGTTTATATGTTCCGTACTCCGAACACGATTTACGTTCGTGGATATTACACATGAATGAGCAGACGGCCTTTTCGACTATAGCGGGGTCGCTAACCTCTGCACTGCTTAAAGAAGAGATTAGTCCGGTTATTTCCGAGCGGATTGCAGCAACGGCGTTCCGGAACTATAGTCCGCGGCTCCGCCAGCTTGATGACCGCCTTTTTTTGCTGGAACTGTTTCACGGGCCAACCGGCAATCATCGAGACTTCGGCTTTCTATGGCTCGCCTCTGCATTGGAACATCTACTGAAAATAGATGAGAAAAATACCGTTGTTATTGCTCCCAGCACCGGAGCAGGCGGCAGAAGTATGGCTGCAGCATTCGGGAACAAAAAACATCTTAAATTGATTATCTTATATCCGAAAGGTTATGCAAAGGGGCTAAAACCCGAGCATTTATTTCAGAACGGAGGTTCCGTTTATCCCGTAGAGGTTGAAGGAGACATTACCGCTGTTGAAAACCTTATCCGCTCTATTTACCAAGAACGGCAGCTGATACACGATTATAATCTGACGCTGGCAAATACGGTCAACATCGGGCGTATTCTGCCGCAGGTATTTTTCTATATGTTTGCCTTTACCCGCATAAAAACGAGAACGGCAGGGGAAATATTCTACGCCGTTCCTTCCGGCAACTACGGCAATCTTGCGGCAGGACTCTATGCATGGAAATTTTGTTTGCCTGTAAACGGTTTTATCACGGATGCAACGGAAGCACTGAATTGCGGCGAAACCGGCACTTGCCGCTGCGTGAATTCTTCCGTTCCGTTGGCAGAACGCGGCCCAGCCGACCCTGCCGTTCCTTCCAGCATCGAACGGCTTGAACAAATTTTTACACTCAGCCCTGCTGTTATGAAATCGATTATTTTCCCTGCATGGGTTTCGGATACCGAAGCGGAAACGCTTATCAGCGATTCTTACCGGCATTACGGTATCATGTTCGATACGGCCACGGCCCATGCGTATGCAGCGGCGCAAAACCGAAATATATGCCGGAGACGCGGCGGAGAATCTCTTGTGTTAGTCTCCAAAGATCATCCTGCCTTTGAAAGCAAAATTCTTACCCGGATATGCGGCGAATCCCCGATAATACCCGAATATCTCCGCGATATCGACACACCTGTTCCGAACGTACCGCTCATAGAAGGGACAAAAGAAGAACTTATCAAAATTCTCAATAAAGTAAGTGAGGTACAATAATGCCATACAAATTAGACGGTGCCAAATTTCCTACATTGGAAGATTTAGTCGAAGCGCTCTATCCGCTCTACGCAGATAAAATGAGCGAAGAAGAATTCAAAAAATACGCAGAAGAAAACGCAGAAAAAAGCTAATTTTTTTGGAGATCATAATGGACTATTATCACAGTTTCCTCAAGAAAAATACGGCATGGTTTATCGTATGCTGTACGGCGGCATTTATCCCGGCCTTTCTTTTTGCAGCGCAGAAACCCACAACGGAATCCGTGCAAGGCACTTTTTCCGGCGATTACGTTATTTACCGCGATTATTCATGGAAAGTTCCTACGTGGATAGGTTTTTTGTACTATAATGACGAAACTTACGGCGCTTTTATCCGTACCGACGATCCGGAAAATCCCCGTACCGTATCCATCCTGTTCAGCGGCACCATTGAAAAAGGAAAATTATCATTAACCGGTCAGCAAATTATCTCTTCTATTACGCGGGATGATACATTCGGCGTTAATTATTTGATGGATCTTTTGCCGAAGCTCTACGAACTTAAAACGTTTCCCCGTGCCGGTAAATCGCCGTTCGGCACGGCAACGGTACGCAAGCAAATGGAAGAATTCGGCGGCGACGTAACACTGAACTTTCAATCTTTTGTTCCCCTCTTTCATCTTAAAGCATTAACCGGCGCAAAAAAAGAAACCGTTTTGGAATTAATCGAAATAGGCTCCATTAACGGCAACGGAGAATCGGTGTTTTACGGTTATAATCCGATAGAACCTCAACAGGATGCAAACGAATTTACCGTCGATAAAGCGGCAAAAAAAGAAACGGTAACCGTATCGGGTGTGCAGCTCCATTTGGATAGCCAGTGGAAAAAAATTGCAGACAATTCTTTTCTTTGCGGCAATACGGCCTTTTTAACCGTAAGTACGGTCAATATACCGCCGGCAGAAAACGGAAGTCTGTTATCCGTACCCGAACGTTTGCTTCGATTGCTAACAGCTTCAAGCCCTTATGCAAAAACGCTGCTGCCGTACACAACCGTCGAAGGAAAGCAAACCGCCTTTACGCTTAAGCAGTCTGTATACGATATCGAATCGAAAAAAACTTCAAAAGATATAAAACGCTGTATTAAAAACAAAGACGGCAGTTTTACCATTGTCAGCCTAACGGTTAATATCCATGCGTATAGCGCCGAACAGGCCTATTTTAATGGACTTTTTTAGTTTTTGTGTTATACTGCAACAGAGATGATAGGTCATTTACTTTTTGATATTGATAATACGCTCTATTCTGCATCGAATCTGATGGAACGGAGAATATCCGAACGAATGTTTCAATTTATTGCCGATTTCTTATCGGTTCCGTTGGAAGAGGCTGTAAAACTGCAACGCGCACGGCGGAACAATTACGGTACAACGCTCGAATGGCTTGAATGTGAATATCATTTTAACGACAGAGACACTTATTTTAAGGCTGTGCATCCCGCTTCGGAAATTTCCGAATTACAGCCGGATCCGAATTTGCGGGCTTTTTTACTTTCATTACAATTACCGATGACGGTTTTAACCAATGCGCCGATGGCACACGCCGAACGAGTTTTAAACTTCTTTAATATCAGTGATTTATTTCTCGGCGTTTTCGACATTTCCTATAACCAAGGAAAGGGGAAACCGCAGCCGGAAGCCTTTACCAAGCCGCTTGCCGCTGTGCATAAAACGGTTGAGGAAACATTGTTTTTAGATGATTGCCCCGCATACGTTCAGGGGTTTGTCAAAATTGGCGGTCGGAGCATACTAATCGACGAAAGGGAACGATGTACGGACTTTACCAAAGCGTCCGGTATTCCCTCAATCAAATCAATTTATGAACTACCGCCGCTGTTGGAACGTCTTTCCGTATAGAATAATCTTCAGGGGGAAAAAAATGGATGGTTTTGTACTAAAAAATATGCTTGAAAACTTAAGGCCGTTATTTGAGCAATATGCAAGTAAGGATAATGTTATCACTGAAGAAAATGTACACAAACTGGAAAATCCTCAGATTCGTACGATATTAGAATCCGTTGTGCAAAAACTTTTGTTGGAAGGGTCAAAACTCTACCCTGAAGAACACATCGCCGAATTTTTACAAGCAATTAAAGCCGGAAAGAAGGGGATTATCCTTTCCGAGCATTACAGCAATCTTGATTTACCGATTTTTCTGTATTTAATGGAACAAACAGGAGCGGCTGGAGTAGAGCTTGCCCATCGCTCTATCGCAATGGCCGGGATGAAGCTCACCGAAGAAGACCCGCTGATAGCTGCGCTTACCGAAGGTTATGAGCGTATTGTCATTTATCCAAGCAGAACACTTGCCGGTATTACCGACCCCGCACAACTGGAAGAAGAGAAAAAACGGAGCCGCAGTATCAATATTGCCTCGATGCGGACATTGGAAGAAGTACGAAAAGAAGGAAAAGCCGTTATCGTGTATCCGGCAGGAACCCGCTACCGCCCGGGAAAACCCGAAACAAAACGGGGTGTCCGCGAAATCGACTCATACATCCGAACTTCCGACGTAATGCTGCTGGTATCCATTAACGGCAACTGTTTACGTATCTCTGATGATCCGTCCAATATGCTGGGCGATATTGTCTGCCAAGACAAAGTGGTAATAGAGATCAGTCCCGTTATCGACTGTACCGAATTCCGCGAACGAGCCAAACAACGCTGCCATGAAGGGGATGACAAAAAACAGGCCGTCGTCGATCTCGTTATGGAAGAACTGGAGATTATGCACAACCGGAACGCAAATTTATGAGCGGTATCTACACTTTGAATTTCTCGACTTCACCGACCAACCGATTGATACTCTCTTTATTTCTTTCCGTAAACGACTTTACTTCATATATCGAATTATTAATCTGCATAAAATTCGAAGCGATTTCTTCCATGCGGCTTTGAAGAGTATGAGTAACCTTATCTAAGTTTCGAACCTCATCCATAACTTTTTCGCTTCCTCCGGATATTTCAGCAGAGCCTTGCTGAACGGACTGTGTTACCGCATTGATATCCTGCATGGACGAAAGGACTTCCTTACCGGCTTTTGATTGCTCCGTCATCGAAAACGCAACCATAGAAGCGGAGTTTTGCACTGCATCGGTATGCTGAGAAATAACAGTAAATTTTTCTACGGCCAATGAAGCCGCCTTTACCAGCTGATCTATTTCAGCGGTTATCATCTTCAAAGTTCCGCTGATTGTTTTCCCTTGCGCACTCGATTCCTCTGCAAGCTTCCGTATTTCTCCGGCAACAACGGCGAATCCCCTGCCCGCCTCTCCTGCATGAGCTGCTTCGATGGCAGCATTCATTGCCAGTAGGTTCGTTTGTGCCGCTATATTCTCAATAACAGTTGAAGCTTCAAGCAAACCTCCCGATTGTTCTGCAATCTGTTGTGAAATAGTATTTGTTTCAATAAGGGTATTTTTACCGTCGTTTGTTGCCGACGAAAGCGACTGAAGCGCAGCGTTTGCTTTTTGCACACTCGTAGCAACCGCTTGGATATTTGCAACCATCTGCTCTACCGCAGAGGAAACATTACTAACATCGGCAGACTGCCCTTCAATCGAGGTGTTTAATTCCCGTATCGATTCGATAATCTGCGCAATGGCGCTTGAAGTTTCGGAAACACTGTGAGCTTGATCATCTGTTGCAAGATGGAGACTATCTATTTCATCGGCAATCTGTGTAATCGCATCTCCCGATTTCTGCATTTCCAAGAAAAGACTCTCGCCGATTGTCGTCATATTATTTGATTCCTCTTTCACTTGCATGAATAATTCCCGCATAGTGTCCGTCGTATTATTCAAATAATTACCGATTTGCCCTATTTCATCCTTACACATATCGGCCATTACGGTAAAATCCCCTCGAGCAAGCGAACCTAATACGGTTCCAAGGCCGATAATCCGTTTTGAAGTGCTCCGCGCATTCAGCGCAATCAGCAGCGACACCAAAAGCAGCATGATAATTATTGCGACTGTAGAATCCAGCGCTATACTAAAAACGGACGGCAAGAAGTCCTTAACCGGCGCTGTCAACACAATGGTATAAGGGAAATCCGTAGATGCAGGCTTTTTTGCATAAATCATTTTTCCAAACTGATTTTCATGCCACGAACCAAGATGAGGAAATCCCTGCACCGATTGCGCTTCGGCAGGGATATAATCTTGTAAATGCTTACCGAACACGTCATCATTTGATGAAATTACAATATTTTCATTAGAGTCGACCAAATAAAGCGTTGAATGATCGCTCGGTACCGCCTGCTTTAAACTCTTTATAGAAGTGTCCAAGCTCAGTCCGACGCCGGCAACACCGATAATTTGTTTTTGCGCATCGAAAACCTGCGCATTAATCCATAAGCCGGTTAGTCCGGTCTCTTTATTTTTATTGATAAAAAACGTGATGGGATCTTTAAGCTGTAAAGTAGTATAAAACCAAGCATCCGAAGTATTTCCGGAATCCAATTTTCCTACTTGTATTACTCTATTTGCATCCGACATATAATTGGTTTGTGTCTGTGCACCGGCAATAAAGACCGAAATAATATTTTCTTTTGCAGCAAGTTTCTGAAAATCCCGCATCACATCGCTTTTCAGATTTCCTTCCGGCTGTCCCTGTTCAACCCAGCTGATCAGATTATAATTTTCCGACCAATTCTGCGCAGCAGCAAAGCCTCTGGTAAAAGCGACTTCTAAATTGATTGCCGCCGAATCCAGCATTGCTTTGCTGTCTTCATAAAAACGCTGCTCGAATTTTCTGCGAACCGATAATACCATAAAGGTAAGGCTGAGCGAAGCAGTAACGAGTACGGCAATCATCATAAAAAGCGTAAGTTTAGAGCGTATGGACATAGTATCTCTCCTAATATTCTCCGGTTTCCCTGCCCGAATGGTATTCTCTCTGTGAAACTTTTTTTCTGCCGATTTGTACTATGACTATTTGCAATAAACTCAAGCGGACATATCTAAAAGACAGGTGTCTTTAGAAGAGCCTTGTTTTTGAAATGTACAGCTCCATAAAATTTATCCATTATTTATTGAGCCGCTACCGATAGGATCGGTATACTTTAAGTGTATATTGATCTACTGTAGAAGTCAAGCACGAATTTTTGAATTTTTGAAAATACTCACGGTATCAAAACCGTCCTCCGTCAAAACCGTCTGCTTGACAGAAGCATATAAAATCGTTATCGTACAACAAGATACTAAGGATATAATCCATTGGAGGTGATTCTGTAAGTGGCAAGTATCGTTATCGATGATTCCGAAAACCTTGAAAAAGCGATTAAGCGTTTTAAGCGCCAAGTTGAAAAAGAGGGAATTATCCGCGAATGGAAAAAGCGCGAATACTATGAAAAGCCGTCTACTATTTTAAATAGAAAGAAGAAAGCTCTTCAGCGCAAGTTAATGAAAAAAAACCGCAAATCGTATGATTCAAAATCATATTAATTTTTAACAATCACCGGCAAAGCCGATTTATCGATTCTAAATTTTATTTATAATGGATTGGTAATCGGCTTTGTAAGCTTTCTGCAAAAAAGCCGCCCATATACTTTCAAAAACAGTCTGATGCGTTTGCCCGTTATGATTGTTGTAATCCATAAAATCGCCTATACTATTCTCAACTCTCCTCAAAGCTTGTAAAAGGACTTTATCATGGAATATTCAATAGAAAAGTTTGAAACCGGCTACCTTATGGTTAATACATGGGTATTCCCGTTGAGCAAAGAAAGTGTCGCCATAATCGATCCGGGCGGATTTGACCCCGAATTATCCCAATATCTATATGAACTTAATCCTACTCACCTCGAAATTATGCTGACGCACGGACACTTTGATCATGTCGGCGGCTTGCCGGCCTTAGTGCGAAAGTATCCCGATTACCGTTTGTGGATTCACGAAAATGATGCCGCATACCTCGGAACAGCCGGTACGGCAACCCATTTTAAAAGTTTTGGACCGCTTCATGCCGAAAAACTAATTGAGCCGTTGGAAAAAGATCCGCTTCCGGAACCGACGGATTTTTATAAAGAAGGGGACAGCGTAAACGGCTTTACCGTGCTGCATACTCCCGGCCATACGCAAGGGTCGGTTTGCCTATGGAACAAAGAAGCAGGTATCCTTTTTAGCGGGGATACCCTTTTCTACGGCTCCCGCGGCAGAACCGATTTGCTTGGCGGTAATGAAATGCAGATGCATCAATCACTCAAGCGGCTTTTTAATGAACTACCGGAAAATACGCAAGTGTATCCGGGACACGGCTCCAACACAACGATCGAATTTGAAAAGAAATATCAGGGGGCGTACGTGTAAATGTCAAGTAAACGCATCAGATCCCTTTTGAATATGCCCGCAGAATAATGAAGACGGTTCAACCAGAGTTGAACCACTTCGCGGTTCAAATGGTCGCCCCATCTCCATTATTCTGCACTTTTTATCTATTCTGTCTGATGCGTTTACACTTCTCGTGAAAAAACTGTACGAAAATTTTGACAAAATTTCGTACAAAGGCAAGCAATCGCTTAAAACATTTCCGATGCGATTGCTCTCGATACAAGCGCTCCCGTTTCTATAACCGGCCGTCAACAACTTTAAGAATCTGTGCAGCAGTTTTAGTTTTGAGAAATTTACGCAAACGCGCAGATTTCTTAGCATACTGTTTAACAATTTTCATAATAGCCGCAAGGTCATTGATATAGCCTTGATTATCAAAAGCGGAAATTTGTTGCAGCATTTCATATTTTTTTTCGGCAAGTTCGATGAGCATACTATCCAGCTGCGTTTGCGTCGGCCGGCGGAATGCCTCGTAAATAAGCGCGGTTATCGCCCCATACCGCTTTGCCAAATAGTAATCGCCCTCGAATCGGCTGTTGCGCGTGTTGTGCGCCGGAACGGTATTTTTTGCATTGGTTAATAAAATAATGATAAGATGTTCGGCGGGGTCGATAACGGTAAGTGTTCCCGTCCAGCCGGTATGCCCGAAGGTTCCAGCAGAGGCAAAGGGAGAAAATGCCCAAGTATATTCTTGCATACCCTGTCTCCGCCAGCCAAGCCCGATACTTGAAACAAGGGATTGCTGTGCCGTAAAATACCCGGCGACTGCAGGATCGAAAAGCCGCTTAACACCATACCCGCCGTTATTCAGCATTACTTGAGCAAGCACTGCAATACTTTCCGCATTTGCGAATAAACCGGCATGTCCGCTAATCTCTTCCATTGCCGTATACGCTTCCGAATCGTGAACAGTCCCGTGTATCAATTCCGTTGGTTGTACCCCATCAGCAGCGGCTTGACTACGCGGCTTGGCTTTGATTTCCGTGGCGGCAATCTCATCGAGTGTGAAACCCTGCCGGAGCGGTGTAAAACAAATTCTATCCAACCCAAGCGGGCGGTAAAAATTATCGGCAACATATTCCGCAAGTCCCATCCCCGTTATCTTTTCGATAATATAGGTGAGCAGCATATAATTGATATCGGAATAGATCATTGAAGTCCGCGGCAGATACACGAGCGGAGTTTCCATAATCAAGTCAAAGGTATGCTCACGGTAGCTTTTTTTTGAAACATTTTTAAGCTTCTTAATTTTTTGCGAATACGGTCTTCCGGCGGGAAATCCCGATTGGTGGGTAAGAAGATCAAAGACCGTAATATCGGCCTTGCCTTTTATTTTACTTTTCTTAGCATCAACAAATTGCGGAAAAAAATGGTGAACGGTATCGGTGAGCGCAAGCTGCCGCTCGGAAATCAGCTTTTGAATGGCAAAATTGGCTGCATACATCTTGGTATTGCTGGCAAGATCGAATAAGGTTTTTTCCGTTACCGGAACGCCCTCATGAAGCAAATTGCCGACACTGTCAACCCTGCTTATAACGCCATAAGCACTGTTTTTAATCATAGTACCGTCTTTAATAATGACAAGCTGAGCGCCGGGAAACCCCGCTTCCGTTTCTGCAGTCAGCAGTTGATCAACTATTTCGAGCGTTGCTTCCAAATACGGCAGACCTTTCCGTTGTTTCTTTAATCCTTTTTGTGAATTTGAAAGCGGCAAAATAACAGGATAGGGGATTTTTACCTGTAATGAAGGTTGTACCTGCTTTTTTGCTGTTCCGCTTTTAGCAGGAATAAGCGCCGCAATATAAAGCATATTTCTGCCGTTTTTGATATACGGCGATGCATCAAAGCACATCGGTTTATCCGTACAAAGAGATTTCGTCGGAACTTTTCGGTTATTGATGTATAAAGCAAAAGAAGCAAGTCCGTGTGCCCAAAAATAAATGCGAGCCTGTCCTTTATATGCGGTAAACGCAAGATAGTTATTCGGTAAAATAGAAGCGTCGTACTCCTTCATCGGGATTGGAAAGGTCTGCTCTGCTTGCATTTGTGTATCGGCAGAAAATACCGCTTCGCTCATTCCATCGGTACCGGTAGGTAATAAGGTGTTGATTTTACCGGTAGAAGTAGAAGCGCATCCCAAAAGGCTCAACGGAAAATACGAAACAAAGGCCGAAATAACAAACGGCCAAAGGAAAAATCTAGGGAAAAATCGGGAAAGCTTCATATCCGGCATCTTTTAAGCGAAGCCCCATATCTCCGGCAGCGTTCTCTTTAACAAGTACGGCAAAATAAACAGTACCGCTGGGACGTGTTTCTTCTTTTATAATGGGAGTAAAATGTTTTTTTTGCAAATCAGCGGCAAGCGCTTCCGCATATTTTTTTGTCTTATAAAATCCAAGCTGATAATAGGAAGGCTTGGCCTGTGTTTCGGAACCCGCTGAAGTTTTTGAGGATTGAGTAGAAGCGGCCTCGGTTTTTGATGCAGCGCTCGATTGTCCTGAAGTTTTCGTCGCTTCCGATGACGTGCCTGTTTTAGAGACTGTGCTTGTTTTAGAAGCTGTACTTCCGGCGGCCGGTTCTTGAGCAAGTCCGCTCCTCGGCATTAAGTACCAAAAAGTTGACGGCTGTACGGTAACGGTTCCATTCACCGCCGCCGCTTCCATACCGGAAGGGTACTCTTTCAGCAGCCGCTGCTTTGCGTCCTCATCATCGTTGACCCACCAGAGTGTAAACAGCAATGCAGGATGATATTCTGAAAAAGTCTTTTTCTTGGTATAGGCGGTAATAAGCGGCACTGCCCGATCCGCCCGGTCTTCGGCGAGCAGTCTCCACGTGTCATACACGGCGGCTCTCCGGTAATAAGGATCTTCGTCGCTCACCGGTAACGCGGCAGCAATTTCACTTAACAGACTGCGGGCAGAATCCATGCTGCCGCCGCAGAGCAACACACGAACCGCATCCAATAAAAGCGCAGTTTTTTTATCGGTAGTATCGAACCCCGCTGCACGCCGGTAGCAGTCCGCCGCATTGGAATAATTCCCGTTATGCTGTTCATAATCTGCCAACAGCATCAGCGCTTGAACTTTTGCCTGCGCATTCGGGAGTGTCGCTAGATTCTTTTCAAAAAATTGCCTGACCGCCGCGTCTGTCTTTTGTGCAAAAGCTTTTTGCGCCAAAGTCTGTACGGCAGGCTGCAATGCCGGTTCTGCAGGTTCTGCAAAGACTCCGGTACCGGCATTTATAATCATCATTGCTCCGGCGATAATGATAAAAAAAAGATATGGTTTTCTAAATCCTAAACAGCAGCTACGCATCCTGCTTTGCCGTCCCGTTCTCTTCGGAATGTTTCTTTTTCCCGAACCAACGGCGTTTTTCAGGTTTTAATTC
>ERZ772960.2132-NODE-2132-length-14781-cov-5.784395_pt1 | contig 14781 bp, 12 predicted proteins | sample MGYA00580678_ERZ772960 | MGnify/ENA primary metagenome ERZ772960 (study PRJEB29015, sample SAMEA2737930) | human oral metagenome | biome: human oral; feature: human-associated habitat; material: dental | place: China | collected 2059 ... | reverse complement strand
CCTCAAAAATATTTCCGCAAGAGGGAGCATTTCCTCTTCTTCACCGAACCGCCCGCAGAGGTACACGTGAGCGTCATCTCCGTCGCCGATCGTTTTGACGCCGTCGAACTTCCATTCGGAAAACGAAAAGGTCATATCGGATCCGAAGTTTTTGTCCGCGCAGGCGGCGATGCCCGATTCGGAAAGTAAATTTGAAAGACGGGTTTTGGCAAATGCCGATTCGCTTAATCCCGTATCGAATATAATTTCACTCATATTATTAATTATTAATTTTTACCGTCTGCCTTCGGGCGAATACAAATATCGGAAGTAATCCATATTCGTGCTGTACGTCGCATCGCGCCCTTTAAGCGTATTCGCATACGATTCCATGCTTTTCCAAAACGCGTAAAATTCCGGATCGCGGTTGTACGCTTCGGCGTAAATGCGCGCCGCTTCCGCGTCCGCCTGTCCTTTGATCTCTTCGGCGCGGCGATACGCATCCGAAGAAATCGTGCGCTTTTCGTTTTCGAGCCGTCCGATCCATCCCGTTTTTTTCGCTTCTCCGAGCGAACGGTATGCCTGCGCGACTTGGCTGCGGTCTTTTATCATGCGGTTGTATACGCTTTCGGTGAGTTCGTCCGAATATTTTATTTGCCGCGGAACGATGTCGATAACCGTGATGCCGTAGTCCGAAACGAGGACGTTTGCGGCGGCGGTCATCTCTTCGCAGAGCGCGCCCCGTCCGCGCACGACCGCTTCGATCGTCGTATTGACGTTTACAAGCGATTCGATTTCTTTCGTCTCTTCGTCTTCCGCTGCGACGGCCTTTGCCGCGCGTTCGTTGATGATGTTCGAAGAACGCACGATTTCGCTCAATCGGTTTGCGGTGACGACCGTACGCGTCGCCGAATCGATGATGTCGCTGAGGCGATTGCTTGCGTTTTCGATCGTTTTAAAACTCGTGTAGAACAATTTCGGATCGGCTATCTTCCAGCGGCTCGTCGTATCGACGACGATAAATTGATTTTCCTTTGTCGGGATGCGCTGCGGATCGCCGTCGATCGAAAGGATGCGTTTCGGATACGTCGTCACCATGTCGGCTGCGGGGATTTTAAAATACAATCCCGCATCGGTGCGGACTTCGACGATGCTTCCGAATCTCGTGACGACCGCCTGATTTCCCTCTCTGACGATATAGAACGGGCCGGACGCGAAGAAAAAAATTAACAAAAATAAAAAAACGACGAGGGGCAGTACGATACGTTTGATCGATTTCATTGTGCGCCTCCTTCGGGAGCCGAAAGCTGTTTTATAGGCAGCAGGTTTTGGAGCCTCCCGTCGATGAGCGTACTCTTCGTGTCGGAATTGAAAAGGGCGTCCATCGTTTCCAAATACATGCGCTCGCGGGTGACGCGCGGCGATCGACGGTATTCTCGGTACACGGAGTTGAATCGGGCGACATCTCCTCTCGCGCGGTTTACGCGTTCCGCCGCATATCCCTGCGCGACCGAAATCTGTTTGTCGGCTTCACCCTGAGCTTTCGGAATTTCGGCGTTGTACGCTTCTTTTCCTTCGTTGATAAATCGGTTCATATCCTGTATCGCTTTGTTGACGTCTTCAAACGCATCCTGCACGCCTTCGGGCGGAACGATGTTTTGCAGTTTGACCGTCGTAACGTGTATGCCCAAACCGAGCTTTGCAAAATTGTCGTTCATCATATCGCGCGACTGCATTTCGATGTTCGTGCGTTCCGCGCTCATAATGTCGAGGATGGCGCGGTCGCCGACGAGCGTATTGATCACCGAGCGGGAGATGTCGCGGATCGTACGCGTGCGGTCTTCGACGTTGAACTGCCACGCTTTCGGATCGACGATGCGGTATTGAATGATCCATTCGACGTCGACGATATTCAAATCTCCCGTGAGCATCGTGGATTCGGCGACGATACCGTTTTGATAGCGGCTGTTCCGCTTCATTTCGATCGTCTGAAAACCGAACTGTTCCGTCTGAACGACTTGCACCGGAATATTGTAGTTTTTGTCGATGCCGAAGGGCAGCTTAAAATGCAGACCCGGGCCGACGGTTTCGACGTATTTGCCGAATCTCGTGATGACGGCCTGCTCCGTTTCATCGACGATGTAAAAATTGCTTTTTACCGCCGACGCTCCGACGAAGAGGGCGAGCAGCAGCGCATAGGACGACGGCTTTGAAAAAAAACGCCGCGCCGATTCTTTTGTTATTTTTCCCATAGTATTCCTCATTTCAAATATAACATAAAACGTCAGCCATATCATCAATAGGCGAATAATTGCAGTTACTGTATACTTTTGTATACAGTCCGCGTATTTATATGTATTTGCGTATAAAAAAGTATACAGCGTCTTATTTTATATACAGCTTATTTTCTTATTAAAGTCATAGTTCGTTCGGATATCGGTATTTAATTTGTTGTATTATAATGAATTATAAATTTATATAAAAATCGGCGTTATTTCCTAACTTGGCATATTTTTTGCAATATAGATAGTCGAGGGTTTGTCTGCACAAAAATATATCGGAGAGATGACAAGGGATGATGCCCCGTGTTGAAAAGGACGGAGGACATATAGACCCGGATTTTTGAGCCGGAGCGGATGTATGAAAACACAAAACGACACCGTGTATGCATTGTATCTCAATGAAATCAAATCCTATCCCTTGCTTTCCGAATCGGAAGAAAAATCGCTGTTGAAAAAAATTGCGGCGGGCGATGAAAAAGCGAAGACGCGATTTATCAATTCGAATTTGCGTCTTGTCATCAGCATTGCCGGCCGTTTTGCCGATTCGAATACGTCTTTTATGGACTTGATCCAGGAAGGCAATATCGGTTTGATGACCGCCGTTTCAAAATTCAAAATCTCGTTCCGTACGCGTTTTTCGACCTACGCTTATCCGTGGATAGTGCAATATATGCAGCGCTACGTGCAGACGAAATCGACGGATATCTATATCCCCGACAATAAAATCGTTCTGCTTCGGGAAATAAACGAAGTTCGTGCCGAGCTTTTTTCAAAAAACGGCTTTATGCCGTCCGATGCGGATATCGCCCGAGTTTTACATATCGAAGAAAAGACGGTGCGCGATATTTCCGTCATGCCGTGGAACGTCATACGTTTCGATTTGCCGTGCAGCGACTATGAAGATACCGTATGCGGTGACGGCATTCCCGATACGACTTCCGGTCCTGAAGAGACTGCAATCGGAAAAATCTTAAAACAGGAAGTTCGCGCTTTTATCGATTCGATGCCGGAAGACGAACGCAGAGTTATGCTCTGCCGTTACGATTTCGACGGCATGGGACAGCGGACATTATTTGAAACGAGCGCGCTGCTCGGCATTTCCTCGGAAACCGTACGCAAAATCGAAATCCGCGCCCTGCGTTTTATAAAAGAAAACGCATCGGTTTTCGAAAGTGCGGCGGAGGAAACGCTGACGGCATAAACATACCGCATAGAGAACATCGGAGACAGAGAGAGTTTCTGTGCGCCGCTGCAGGGCAATATAAAATGCTTTGCAGCGGTTTTTTATTTTACAGTACGGCGGATTACTGCCCCGTGTACAAAGGGCGATGCGGAGTAAAAGCGCACGGGCGTTGCGGGCTTCGCCCGCCGGCGCATCCGCAATTCCGCTTTCGCTCCAGCCGCTTCACTCGCTGCGCTCGCTCCAGTGGCCGTTCCGCGTTGCTCCTGCGCCTAACGCGGTATCATCGTACGACGATCGAAACGCCGAAACAGCTGCGCGGACGAATGTTTCCGCCGTGAAAGCCGGCATCGATAAGCATCGACATTGCCCGCAAATAGACGGAACTTTGTATTTCATTTATGATGTAACAAATCGCCGCCTATCGGCCGGTTCCGGGAGAAATTATGCGTAAATCGATTATCGCGCTTGCAGTGTTTTGCTCGGTGTTTTCAGCGTTCGCTCAAAAAACCTTTACGGTTTCGGAATTCAAATCTTATGTCGAGAATTATAAAATCGCATCCGGTGCCGAGGGCGAAACCGTTTCAATAAAAATAAAAGACGTGCTCTCTTCCGAAACGCAAAACAGCTTGGTAACGCTGACGTGGAAAACCGAAAATTCCAAAAACCTGTATTTCGATTTGGATCTGTCGGAATGCACTTACGCAGACGACGATTGTATACTCGAGCTTTTTCATATCAAAAATGTGCGCAGATGCGTGCTGCCGATGAGCACAAAATGTCTCCGTTATTTTGACTGTATGCAGCTCGAAGAGATAACGCTTCCCGACGGGCTTGAGGAAATTAACTATAACGCATTTTTTGACGTACCGACATTAAAGCGCATCGAGATTCCTGCGAGCGTACGCTATGTCGGGGCCTGCGCTTTCGGCGATTGCTCTTCGCTCGAATACATACTGATCGATAAAAATGCGAATACCGAAAAGTGGTCGCTTGCATGGAACGCGTGGAACGGCGCAAAAATCGTTTATTCGGACGAAAAAGGTTTTTCCGATAAAAAGACCGATAAAAAAAACGATGAGCCGCCTGCAGGGAAAAGAGGTACCGTCGCTTTTGACCATGCCAATTATCACATGTGGGACGATATCGCTTATACGATAAGGCTTGCGGAAAAGCCCTCGAAAACGCAAAAGGCGAACATATTCGTATACGATGTGCATAACGGCGGCGAGCTGATGGGTAGGCTTCCTATCAAAATCAAAAAAAATAAAACGGTCTATACTTTTACCGGCGTTCCGACAAAACACTTCGAACTTCCGGAAACCGATTTGATTTATACGATATTGAAAGAATGTCAGGAGTATTGGGCGAAAATGAAATTCGTCCTCGTATTAAAAAACGGCGACAGGATCGATTTGGCGGGTTCGGCAAGGTGTTATGTAACTCTGCCGTAGATTTTTTTTAGGCGATATTTTTTCTTACGGATATTTTTTTCGAGCGTTTCCAAAACCTGCGATACGTGATAGAATACGCGCTATGGCACAAAATGGACGCACGCGCGGGCGGAAAACCGTTTCGCGATCTTCGACTCGAACAAAGTCCGCCCCCCGTCGGATTCAGGGCAAAAAACATAAAATCGTATTTTCTTCCATGCAGACGGCGATCCTGTGTGTTTTGATCGTCGCCGCCTGTTTTGCAGTCCTCATCGTCAATTCGGGACGCAATCCGAAAAATACCGCCGTTGAGCAACAGATCGCCTCACAAAACGCGGATAGCGCGGGCGATGCGTCGCGCACGGCGGAAGCTCGGCAAAATGCCGATCGGCAAAGTTCACAAAAGCCGCAGCAAAGCGCGGGAAATTCCGTTGCGCAGCAAAGCTCCGGGCGGGAAGCGCCGCGGAGCGATGTGCCGAAAAAAAACGCATCGGGAGAAACTGCAACGCAAAAGGAGCGCGTAGCTGAAGCGCAGGTTCATCGAAGCGCGGACAATAAATCCTCCGGCAAAGCAAAGCCCTCGTCTTCCGCACCCAAGGGGCAGCCGGCAAATCCCGCATCCGTAAAGCCGCTTTCGTCGGTAAAGCCGTCGTCTTCCGCGCCCCTGTCTCCCGCAGTACCCGCATCTCCGCTTCCCGACATTCCGCAGGCGGTAAACGGCGCGAAGCTCGTTTTCGTATTCGACGATGCGGGTCAAAGCCTTTCGCAGCTTGAAAAATTCCTTTCGCTCCCCTTTCCGATCACCGTGTCCGTTTTGCCCAAGCTCGTACATTCGAAAGCGTGCGCCGATAAAGTGCGCGCGTCGGGCAACGAAGTGATGCTGCACCAGCCCATGCAGGCGGTAAACTTGAACGTCAATCCCGGCCCCGGCGCGGTTACGGCGAATATGCAGACGTCTTCGATCGAAGCGCTCATCAAAGAGAATATCGCCGAAATCGGCCCGGTCGCCGGAATCAACAATCACGAAGGCTCTCTCATCAGCGAAGACGAAATGAAAATCGGAGCTGCGATGCTTGCGGCAAAGGAGAGCGGCGTCTTTTTTCTCGATTCGCGAACGACGAGTCAAACGCGCGTACCGCAGGCTGCTATGGCGCTCGGCATACCCTACTATTCGCGGAACGTGTTTCTCGACAATATCAAAGACCGCGAAAAAATCATCCGCGAACTCATGCGCGGCATCGGTATCGCGAACGCGAAGGGAGCCGCGATCATGATAGGGCATATATGGTCGGCGGATATTTTGCCGGGCATATTGATCGAATTCTATCCCGTGCTGAAAAACAAGGGGTATGCGTTTACGACGGTGAGCAATTCCGGCGCGCTCATCCGCCCGTAAGCTGTTTGGAGTAACGATGAAAGTTCTCGGTATCGAATCTTCATGCGATGAAACGGCGGCGGCGATCGTCGAAGACGGCCGCGTTATTTTAAGCAACGTCGTTGCGACGCAGATCCCGTTTCACGAAATATACAAAGGCGTCGTCCCCGAAATCGCGAGCAGAAAGCATGCCGAATGGATTTTGCCCGTCGTAAAGCAGGCGTTCAAAGAAGCCGGCCTTGCCCTCGACGACATCGATGCGGTCGCTGCAACGAACCGACCGGGATTGATGGGCGCTCTCCTCGTCGGTTTGACTTACGGCAAAACGCTCGCATGGGCGGCGGGAAAACCCTTTATCGCGGTCAACCACATGCTGGGTCACCTCTACGCGGCGCATCTCGCAAACGATATCGCATACCCGTATCTCGGCCTCCTCGTTTCGGGCGGTCACAGCATCATCTGCAAAGTACACGGATTCGACGATATCGAAGTGCTCGGTACGACAGTCGACGATTCGGTCGGCGAAGCTTTCGACAAAGTCGCCAAGTTTTACGATCTCGGCTATCCAGGCGGCGTCATTATCGATAAACTTTCGAAAGAGGGAGATGCGCGCGCATTTTCGTTTCCCGTTCCCAAGCTCGACGAAAGCGGACACCGCTACGACGTTTCGTTCAGCGGATTGAAAACCGCCGTCATCCATCAGCGCGATCTCTTTTTGAACGAAGGATTCGAGCCGACGACTGAAAATATGTGCGCGTCGTTTCAGGACGTTGCATGCCGCACGCTCACGTCGCGCCTTTTCCGCGCGGTCGAAGACACGGGTCTTACGACCGTCGTCGCAGGCGGAGGAGTCGCCGCCAATTCGCACTTGCGCGCGCTGCTCGCCGAGAGGCGCAACATCACGTGCATATTTCCGCCGCTCAAACTCTGCGGCGATAACGGCGCTATGATCGCAGGCGTCGCCTATCATTTTTTGCAGCGCGGCGATACGAGCCCGCTCAACACAACCGCCTGTGCGCGCATCCCTCAGTTCAAGCGCGGATTGGAACAGGTGCGGAGACGGTAGCGATAAGGCTGCGATAGCGGCGATGGCGCTTCACATTGCGGATGTATGTTCCGCGAAGCACGGGGAGAAAAAACGAATGGACGATCACGATAAAAGTTCCGCCGGAAAACGGCAAAGTATCCGCAGAAAAAAACAAAAGGCAAAAAAAATTTGCATCTATGCAAGGAATGCGTTTTTAATTTGTTTGTTATTGACAATAATGCAAATGGTTTTCATAGCGATGAACGGACCGTATCAAGGTTCGATACTCATGAAAATTTATCAATTTTATACCGACTCTTCAATATATCTGAAAAAGAGATGTTTGCCGATTTATACGGCGGCTTTTTTCATACTGTATATCGTTTATTTAATAAAATCGAAAATGTATGATGATGTATGATTTCGTTTTTTATTGAATAATTATGAAAAAATTAAAGCGAAATAACAGGTTTACCGGGATAACAAATGTGTCGAAATTGAAATAAAGCCGATACATACGTTTTCACATCCGCACTTTTCCCCTGTTCTTTTTAATGTCCGCGCGCAGTTTTTTTATCTTCAAGCGCCGTTCGCGCGAAGCTTTTGTCGGCTTTGTCGCTCGCCGCTTTTTTTCGATCCGCGCCGCTGCCGCAATTTTCGCTTCGATGCGCGAGAGCGCGATTTTTCTGTTCCGCTCCTGAAAGCGTTCGTCCTGCACGTCGACGGAGATGACGCCCGTGTGTATGCTTTTTGCGAGACGCTGCATGACAAGTTCCCGCTCCGCTTCCGACAAGCCTTCGATTTTTTCGAGCGCTACGGACGCGTGTACTTTCGTGTTGACTTTGTTTACGTTTTGTCCGCCGGCTCCGCCCGATCGGGCGAATGTCATTTCGGTGTGGAGCGCGATGCTGTCGTGCAGTTTTTGCCTGTCCATACGGCGAGTATAGCACAATCAGCTCGTACGGTAAAATGTTTTTACTGTCACCTGTGATTGCCATACTGCGCGATTGCTGGTACAATCCTTTTCAGAAATTTGTTTATCGAAAAGAGGCTTCGTATGGCTAAAAAAAGCAAAGTGATTCTCGCGTATTCGGGCGGACTCGATACGACGGTTATCATTCCGTGGTTAAAGGAAAATTACGATTACGACGTCATCGCCGTCTGTATCGATTTGGGGCAGGGCGACGATTGGAAAACGATAAAAGCGCGCGCACTTAAAACGGGCGCTTCGGCATGCTATGTCGTCGATGCGCGAAAAGAATATATCGAAGAATATATTTGGCCTACGCTGAAAGGCGGTGCGCTCTACGAAGACCGGTATCTGCTCGGTACGTCGACGGCGCGTCCTCTTATCGGAAAAATTCTCGTCGAATACGCTCGGCAGGAAAAAGCCTGTGCGATCTGTCACGGCGCGACGGGAAAGGGCAACGACCAAGTCCGCTTCGAACTTGCGATCAAAGCCTTCGCGCCGGATCTCCGCGTTATCGCCGCGTGGCGCGATCCGAAATGGGATCTCCAAAGCCGCGAAGACGAAATCGAATACCTTGAAAAGCGGGGCATTCCCGTTCCGGTAAAAAAATCTTCTTCGTACAGCTGCGACGAAAATATTTGGCATATCAGCCACGAGGGTCTCGAACTTGAAAAGACGGAAAACGAACCCGACTGGAAAAACATGCTCAAAATCACGAAGCTTCCCGAAGCGGCTCCCGACAAAGCCGAATACGTAAAGATCGAATTCGAAAAGGGCATTCCCGTCGCGGTCAACGGTAAAAAAATGGATGCGCTTTCGCTCATGGAAACGCTCAACAAAATCGGCGGGAAAAACGGCATCGGTCTTATCGACCTCGTCGAAAACCGCTGCGTCGGCATGAAAAGCCGGGGCGTATACGAAACGCCGGGCGGAACGATTTTGTATTACGCGCACGAGCAGCTCGAGCACTTGTGCCTCGACCGCGATACTTATCACTACAAGCAGCAGATCGCGCTCAAGCAGGCGGAGCTCATTTACAACGGTTTGTGGTTTACCTCTCTCATGAGCGGTATCATGGCGTTCAACGACAAAGTCGAAGAGACCGTGAGCGGCTGGGTGCGCCTCAAATTGTACAAGGGTACGATGCAGGGTGCGGGTTCGTTCTCGCCGTACAGCTTGTACAACGAAAGCATTGCAAGCTTTACGACGGGCGATCTCTACGATCACCGTGACGCGGGCGGCTTTATCACGCTCTTCGGTTTGCCGCTTACCGTGCGCGCAATGATGGAGCAAAAAGCGGGTAAAGGGCAGGCTGTCGTAAAGAGCCGTTCTTTGAAAAAGCGGCCGACGGAATAATTAAAATAAATGAAACACATTGTCAAAAAAATTATCTTCGCCGCTGCGGTATCACTTTGTATGCTTTCCGTTCTCTGCGCCGACGAGGGTCGATCCGATTCGTCTACAGCGATTTCTCCGACACACGACGGTACCCGGCATACGATCGCCGTGAAAAAGACCGAGCGTCTTTCGGCGGCTCTTCCGAATCTCGGCGAAAAAGCGGCGGCCGATCTTGTCGGAGGAAAAGTTATTTCCTTCGGCAACGGAAGCGGGGAAGATTTGACAAAGTACGTGCCCTCTTCGAGTGCCGCCGCGAAAAAATTGGCGGCATCTCCGCAGGGCAAGAGCGGCTTTGCCGTCGTATCGTGTGCGCTCATCCCGTATCCCGCTTCGTGGAAGGGCATGAGTGCGGATGAAAAACTTCTTTCTCTCTACAATGCGCTCGGACGCGTTTCGACACAAAAAGGCATTACGTATATTTCGCGGCGTGCGGGCTATAAGCCGAAAACGCTTTTTACGCGCTCGTACTACATTGCAGATACCGAACACACGGAAACCGCGCTCGCCGATCCCGTTGCAAGCGAAGTTCCCCCTTCCGACCGGCGCTATGTGTTTCAGGAAGATACGTCGTTCGGAGAAAATACGTATCTCCATACGTATACCGATTCCGCATCCGAAATCTTCCTTGAAATCACGAACTGCACGCCGATGAAATACCACGGAGTGACGTGCTTAAAAGAGCGCGAAATGGAAATGTGCATTTCGGCGTACCCGCTCGAAGAAGGTATTTTCTTTTCTTCCGCGGCGATCGTTACGGGGCAAAAGCAGACGGTAACCGTCCTCTTTATAAAAGTGGATTTGGCCGACGCATTTAAACGCCGCACCGATGCGCTCTACGAGTGGTTCCTCAATCAAATTAATAATTAATCGAATATCGGGTTTCGAAAATATTTAATCGATAATTAATAATCGCTGTGCCGTCTGTTGTATACGAATACGACGATCGCCATGGCGATGATGACGGTGTAACCTGCGAAGCTCATCGCATCGGGGATTTGACCGAATACGAAAAATCCCATAAGCGATGAAAAAACGATCTGCGAATAATCGAATATGCTGATCTTTGCGGCAGGCGCTTCGCTGTATGCCGCCGTTATTGTAAGCTGACCGCCTGCAGCCGCGATTCCCGCCGCAAGCATGATAAGGAGCTGGCGGACTGTCATCGGTGAAAAGTGAAAGAGCAAAAACGGAACTGCGAGGAGCAATGAAAAAAGCGAAAAGCAGGCGACGATGAGTTTGCCGTTTACGTTCATCACTCTTAAGCGCCGCACGCACGAGTATGCGAATCCCGCGCCGACACCGCCCAAAAATCCTGCAAGAGCGGGAAGCATTGCAGTAATTTCGAACGACGGTTTTATAACTAAAGCCGCTCCCGCAATCGAAATACAGATTGCCGCAAGCGGAACAGGCATGATCTTTTCACCGAGTATGAAAAAACTGAAGATGACGGTAAAAAAAGGCGACATCTTGTTGAGAATCGACGCATCGGCGATATTGATTTTATCGAGCGCATAGAAGTTTCCGAATATGCCGAGGGAACCGGCGACGGATCGAAAAAAAAGAAAAAGGACGCTTCCGCGCGGCAGTACAAACGGCCTCTTTCCTTCGCGCTGTTCTTTTATCAATAATGCGAACGCGATAAAAAAGGCGATGATATTGCGAAAAAACGCTTTTTGCATAAAAGGTATGTCGCCTGCAAGGTGTGCGAGCATTCCCATAAGTGCAAAACAAAAAGACGAACAGATAATATAAAAGACGCCTCGCGCGATGCGAGATTTGCTGTATTCTTGAGGCATATATGCAGTATAAAGCGAATCGGCTTTATCGACAAGAGAACGCTTTTCCGCGGACTGTGGACAGTATAACTTTGTTTTCATATAATAATACGCAAATGATGAAATCGATTTTTTCTCTGTGTGTGTTTGCCGTTTTGTCATGTGCTTCCGTTTATTCGGAAAATGTTTTTGCCGAAAGACTCAAAGAGAGCGTTCCGCAAATTGAAGCGGGAAGGAGCGGATTTTTATCCTATGTCACAGGTTCACGGCAGTATTTTTCATTGAATCCGATAACGGATCCCGTCCTTATCGGGAGCGGTGTCGGACTCTTTGCGGCGGATTTGGTTCTGTTCCGTTTTAAAAACGATCGTGTTTTCGGCGAAACTCCGTACAACCGTGACGACGTAAATATCTTCGACCGATGGGCTATGCGCCCGTATTCGCGCGCGCTCGATATAACGGGAGACGTATTTATCGGTTGTGCGATGGCGGCCCCGCTCGTATTTGCATCCGTAGACAGACACGAATGGATTACGATCGGTATTATGTATGCCGAAACGATGCTTCTCACGCATGCGGTAAAAGATTTTATAAAATCGCTCACGTTCCGCGCGCGTCCTTATATGTACTTCGAAGGCTATCCGCAAAAAGATGTCGATTCGGGCGACTGGAATAATTCTTTTCCGTCGGGACACACGATGCAGGCTTTTGCCGCAGCCGCGTTTACGAGTTTTGTCTTTGCCGTCTACTTTCCCCGCTCTCTGTGGAATATTCCGGTGAGTGCGGGTTCCTACGCGCTTGCTGCGACGGTCGCAGTGCTGCGTCTTTCAAGCGGTAATCACTTTTTAACCGACGTGCTTGCGGGCGCCGCCTTCGGTACCGTTTTCGGTATCGGCATACCGCTCCTGCATATGATCGGACGGCAATCTCATAAGGCGATTGAAAAGCGTAAAGAAACCGTTTCGCTTTCCGTCCTTCCGAACGGTGTATGCATAAGTGCAAGATTTTAAAAAGGTCTGCACAGTCTGCCGTGCCTTTCTTGACAAAGCGGATATAAGGTCATAACATAAAAAAAATCGCTGTACATGACAGCGACTGTTTAACAATATTTGGAGGCAAAGATAATGCAAAAAAAATTACTTTCATTTGCATTGGCTGCATTTGCAGCTGCGGGGTTGATTTCCTGCGGCGGTAAATCGATTAAAAACGGAACCTATACTTCGTCCGTACAAGGTATGAATGACGCTGTCGAAGTATCCGTTACGATTGCAGACAAAAAGATCGCGGACGTACAGGTTACGAAAAACTCGGAAACACCGGGCATCGGCAGTCCGCTCATGGATGCGAACGGTACGGTTTTGACGGCCGGAGGAATGGCTCCTACCGAATTGATCCCCGCCGAAATCGTAAAGCATCAGTCGGTCAACGTCGATGTCGTGACGGGTGCGACGATTACGTCGGCTGCGATTAAAGCTGCGGTATCGAACTGTCTGAAAGATGCGAAAGCGAATCCTTCCGATTGGAACGCAAAACCGGAAGCTGCAGCCGCTCCTGAAAATGCGAGTGCCGATGTCGTCGTTGTCGGCGGCGGAGGAGCGGGGCTTGCGGCGGCTATCGCAGCGGGACAGCAGAATAAATCGGTCATCATCGTAGAAAAGAACGGCGAAGTCGGCGGCGACACGCTCGTGTGCGGTGCGATCTACAATACGCCCGACGAAGCGCTGCAGAAAAAAGTGACGATGGGCGATGCGGTAAAACGCACGATCGAAACGGCTCTCGCTGAAGCTTCGAAAAACGGCGAACACGCCGCTCTTCAGGCGCAAGTGCGCTCGCAGTGGAACGCGTACAAATCGAGCGGCAGGACCGACCTCTTCGACTCGAAAGAATGGTTTGCGCTGCAGACGTGGAACGGCGGCGATAAAGTCGGTAATTTAAATCTCGTCAAAGTATTGTGCTATAACGCATACGACGGGCTTGGTTGGATCGACGATTTGGGCATGAGCTTTTCCGACGTCATCAGCCAGGGAGCGGGTTCTCTGTGGCAGCGCACGCACACCAGCATGATGAAGATGGGAACCGGCTTTATTTCGACCTATGTCGAAAACATCGCGAAGATGAACAATATCACGGTCATGGTAGAGACGACGGGCAAATCGCTCGTCAAAGACGGCGACAGAGTTACCGGCGTCGTGTGCGCCGACAGAAACGGCAACGAGTTTACCCTTTCGGCAAAGGACGGCGTCATTCTTGCGACAGGCGGTTTTGCCGCAAACGGCGCGATGGTGCAAAAGTACAATACGTCGGGCAAATGGCAGGATTTGAGCAAAGTCGCGACGACGAACCGCTTTTCGTGCTCACAGGGAGACGGTATCGAAATGGCCGTCGCTGCGGGCGCTTCGCTCACCGATATGGAACAGCTCCAGCTTTTGTACCTCGGCAACTTAAAAGACGGACAGCTGACGAAGTATCCGCCGAGAGATGTCAACGGCACCGACCAGATCATCTTTATCAATAAAGAGGGCAAACGCTTTACGAACGAAGGCGGCAGACGCGACAATATCTGTCTCGCGGTTTTTGCGCAGCCCGATAAAGTGTTCTATATGCTCGAATCCGGCGACGGTGACAAGTATAAAGACATCAAAGATCCCGATTGGAGAAGCGCCGACGGCTTTACCTTCGACTACCTCGAATCGAACGGCTACATCTATGAAGGCGATACGCTCGAAGAGCTTGCCGGAAAACTCGGCATGAACGCTGCGACGCTCCAAGCGACGATCGACACCTTCAATGCGAGCGTCGATTCCGGACGCGACGAATTCGGCAGAACGCTTTATTCGACGAAGCTGACGAAGGGTCCGTGGGTCGCGACTCCGAGACAGGCCTGCGTTCACCACACGATGGGCGGCGTTACGATCGACACGAACTGCCGTGTCATCGGCACGAACGGTAAAGTTATTCCCGGTTTGTATGCGGCGGGTGAAATCACCGGAGGCATACACGGTGCGAACCGCTTGGGCGGAAACGCCGTCGTCGATACGGTCGTATTCGGCAAGCTCGCAGGCGATACGGTCATCGCGGATGCGCGGTAACGGCGTGAAAAAAGCGTACACTAAGTAAGCCGGGGTTCGACCCGTGCATAAGGGGCTGTCGAAAAAGTAAGCAACTTTTGAGACAGCCCTTTTTCCATCCATTTTGTTCGCCGACTGAATGTCGAATTTTGAACATAAATAAAAGTGCGCGAAGGCTATCTTTCGGCTGCGTGATAAAACGGTCGGAAGCGTGCGCGATGCGGCGCAACAGCGGGAGACACGCGTGCGGCTTTGTGCGTTCAGCTTGCGGAAGATTTGCTTAAAAGCACAACC
>ERZ772960.2131-NODE-2131-length-14781-cov-11.329146_pt1 | contig 14781 bp, 17 predicted proteins | sample MGYA00580678_ERZ772960 | MGnify/ENA primary metagenome ERZ772960 (study PRJEB29015, sample SAMEA2737930) | human oral metagenome | biome: human oral; feature: human-associated habitat; material: dental | place: China | collected 2059 ... | reverse complement strand
GCTGGTCGTGCCTATCGCTTCTTTCATACGCGGGCGGAGGCACGTGCCCACGCGCAGAGCATCGAGGAGGATCTGCAGCGCGTCCTTTTGCGTCCGACCAACCTAGAGGATGTCTTTATCGAGATGACGGGGCGAAAGGAGGGGCTCTGATGCTGCATGATGTATGGACGGTGTTTTGGCGCGATTGGATTGTGCTGCGCCGCCGTCTTATCAAATACGTATTGAGCCGCATGGTTTCGCCGCTGATGTTTCTCATTGCATTCGGCTGGGGACTTGGGCGCAGCATCGACGTTGGGACAGGCTCCTATCTGGACTTTCTCGTCCCGGGGCTTCTGGCGATGAACTCCATGAACATCAGCTTCAACAGCATTATCTCCGTGCACGCCGAGCGCGTCTATCACAAGAGTCTCGAGGAATATCTGATTGCGCCGATCCGCCCCGATGCCTTCGTCATCGGCAAGGTTGCAGGCTCCGTTCTGCGCGGGCTGATCTCTTCGGCAATTATCATTGGACTCAGTGTTCTCTTTGGCGCACATTTTACGATTACGCCGCTCTTTCTTCTCGTACTCACGCTGAACTGCATGATCTTCGCGGAGATCGGCTTTCTCGCGGCAATGTATACCCCATCCTACGAGGAGATGAGTCAGGTCAACCTCTACGTCCTGCTTCCGATGTCCTTCCTCTGTGGAACGTTTTTCTCGACGGCGGCGCTGCCCGATCTCGTGCGCTGGCTTGTGGAGATCCTGCCGCTGACGCATACGAGTCATCTCCTGCGCAGCCTCGGGGCGGCAGGGGACTTCTCCGCGCTCTCACTCGCGGTCGTCATCGGCTACGCCGTGCTCGGCATTGCAGCGGGGACATGGAAATTCCGTCGGCTGACGGATTAGAAAAAGGATCATCATGCTCAGGCATATCTTTCATCACAGGGGCGCGGCAGAAGGCTGCGCGCATTTCTGCTGCACCAAGATTGAGGACTTCGGCGTCTCCTTTGGGACGTTCGAGGTTTTTTCGCATGTCAATCTGCATTTCCACTGCGGGGAGCTGACTGCCATCATCGGCCCGAACGGTGCGGGCAAGAGCACGCTCCTGCGCGCCCTCCTCGGTGAGGTCGCGCATACGGGACGCCTGCGCTTCGTCGATGCGGAGGATCGTCATATACGTCCTGTCATCGGCTATGTGCCGCAGTATCTGCGTCTTGACGTGAGTGCACCGACGACGGTGCTGGATCTCTTTATGGCGTGCATGACGCACCGCCCCGTCTGGCTGTTCCCCGCGCGGCGCTATCGCGTGCGTGTCATCGAAAAACTCGCGCGTGTACGCGCGGAGCATCTGGTCGACCGGCGTCTCGGCGCGCTCTCGGGCGGTGAGCTGCAGCGCGTTCTGCTCGCGCTTGCCCTTGATCCCATGCCGAACCTTCTGCTCCTCGATGAGCCGGTCTCGGGCGTCGATCAGAGCGGACTCGCACTCTTCTACGATATTGTCGGGCAGCTGCGTGCACAGGAGGATCTTGCGATCCTCCTCATCTCGCATGATCTCGGCATGGTTGCACGCCATGCGGACAAGGTCGTCCTCATGGATCACGGGATTGCGGCGGCGGGAACGCCGAGCGAGGTCTTTGCAAGCCCTCACATGGAGCGCATCTTTGGCATCCTGCCCGATCTGCGCCGTCTGCACAGGTATGCGGTAGACGGGGGAGAGGAGGCTGCGGCATGGAACTGATCTACGGAGCAATGGATGCACTCCTGCCGTTCGCATGGATGGAGTATACCTTCATGAAGAACGCACTCCTCGCGATCCTGCTCATGACGCCGCTCTTCGGACTGCTCTCGACAATGGTGGTCTCGAGCCGCATGGCGTTCTTCTCGGACTCCCTCGGGCATGGGGCGTTTACGGGCATTGCCATCGGCGCGCTCGTCGGCATCTTTGCACCACTCACGTCGCTCATTCTCTTTTCGATCGCATTTGCCCTCCTCATTACCTATATTAAGCATCGCACAGCGGCGTCGGCAGATACGGTCATCGGCGTGTTCTCCTCGACGGCGATTGCGGTCGGACTTATGATAATGAGCCACGGCGGAGGCTTTTCAAAATTTTCTCCGCTCCTCATCGGAGACATCCTGAGCATTACCCCCGCCGATCTCGCGGGGCTGCTCGCCGTTGATGTCGTGGTCTTCGTCGGCTGGATGCTGCTCTTCAACCGCCTGCTCCTGCTCTCGGTGAATGCGTCGCTCGCGCGCAGCCGCAACATTTCCATCTTTGCCGTGGAGGCACTCTTTGCCGCGCTGCTCGCTGTTGTCGTCGCCGTGAGCATCCAGTGGGTCGGCATCCTCATCATCAACGCGCTGCTCGTCCTGCCGGGGGCAGCCGCGCGCAATCTCGCGGGGAGTGTCAAGGCATATCATTTCCTGTCGGTTGTCATTGCGTTCTTCTCAGGGCTTATCGGGCTCTTTGCAGCGTACTATCTCGGCATTGCGGCGGGTGCGGCAATCGTGGCGGCAGCGGCGCTCATCTTTTTTCTCTCGCTCGCCCTGCGCACGCGTTTTCGGCGGTAATGTCCCAGGATGTGCCCTGTTTTTTTTCAGTGATTTATGCTAGAATGAAAGAGAATATTGTGAAGTTTGATGAGGAGGGCGTTTCCATGAATATCACGATTGGCAGCGACCACGGGGCGGTGGAACTCAAGGACGAGGTCAAGATGGTGCTCCATGAGTTCGGTGATGTGCGCGTCAAGGATGTCGGCACATTCGGCAAGGAGGCGGTCGACTATCCCGACATTGCGGAGAAGGTCTGCGCCGATGTTGTCTCGGGCAAGGCGGATCGCGGCATCGTGCTCTGCGGCACGGGGATTGGCATCGCGATTGCAGCGAATAAGATCAAGGGAATTCGCGCCGCACTCTGTACGGATGTCTACTCGGCGATCATGGCGCGCAGGCACAATGATACGAATGTCCTTGCCCTCGGCGGACGCGTGACGGGGGTCGGTCCCGCAGGCGAGATCGTGCGTGCGTGGATTTGCACGGAGTTCGAGGGCGGACGCCATGCGCGCCGCATCGAGAAGATGATGGCTCTGCAGGATAAGAAGAACAGCTGAGGAGAGTTTCTATGAGCATGATGGATCATTTGGAGAAGGTCGACCCACAGGTGTTTGCGGCAATTGAGGATGAGCTGAACCGCCAGCGCACAAAGCTCGAACTCATTGCCTCAGAGAACATCGTCAGCCGTGCCATTATGGAGGCGCAGGGCAGTGTCCTCACGAACAAGTACGCAGAGGGGTATCCCGGCAAGCGGTACTATGGCGGCTGTGAATACGTCGATGTGGCAGAGCAGCTTGCGATTGACCGCGCAAAGCAGCTCTTTGGCGCTGCATGGGCGAATGTGCAGCCGCATTCGGGCGCACAGGCGAATATGGCGGTGTTCTTTGCGCTCCTGCAGCCGGGCGACACGATCCTCGGCATGAATCTGACGGATGGCGGGCATCTGACGCACGGCAGTCCCGTCAATATTTCGGGGACGTATTACAAGGTCATCCCCTATGGCGTGGACAAGGAGACGGAGCGCATTGATTACGATGCGCTCGAGGCACTTGCCAAAGAGCATCGTCCGAAGATGATCATTGCGGGTGCTTCGGCGTATGCGCGCACGATTGATTTTGAGCGGATTGGTGCGATTGCAAAGGCAGTCGGTGCGTTCTTCATGGTCGATATGGCGCATATCGCAGGGCTCGTCGCCGCAGGGCAGCATCCAAGTCCCGTGCCCTATGCGGATATCGTGACCTCGACCACGCATAAGACGCTGCGCGGTCCGCGCGGGGGACTTATCCTCGGGCGTGATGAGGAACTCGGTGCGAAGATCAACAAGGCGGTCTTCCCGGGCATTCAGGGCGGTCCCCTGATGCACGTCATTGCGGCAAAGGCGGTTGCATTCGGTGAGGCACTTCAGCCCTCATTCAAGGAATACGGCGCGCAGGTCGTAAAGAATGCGGCAGCGCTCGCGGATGAGCTGATGAAGTGCGGCTACCGCATCGTATCGGGCGGGACGGATACCCACGTCATGCTCGTCGACCTTACGAACAAGGAGATTACGGGCAAGGAGGCACAGAACCTCCTCGATGAGGTCAACATCACGGCGAACCGCAACACGATTCCGTTCGAGCCGCGCAGTCCCTTCGTCACGAGCGGCATCCGTCTCGGTTCGCCTGCGCTCACAACGCGCGGCTTCGTGGAGGAGGATATGCGCGAGGTGGCACGGATCATCGCACACGTCCTCGATGCACCGACGGACGAGAGGCGCAGGGAGGAGGCGCGCAGCCGCGTCGCCGCACTCTGCGCGAAATACCCCCTGTACGTTTGACACCATCTTTGAAAGAAAGGAAGCCCACCCATGGCTGATTCATTCCATCCGTCCGATATTCCGAGCCTCCATCTTGTCGACCACCCGCTCATTCAGCACAAGCTGACAATCATGCGCATGAAGGAGACGGGGACGAAGGAGTTCCGCGAGTTGCTCTCGGAGATTGCCATGCTCATGGCGTATGAGATCACGCGCGATTTCCCGCTGCGCGATGTGGAGATCGAGACGCCCGTCGCCCCCTGTCACGCAAAGATGCTCGAGGGCAAGAAGCTCGGCATCGTGCCCATCCTACGCGCGGGTCTCGGCATGCTCGACGGCATATTGACCCTCGTACCCGCTGCGCGCGTGGGGCATATCGGCCTCTACCGTGACCCCGAGACGCTTGCGCCCGTTGAATACTACGCAAAGCTGCCAAGCGGCGTCGAGGATCGCACGCTCATTGTCCCAGACCCCATGCTCGCCACGGGCGGCAGTGCGTCGGCGGCACTCACCATGCTCAAGGAGAAGGGCGCGCGCAGTATCATCCTCATGTGCCTCGTCTCCGCCCCCGAAGGCATTCGTCGCGTGGCTGCCGATCATCCCGACGTACCGATCTATGTCGCTGCTGTCGACGAACGCCTCAATGAGCACGGGTACATCGTACCGGGACTTGGCGATGCGGGCGACCGTATCTTCGGGACGCTGTAACAGCATACGCATACCAAAAAGACGACTGCCCGTGCAGCCGTCTTTTCAATTTCAACATATGGCGGAGAGGGTGGGATTCGAACCCACGGTGCGTTGCCGCATCACCGGTTTTCAAGACCGGCTCCTTAAACCACTCGGACACCTCTCCATTTACAGCGTGATTATTCTATCAAAAATCAATGAGTGCTGTCAAGTCTTTGTCTTGCACTTATCAGCCCACCGCATACAAGACCAATGAGTGCAGGAATCGTCCAGCCCATGCCGATATGCACGAGGGGGAGCGCATTGCCAAGTGCACGCAGAAACTCCATTGCAGGCAGCGCCTCCTGCACTCCGCTCGGCAGTGCACGCAGGAAGTCGAATACCGCGGCGATGGACGTGCCAAGTATGGTACAGACATAGAGGGGACGGTGGTAGCCGACGAGTCCTTCAATCAGACACAGCGCGATCAGAGCGATGGAAAGCGGATAGAGGAAGTAGAGGACGGGCAGGGAATACGCGATGATGCGGCTAAGACCAACGTTTGAGATGGCAAAGGAGAAGAGCGCGAAGAGTACAGCGTATTTCGGATAGGAGAGGGAGCGCGGGAAGAGTTCAGAGAATGTCGTGCTGCATGCGGTGACAAGTCCGATTGCGGTCTTGAGGCAGGCACAGGTGATCGTGATGCCGAGCAGGACACCGCCAAATACACCAAGATAGTGGGCAGCGATATGGGCGAGCACATCGCCGCCGTTTGCATCCAGTCCGTAGACCGCACGACTCTCTGCACCAACGTAGGTCAGTGCGAGATAGATCAGTGCCATGAGTGCCGTGCTGAACGTGCCGGAGACAATCGTGCTGTACGAGATCGCGCGCGGCTCCGACAGTCCGAGTCGCTTGATGGCACGCACAAGGATGTTGCCGAAAGCGAGCGCGGCAAGCACATCCATCGTATTGTAGCCCTCGAGGAATCCTGTGAAGAAGGCGTGCTCCGCGTATGCACCGATCAGCTCCGCATCCCAAACCGTCCCCATTGGTGACATGACCGCCGTCACAATCAGGATGCCGAGAAAGAGCAGAAAGAGTGGGTTGAGCACCTTGCCTACCCAGATGAGGATGCCCGACGGACGCAGGGAAAAGTAGAGGACGAGGGCGAAGAAGATGAGGGTGAAGAGAAGCAGCCCGAGCGCCTGCACGTCGGACGAAACAAACGGCGCCGCACCGACCTGAAAGGACACAGTCGCGGTGCGCGGGATTGCAAAGAGAGATCCGATGCAGAGATAGAGTGCACAGGTGAACACATAGGCAAAACGGCGATCAATTTTCGCGCCGATGTCAAAGAGGTTCTCGCTCGCCGTGATGCTGATCGCCGAAATGCCGAGCAGCGGAAGTCCGACGCCTGTCATGCAGAAGCCGATGAGTGCGGGCAGCATGGAAGACCCTGCCTGCTGACCCATCGTTGCGGGAAAGATGAGATTGCCCGCGCCGAAGACAAGACCGAAGAGCATGGAGGCGACGAAGACGTATTCCTGTTTTCTAAGACGATGTTTCATCTGCAGCAACATCCCGTTGGAAAGATAAAATTACAATGCGACAATTATAACAGTTCTCGAAGGAATTTGTCAAAGCCGGCAGAAATTGCTATAATAAGCTCGTATGATTCGGCGCAGAAGAGGAGATGTCGGTATGCGCATTGCTCTGTTTGACTCGGGAATCGGCGGGCTGACCGTGCTCAGCCACGCGCGGCGGGTGCTCCCGTCGGAGGAATTCCTGTTCTTTGCCGACCGTGATCACGTTCCCTACGGAACAAAGTCCGTGCCTGCCGTGCGTGGCTATGTGCGCGAGGCATTCCGTTTCCTCGTCGAACGGCAAAGGGCGGATGCCATCGTCGTCGCGTGCAATACGGCGACCTCGGTTGCGGTAGATGAGATGCGGCGGCTCTACGAGATACCGATCATCGGCATGGAGCCTGCTGTGAAAAAGGCGCTTGAGCAGGGCGGTGCGCGGCGCGTGCTTGTGACGGCAACGCCGATCACAATCCATGGCGATAAGCTGCGCCGTCTTGTCTCGGCGCATGACACGCATCACCTTGTCGATCTGCTCGCGCTGCCACGCCTCGTGGAGTTCGCCGAGCGCAGGGAGTTTACCTCCCCGTGCGTCGAGGAATATCTTTGGAATGCGCTCGGAAAATACGATCTCGTCCACTACTCTGCGATTGTGCTTGGCTGTACGCATTTCAACTATTTTAAGGACACGCTGCGACGCCTCCTGCCAAAGACCGTTGGCTTTGTGGATGGAAACGAGGGCACGGTCGATGAGCTGGCGCGCCGGACGGGACTGTGCACCGTAGCTGCAGGAACGCAGGCGGCATCGTGCCAATTCTTCGAGTCCGGCAGACCGGTCGCAGGGACGGAGTCCTTGGCGCGCATTGAGAGCTATCTTGCGCGCGCGGCACGCATGGAGGAGATTGTTTGACTTTTTCATTTGAAGGAAGGGAGTATTCATGCCGATTCGCACTGCACATCGGGTGAACTTTTACGATACGGACGCGATGGAGGTCGTGCATCATGCGAACTACATCCGTTGGTTCGAGATCGGGCGCGTCGACTACTTGCGCCGCATCGGCATCACGCTCGGAGCGTTGATGGAGGCGGGCTATGTCTTTCCCATCATCAAGGTCGGAGCCCGGTTCCATGCACCGGGACATTTCGACGACAACCTTGTGATCGAGACAACGGCGACGGCACTCACGAAGGCGAAGATGGCGTTTTCCTATCGCGTTCTGAATGAGGCGGATACCGTCCTTGTGACGGGCTTCTCGGAGAACGTCTTTACAATTCGCGAGACGGGACGCATCACGCGTCTGCCGAAGGACTTCTACGAGCCGCTGGAGGCGGCGATGATACAGGAGAAAGAGGGCCGGGACATTGGATTTTGATTTTATATGGCAGCTTTACTTTGCGTTCATGTGGTGGACGTACTGGATACTGGCGCTCGTGGTTGTTATCACCTTCGGTCCAAAGGCGGTCTTTGCCTATTTCGGTGCGGAGAAGATCGTGCCCAAAAAGGAAGAGATGACGCCGTTTTCCGTGGTCGAACGCACAGAGGAGCGTCTGGTGATCGGCGCAACGATTCCCTTTGCGAATGAGGGGAAACAATGCGGCGTCATCATGGACGCAATCCTGCGCGTGCAGCTCCCCTACGAGCAGTACGACGGGGCGCTCGTGCGCGGGAAGGTGGAGCTTGAGGGCGCACCGCGTGAGGACAACTATTTCGAGGCAATGCTCATCGAAAAGAATAAGCGCGCGCATTTTGTCCTCAAACTCTCCATCGAAGGACGCAAGGGGAATACGCTCGAAGAAGCAATAGCGCATCTGCCGGATTTTCGTACAGATCTCATCTATCAGGAGGCGGGGCGCGTTCCCGTGCATTACTCCAAGGTCATACTGAAGGTTACGGCAGCGGAGATTGCCGCGCTTGCGGGCGTTACGCTCGTTGAGGAGGGGGGGCGGAAAAATGGCTGAACTGCATATCCTTCCTGTTCCGACGCGGATTCTGACCGATGCGGACGACATTGTGGACGCAATCGCATATTATGTGGGCAGTCAGGTGACGGCCGACGATCTCGTCTGCTGTGCCGAGAGCGTGGTTGCTGTGACACAGGGACGCTTCGTTCGTCCCGAGGAGATGAAGATCTCGTGGCTGGCGAAGTTCCTATGCCGCTTCATTCCGGACTATGGGAGTCTCGCAACGCCGCACGGGATGCAGGCACTCATGGATGTGGAGGGGGAGTGGCGCGTTGCGGCGGCGCTCTTTGCGGGCTTCCTCGGCAAGCTCGTCGGCAAGAGCGGTCTCTTCTATCAGTGGGGCGGTAAGGAGGCGGCGCTGATCGACGATGTGACGGGGACGATGCCGCCGTTCGACAAGGTAATCGTCTATGGACCAGCCGAGCCGGAGGAGGTTGCTACGCGTATTCGCGATCGTGTGGGCGCGTTCGGCGGCATGATTGCGGATGTGAACGACCTCAAGCGCTCGCGCGTGGTCGGCGTATCGAATGGAGTGAACGGGCAGCTTGCCTCGCAGCTCCTCCTCGATAATCCGTTCGGCAACGCCTCGCAGAAAACGCCGATCTGCATCATCAAGAACTATCGGCAGTATCAGGAGAGCCATACGGCGTAAATTCCAATGAAATGTAAGCGGGAAGCACTCCTTCCCGCTTTTTTGAACGGGTTTCACAAAGGAGAAGGTATTTCATGCCAAGAAGAGATCTGAGGCGTGTCGACCAACTGCGCCCCGTGCGGATCGAGCGCGGCTATCAGCGCTACCCCGCAGGCTCGGCGCTCATCGAAATGGGGCATACGCGCGTTGTCTGTGCGGCGACGGTGGAGGAGCGTGTACCGTTCTTTTTGAAAGGCGCGGGGACGGGCTGGGTGACGGCGGAGTATTCCATGCTGCCGGGGGCAGGCTCGGAGCGCACGGCGCGTGAGGCGATACGCGGGCATCAGACGGGGCGCACGCAGGAAATCCAACGCCTCATCGGACGTGCGCTGCGCGCGGTCGTCGATATGAAGGAACTCGGGGAACGCACGATTCACATTGACTGCGATGTGCTGCAGGCAGACGGCGGGACGCGTACGGCATCGATTACAGGCGCGTTCGTTGCGCTCGTGGAGGCATGTGCGACCTTCTATACGAGGCGGGGGATTTTCCCCGTGCGTGACTATGTCGCGGCGGTCAGCGTCGGCATCGACGCTGAGAATACGCCGCTCCTTGACCTCTGCTACGAGGAGGATGCGCGGGCGATGGTTGATATGAACCTCGTCATGACGGGCGCGGGTGCGTTCGTCGAAGTGCAGGGAACGGGGGAGGGGCGCGCGTTCTCACGTGCGGAGATGAATGTGCTGCTCGATCTCGGAGAGTGCGGTATACATGAGCTCATTGAGCAGCAGAAAACGGCGCTCGGTGAGGTGCTTTCATGGCTGCCGGGACGGGAGGGATGACAAGGTGGAGAAGATTATACTGATTGCTACATCGAATGAAGGCAAGGTGCGCGAGATGGAGCAGGCATTCGAGGGACTGCCCGTGCGCCTCGTGCCTTTATCGCGTCTTCGGGAAGTTCTGCCCGAGGCAGGCGAGATCGAAGAGCCTGTTGAGGACGGGGTGACCTTTATGGAGAACGCGCGGATCAAGGCGCGCTACTATCGGGAGCGGACAGGGATCTCTGCGCTTGCGGACGACTCCGGACTCGCAGTCGAGGTACTGAACGGCGCGCCCGGCGTCTACTCTGCGCGCTATGCGGGCGTGCATGGCGACGATGCGGCGAACAATGCAAAGCTCATCGCAGACATTCGTGCGCATGGTACGGAGAATGCAGCTGCCGCCTACCACTGTGCTCTCGTCCTCGCCCTCGACGATGGTCGTGAACTCTCAGCTGAGGGAACGTGTAAGGGATTTATCCGTCCGGAGGCGCGCGGCACGGAGGGGTTTGGCTACGACCCGCATTTCTATCGTGCAGACGGACGCTCGATGGCAGAGCTCTCCCGCGCGGAGAAGCATGAGATCAGCCATCGCGGCACGGCACTCGAAATGATGAAGAAGTTATTGGTGGAAAGAGGTATTGTGTGAGAATCGGCATTGTCAGTGACAGTCACGGAGATACGTGCGTATTCGAGAAGATGCTCGCCGTGCCGGGCGCTGCAGAGGCAGAGATGTGGCTGCATGCGGGGGACTTTGCGCCGGATGCGGATGATTTGGAGATCATGTCGGGGAAACGTGTGGCATGTGTGCTTGGCAACTGCGATCTCTTTGTGGATGGCGTCTATGATGAAACGGTGGTCGAGGTCGCGGGGCATCGCATCTTCCTCACACACGGGCATCTTTTCAACGTGCGCTTCGATACAGCGATGCTCGCTGCAGCGGCGCGTGAGGCGGGCGCGGATATTGCCGTCTATGGACACACACATGTCGCTCTCGAGGAGCGTGGTGATGTGACCGTGCTCAACCCCGGCAGCATTGCGCGCCCGCGTGATGGGCGGCATGGATCGTTCATGCTTGTGGAACTAAATGCGGGGGAAAGCCCACAGGTGAATCTCATTCGCATATAGTGGTGAAAAAAATCACAGACCCTTGATTTATCAGGGGTTTCGCTACTTAAAAAATTTTCAAAAAATTTTACGATATAAAATCCATATCATATGATATGGATTTTATATATATAATATGAAATATAGTAAAATCAATAATTTGTTTTAGGCAAAACAATTCGATTGAAATATAAAACAATAAGATAAAGATGTAAAAGAACGATATTATTCTAATTTGTTTTCGTCTTCCCGAAATTGAATGAGATTCACTTTTTTCAAGGCTTTACGCCAAATTTGAAAGACTTGAAAGCAAGAAAAAAATATGATATAGTCTAATCAACCTGTGTATAAGTTATATTTATAGGAGGGATTATTTTGCGAGAGCTAAGCGCAAAAGCAATCACGGAGAACGTCGCCGAGATGTGCAAAGAAGCGGCGTACTATCTCCCGAATGATGTCTACGAGGGACTCAAAAAGGGGCGAGAGACGGAGGAGTCACCCGTAGGAAGAGTCGTATTGGATCAGATCATTCGCAATGCTGAGATCGCACGCGAGGAAGATCGTCCCTACTGCCAGGATACGGGCATGACCATCGTGTTTGTGGAGATCGGGCAGGATCTGCACATCACGGACAGACTCCTCGAGGATGCGATCAACGAGGGCATCGCCAAGGGCTACACGGAAGGGTATCTGCGCAAATCGGTCGTTGCAGAGCCGCTTTTCAACCGCAAGAACACGCAGAACAACACGCCGGGCGTCATCTATACGAAGATCGTCGCGGGCGACAAGCTGAGCATCACGATTGCGCCGAAGGGCTTTGGTTCGGAAAATAAGTCCGGCGTCAAGATGCTCGTTCCTGCGGACGGGGTCGAGGGCGTGAAGAAGGCCGTCATGGAGATCATTCAGCATGCAGGCCCGAATCCGTGCCCGCCCGAGGTGGTTGGTGTCGGCATCGGAGGAACGATGGATCAGGCGGCACTCCTCTCGAAGAAGGCACTCACGCGCTCGATCGATCAGCGCCATCCGATGCCGGAGTATGCCAAGCTCGAGGGTGAGCTCCTCGAGATGATCAACAAGACGGGCATCGGCCCCCAGCTGGGCGGCACGACAACTGCACTTGCCGTGAACGTTGAGTGGGGGGCGACGCACATTGCGGGTCTCCCCGTTGCAGTGACAATCTGCTGCCATGCACTCAGGCACGCACATCGCGTCCTGTAATCGTGTGAAACACGGTTCGTGTTTCCCCATTTCCTGTGTATTATCGTTAGGGAGGAATACTCATGGCGGAAAGTATCCGTATTACGACTCCGTTCACGGAGGAAATGTCGCGCAAGCTCAAGGCGGGCGACAGCGTTCTCATCACGGGCACGATCATCAGCGCGCGCGATGCGGCACATAAGGCAATGACGGAGGCTCTTGCAAAGGGCGAGCCGCTGCCGGTTGACTGGCACGATCAGATTGTCTACTACCTCGGCCCAACGCCGGCGAAGCCGGGCGACCCGATCGGCTCGGCCGGTCCCACGACCTCCGGCCGCATGGATGCCTACACGCCGACGATGCTTGAGCAGGGTATCAAGGGCATGGTGGGCAAGGGCTCGCGCTCGGCTGCCGTCGTGGAGTCGATGAAGAAGAACGGCGTCACCTACTTCGCTGCTGTCGGCGGTGCTGCGGCGCTCATTGCGAAATCCGTGAAGAAGTATGAAGTGGTGGGCTACCCCGAGCTTGGTCCCGAGGCGGTTGCAAAGCTGACGGTCGAGGACTTCCCCTGCATCGTCGTGATCGACTCCGAGGGAAACAATTTCTATGAGATGGGGCAGAAACCCTATCGCAAACGCTAATCACACATCCTCATCAACGTGTTCATGCCGATGGTTTGGCGCATGACAAATCATTCGGGGGCGCAGCCTCGGATATGCTCCGAGGCTGCGGCTCCAAAGGTCTACATATTTCAGGAGGTATGAAATGTTCCACACAACCTTTTACATGCGGCGACTGCATTCATTGGTCGGACTCGTCGTCATCGGCGTATTCCTCTTCGAGCACGTCTTCACGAACTCGACGGTGCTGGGCGGAGCGAAGGCGTTCAATGATTCGCTGGCCATGATGGAGCTCATCCCGCGTCCCGTATTCTACGGGCTTGAGATCTTTGCCATCGCCGTGCCGATTCTCTTCCACGCAATCTACGGCATCTACATCGCGGCGCAGGCGAAGAACAATCCCAGCAATTATGGCTATGTTCGCAACTGGCAGTTCGCCGTCCAGCGTTATACGGCATGGCTGCTCATCCCGTTCCTCATCTGGCACGTCGGCTATATGCGTGTCTGGGAGAAGGGCGTCATGGGAACTCATATCAACTATGACCTGCTCTACACCTACTTTGTGTCCGGCAATTATGCAATCCTCCATACGGTGCTCTATACACTCGGTATGCTCGCAGCGATCTTCCATTTCTGCAACGGCATCTCGACGTTCTGCATGACATGGGGCATCGCAAAGGGCCCGCGCGCACAGTCCGTGATCAACGCGCTGTCGATGGGTCTCTGCACGCTGATGAGTCTTGTTACGCTTGCCTTCATGGGCAGCTATTTCATGTAAGAAGCGCAGCAAAGGAGAGTAAGAATGGCTAAAGTACCAGAAAATAACATTGCGATCATCGGCGGCGGTCTGGCGGGGCTTCTCGCTGCGCTGAAGATCTGCGAGGGCGGCGGCAAGGTCGACCTCTTTTCCTACTGCCCGGTGAAGCGCTCTCACTCGCTCTGCGCACAGGGTGGCATGAACGCCTGCATGGATACAAAGGGCGAGCATGACAGTGTCTATGAGCACTTTGACGATACGGTCTACGGCGGCGACTTCCTTGCTGACCAGCTCGCGGTCAAGGGCATGGTTGAGGCGGCGCCGCGTCTGGTCAAGATGTTTGACCGCATGGGCGTTCCGTTCAACCGCACGCCGGAGGGTGTACTCGACCTCCGTAACTTCGGCGGTCAGAAGAATAAGCGCACGGTCTTTGCAGGCTCTACGACCGGCCAGCAGCTCCTCTACGCGCTTGATGAGCAGGTGCGCCGCTGGGAGGTCAAGGGCAAGGTCACGAAGTACGAGTTCTGGGAATACATCCGCGCAATCAAGAACAAGGACGGCATCGTTCGCGGACTTGTCGCACAGAATATGAATTCGAACGAGATCAAGGCGTTCCCCGCGGATGTCGTCATCCTCGCTACGGGCGGCCCCGGACAGGTGTTCGGCCGCTGCACGGCGTCGACCATCTGCAACGGCTCGGCGGTTTCCTCTGCATACCAGCAGGGTGCGCATATCGGCAATCCGGAGTTCATTCAGATCCATCCGACGGCAATTCCCGGTTCGGACAAGAACCGTCTCATGTCTGAGGCATGCCGCGGTGAGGGCGGGCGTGTCTGGACGTACAAGGACGGCAAGCCTTGGTACTTCCTCGAGGAGATGTACCCTGCATACGGCAACCTCGTTCCGCGTGACGTTGCCTCCCGCGCGATCTTCAAGGTCTGCGTGCACATGGGGCTCGGTGTCAACAACGACCGCCGCGTCTACCTCGACCTCTCGCACATCCCTGCGGACTACCTCGAGCACAAGCTCGGCGGCATTCTCGAGATGTACTCCGAGTTCGTCGGTCAGGATCCGCGCAAGGTGCCGATGGAGATCTTCCCGTCCGTGC
>ERZ772960.2121-NODE-2121-length-14811-cov-2.820209_pt1 | contig 14811 bp, 13 predicted proteins | sample MGYA00580678_ERZ772960 | MGnify/ENA primary metagenome ERZ772960 (study PRJEB29015, sample SAMEA2737930) | human oral metagenome | biome: human oral; feature: human-associated habitat; material: dental | place: China | collected 2059 ... | reverse complement strand
AAACTAGAAATGACTATTGAGCAGATGATAAACGAGAAAGGGGTTCACGAATCACCTGATGACCTCACACTGAGGAATGTATACACGGTACAAAGCGGTAAAATCGAGAAGATAAGAGAAATGACAAAATAAAATTCAATCAACAATAGAATTTATAAAAATAAGATAATAAAACATCAAAATAAACAACTATTTTTATAGTGAAATCGAAAACCTATTAATAATTAAAATCATATACAAAAAAAATGAATAAGACGTTATTTTTTTTGATAGTGCTTATGCCATTATCATTATTTGCACAAAGCAATATGGAGGAGAAGAAACTTACCAAATTTGAAGAGTTCTCATCAAGAACGGGTATCATAGTCAAATTTGTTGATGTTGCCATGCCTAACATACCGAAACGTTTCATGGGAAATTTAGAATCTGGTATCAGAACAATAAAAGGTGGATCTTCTAACAGCTATTTCTACCGTATTGAGGAGGCTGAGACATCTCTCAACATAGCCCACATCGCAATGATTGAATATAGTGACCTAGTAGAAATCAACAGGGCTCTTACTAGATTGATTTCTGAGGTTGATACAGATATTGCAAACAATCCGGACTATCTTGAAAATAAGTTTAAAACGGTTGATGGATTCGAAATAGGTTACTATGTCAGCAAAGGACAAACAGACAACTGGTATATAAAGTTAGAAAGATATTCTAAGAGTACTGTTTTCATAAAAAATAAGGATGTTCTTGTTGAAGCATTCTCCAATGCACAAAAGAAGATAGAAGAACTCAAGGCAGCAGAAAAATAACAAAATAACATTTATACAAACACAATACCCCAATATCTTATGAAAAAATTCTTAATTACTTGCTTAATCCTAGTTTGTACTGTATCAGTTTTTGCTCAGGTTTCTTATGGTCCATACACCATGTTTCCAAACAAAAAATTAGTTGGATCTTATTACAAGCCTCAGTTGGGCTTTGGTAAGGTCAATGATCAGTATATGCTTGTTCTTTGCTACACAGATCCGGAAAGGTATGCATCATTTAACGAAGAAAGCGTTATGCTTCTAAAATATGCTGATGGAACAACAGTTAAACTACCTATCAGTAAGTATGATAAAATATCTAAGAAATATGAATCTATTTGGGACTCAATGCTGAAATTACACTATCATTTCTACAAAACCTTTACAAGTTTTGATTTAGACCAAGAGAATATCGACAGAATCGTCAAGAATCACGATAATATCATAAAAATACGTGTATCATTCACAAATGGTGACATCAAAGATTGGGACATAGACCAGAAATATCAGCCCAAACTCATTAAAGGTTTGGTAGAAAGTTTCAATAAGGTTAAATCTGAGGATGCTGTCCGCAAGGAAAATCTAGATGATGTAGAGGCTGGATTTTAAACTTTATCCAATAAAATTAATGTTCAAGATTAGTTAAGTTATCTTGAACCCAAAAGTAGTTTTGTATGACAACAAATATCACCCAGAAACTAAAACCTAATATAAAATTAGAAGAGATACAGCAAGCAAATGGTATTTTTTGTTGTATGAATGATGATTTTATTAGCGGAGACAACCAAAAATATATGAAAATGTACGATTGGATGTCATTCGTTTATGATTTTGCCGAAAAGTGGATAGGAAAACTCAAATACGGAAATACTATCGACCATCTTCGTACCGAGCTAATGAACAAATTGGATTGGCACAACAACATCTCTTTACTGTATGTATCTATTGGTACCGGTGCAGACCTACGTTATATTCCCAGAAACATAGATTTGCATACCATAGATCTTTATGGGGCAGATATTTCGATAGGAATGCTCAAAAAATGCAAAAAGCAATGGCAGAAGAAAACCAATTTGACCCTAGTTCAATGTCCTGCCGAAGATTTGCCTTTTGCAGATAATACCTTTGATATGGTTTTCCATATAGGAGGCATCAACTTCTTCAACGACAAAGCCCGTGCTGTGCAAGAGATGATTCGTGTGGCAAAAACAGGAAGCAGACTTCTCATAGCCGACGAGACAGCCGATTTTGTCGAGCAACAATACAAGAAAAGTATATTTTCGAAGTCTTATTTCGAAGACAAAACGGTAGATTTATCGGACATAGAGGCTTGTATTCCCTCTTCGGTAGAGGAGAAACAGACCCAACTACTGTGGGATAACAAGTTTTACTGTATCACTTTTAAGAAAAATCGATAATTATACAAAGAAAGACAGACAAAAATACTTCATTACTAAAACGAACATCCCGCACCAATAGTGCCATTTATCTAACATATCAAGCAAGAAAACGGCAACAATATTCGGTATTGAAATTTATACTTAACTTTGCCGAAGAGTTTTTATAAAATACTCGGTAAATCACTTTGAAAATTTCATACTTTCGTTGTCGATGAGAGATTTTATCGCTAAGAATGTGTTTTTTAGGCTTTTTATAGCTCTGGCTGCAGGAATAGCTTCGTTCGTGTGGTTCGGGTGGAGCGCGATTGTTTTCTTTGCCATTGTGGTTGTTGCAGTTGGCTTGTCTTTTTTTTACCTCTTTACCAAAAATCGCTTGCAGTCAGATGTTGTTTTTGGTGTTGCCGTTATGTTACTAATCTTTTCATTCGGTTACCTGCTTGGATATGATTTTTATAGTAATATACCGAAAAATATTGCCGATGGCAAAGCAGGATTTTTCGAGGTAGAGCTAAGCCGCTACCCTATCGAGAAACAGAAATCGGTACTTGTATATGCCGATTTATTGCAATATTCCGACTCTACTGCTGCAAGCCGTATCGACGGCAAAGTAGTATTGTATTTGCAGAAAGACAGTCGGGCAAAATCGCTCCGAAGTGGCGATAGACTTCTGATATACGCCAGTATAGTACTACCATCACCGAAAGGGAATCCCGACGAATTCGACTACCGAGAGCATCTCTTACGTAAAGGAATATGCGGTACCGGATATGTCGATAGCAGCAGTTGGAAACTCATCGATAGCAACAAAAGTTTTTCCATTACACGTCTTGCCCAACATTCGAGAATGAGGCTGCTCGATATCCTTAAAAGTATGAATATTACAGGCGATGAATTTGCCGTAATATCGGCACTGACACTCGGATATACCGATGCCATTTCGCCCGAATTGAGCGAGAGTTTCTCGGCAACGGGAGCATCTCACGTACTTTCGGTAAGCGGGCTGCATGTAGGAATCATATATGTGATGTTGGGGTTTTTACTTGCCTTTCTCGACAAGAAAGAATATACTAAACGTATCAAATGGATACTGATAATCATTGCTCTATGGTTCTACGCATTCATTACGGGGCTTTCGCCGTCGGTATGCAGAGCAGTGTTTATGTTTTCGGTATTTGCCCTATCGAAAGTATTCGACCGACCGTCGTCGATATACAACAATATATTCCTATCGGCTTTTGTATTGCTCATTATCAATCCGATGTGGCTGTTCAATGTCGGCTTCCAACTCTCGTACTCGGCATTGCTATCTATCATCTATTTTCAGCCCAAGATAGAGAAATGGTTTACTTTCGACAATCGACCGCTCCGCTACGTGTGGACGATTACATCTCTATCGATAGCGGCACAGATAGGAGCAGCTCCGCTTTGCATCTACTATTTTCACCGATTTCCTAACTATTTCTTACTCTCGAATTTCGTAGGAGTACCATTTGCAGGAATTATCATATATATCGATGTGGCTCTATTTGCCTTTTACAAGATACCGTTTATCAACGACATAGTATCTTTTTTGCTGGTATGGAGCACGAGAGCTATGAACTTCTTACTCAATACGATAGAACATTTTCCTTTTGCCACCTTGCAGTCGTGGATAAGTCCTTTGCAATTGATATCGATTTATTTATCAATCATTTCCTTAGGATTTTTGTCTTATAAAGTCAAATTCAAGTATATAACGGTATTATTAGTCTCTTGTATAGCATTTTTCGGCATAGAAATTTTCAATAAAATATCAAATATCGATTCCAACGAATTAGTAGTATTCAACGACAATAAATGCGACGCTATAAACATTCTGAACAATGGCGACAACAAACTAATCACCAACGACATACAAGCATCCAAACGACTTACCGACAATTTTTGGCTACACGGCGACCGCCCCACTCCGACATATATCGGTTTGGATACTATGTTAGGAATCAATACGTTTGAGTTCGACGGCAAAAGTTTCGTCGTCGTATCATCCGATAGTATTTATCGCTACAAGGCTAATTATAAGCTTGTTGTCGATTATCTTATAATCACAGGAGGAGTGTATGCGTCACACAATTTATTGCATTATTATTTCCACCCAAGCAATATAATACTCGCTGCAAGTGTAAGCAGAAAAAACCAACGGCTATTCCGACGTATAGCTGAAGAACGCAATATCAGTTGCTATTCGGTAGCTCATCGAGGTGCATTTCGTCTGCCTGCAAAACGAAATAGATAATCGCAGTGTGGCAATTACTGCTCCGAAAGTCGAAAGTTCAACTTATAAAGTTATAAGATTATGGAGTATCGACTTTTTATTAACTTTGCAGTTCTAAAAGCATCAGAATTTCTGTAAGAATGAGTTTATTAGGCAATATAAAAGCAGACCTCGACCGAAAGAGAGAAAAAGACCTTGTCGATGGCAACGAGAAACCGTCTGAGAGTTTCTCACTTAAAAGTATCGTCGACGGTAGGATACTTATAAACAAAGGGTTTCGTAAGTTCTTGCCGCTGATAATAATACTTTTCATCTTATCGCTTGTATATATCAACAATCGTTTCAGATACGAGGCTTTGGTAAAAGAGAATAACGAACTAAAAGAGGTAAAACTCGACTTGCAGACGACCGAACTTATCAAAATATGCCAATACAAAAAGGTCTCTTCTCGCTCTGCTGTCGCCCAAAGGCTCAGAGAATTGGGAAGCAACCTCGAAGAGCCTCAGACTCCACCGATTGTAATAGAAGATTAGACTTCGGTTCTAACCGACAGTTTTTGTGCGTATTAGCTCCAACTTCATCTTTTCATTCTGTACGATACGCTCTTCGTCGAGCATTTTACGTACCGTCGCCACAATATCGGCCTCTTTGTAGGGCAGATGTTTCGCTATGTCGTCGATATCGTACTGCTTTTTGCGTAGTAATTCGGCTATGGCCTCTTCTATCGGCTCCGTATTGGGATTTTTTGCACGTTGCTCTCGGCAGACGGAGCAGATACCGCAGGGGCGGTCGGTTTTCTCGCCAAAATAGTCGAGAAGCTTGCTGTTGAGGCATATATCGGTATCTTCGGCATACTCCAACACCGCCTCTATCTGCCTTACATAACGCTCACGGCGAGCATCGTATACCGACTTGGGTATCACCAAATCCGTATTATCCACACGCCTCTGTGTGTAGATAAGCAGTGGTGTCTTCTTGAACGGTACATAACGGACAATGCCTATCTTGTGGAGGCGGACGAGGTTTTCGTAGACGTTGTTGCGGTCGGTGTCGAGCCTTCGGGCGATGGTATCTTCATCGATGTGCACGCTCTGGGCAAAAAGCCCCGTATACGAACGCAGGAGCACCTCTATGAGTCTCTCCAACTGCGGATTTTGGCTTCTGAACCTATAGAGTTCGTCACGTGTGACGACGAACTGCAATACCGAAGGATTGTCCAGCTCGTCGGTGAGCTCTATGTAACCCGAAAGTTCGAGTATTTTCAGTGCCGAATATGTCTGATTGACAGGTAATTTACACATCATACAAAAGTCTGCCAACGAAAAAGCATAGCACGCCTCGAAACCGCTGCCCACAGCCAACGTAAAGTAGTTTGCGAGGCTCTGGTAGACCTTACCGACGAACTCTATACTCGGGAAATTGTCCGAGACACGTCGCTTTAGCTTGGCTCCGTCGGCTTTGCTGTACAGCAACACGGCATACGCCGTACGTTCGTCTCTGCCGGCTCTACCCGCCTCTTGAAAGTATGCCTCGAGCGAATCGGGCAGCTCGAGGTGTACGACGGTACGTACGTCGGGCTTGTCGATACCCATACCAAAGGCATTGGTAGCCACTATCACACGTGTGCTGCCCCGCTTCCAAGCGTCTTGCTTTCGGTTCTTGTCGTCGGAGGCAAGCCCTGCGTGGAAAAAATCGGCACAGATACCGTTTTTGTTAAGGAAATCGGAAATCTCTTTCGTCTGCTGCCTGCTACGCACGTATACGATAGATGTCCCTGCAACGCGGCGGAGTATCCTGAGCATCTGCTCGAGCTTGTTGTCGGTATGGCGTACGACGTAGTTGAGGTTCTTTCGCTCGAAACTCTTTCGGAAGACACGATGCTCAGGAAACCGCAGTTTGTCCTGAATATCATCGACTACGACAGGCGTAGCCGTAGCCGTCAGAGCCAATATCGGCACAGCGGTATCCAACATATCGAGTACATCGGCTATATGCAGATACGACGGACGGAAGTCGTAGCCCCACTGCGAGATACAGTGAGCCTCATCGACAGCTATCATACTTATTCTCAGAAACCTCACGTGGCTCAGAAACAGCTCCGTCTTCAGCCGTTCGGGCGAGACGTAGAGGAACTTAAAATTGCCGTACTCGCAGTCTTCGAGCGTCGTCAGTATCTGTTCGTGCGTCATACCCGAATAGACGGCAGCGGCTTTGATGCCTCTGGCACGGAGATTCTCGACTTGGTCTTTCATCAACGCCACCAGCGGCGACACCACCAGGCACAGCCCGTCGAGAGCCATCGCCGGCACCTGAAAGGTGATAGACTTACCGCCGCCCGTAGGCATCAGCGCCAGAGACGACTCGCCACGCCCGACGGACGATATGATGTCGAGCTGCAACGGACGAAACTCGGTGTATCCCCAGTACTGTCGGAGAATCTTGTAGTATTGTTCGCTATCGGTAGTCATCGGGTGCAAAATTACCGTTTTATTGATAAATGGCAATAAGCATTAGTAGGATGGAAGTCTGAAAATTCAGCATTTTTTACTACTTTTGCAGCGTTTTTTAAATCTATAATTTAGCTTTTTACAAATAAAAATAATGGTTAGAAACAATATCCTCAGAATAACATTGATTTCACTGGGAATCATATCACTTGCACTCGGGATAATAGGTATTTTCGTCCCCGTACTGCCTACTACACCTTTTTTGTTGGTATCGGTAGCGTTGTTTGCAAAAAGTTCACCAAAACTATACTACAAACTACTAAACAACAAATATTTAGGAGAATACATCAAGAATTTTAGAGTACACAAAGCCATACCGTTGAAAACAAAGATATTTGCCATTAGTGTACTGTGGATAACTATATTATCATCGATAATATTTTTTATCAAAATACTGTGGGTAAAAATATTAATAGCCTCAATAGCTTCGGTAGTTACATATTACATATTGAGTTTCAAGACTAAACGAGATTAAAACAATATCTTATCTTCGAGCTTATTTATCTCGGCAAGCACTTTCTTTATCTTCTCCATCGTAGCCACTGTAGTAGGTACAAGCGGTAATCTTAAATGGTTCTTTATCAACCCCATAACCGACAACATCGATTTCACTCCGGCAGGGTTTCCGTCGACAAAAAGTAAGTCCATCAATTCGGTAAACCGATAATGTATCTCGCGCGCACCGATAAGGTCGCCTCTGAGTGCAAACCGCACCATCGAACCGAATTCTTTCGGGAAGGCATTGCCGATGACAGAGATAACTCCTTCTGCTCCAAGCGTTATCAGCGGGAAAGTGATACCATCGTCGCCGGAGATGACCATAAAGTTTTTGGGCTTATTCTTAATGATTTCGTCTATCTGATGGAAATTGCCCGAGGCTTCCTTAATAGCCACTATATTAGGAAACTCCTTGGCAAGCCGTAAAGTAGTCTGCGAGGTGATATTCACCGAAGTTCGTCCCGGAACGTTATAGAGTATCAACGGAATTTCGGCAACCGTCGCAATAGCTTTATAGTGTTGATACAGACCCTCTTGCGAAGGCTTGTTGTAATACGGTGCAACCGACAATATCGCCGATATACCCTCGAGATCGGTGTTTTTTATCTGCTCTACTACCCCCGATGTGTTGTTGCCGCCTATGCCAAGTACTATAGGGATACGGTTGTCGTTTTTCTTTATTACAAATCGTACTATCTGCTCTTTCTCCTCAGGCGTCAGAGTGGGAGTCTCGGCTGTAGTACCACAGACCACCAAATAGTTTGTGTTACAGTCTATTTGGTACTCTATAAGGTTACCCAGGGAGTCGTAGTCTATGCTGCCGTCGTCGTTGAATGGAGTTACGAGGGCTACTCCCATTCCTATCAGTTTATTTTTGGTCATAGACATAGTAATTTTAGCATTCTACACTATTGTTAATCAAATTATTATTGATTTTATTCAGGTAATAACGAAATTGGTCTAAAACGAATATATCGTCCGTATTATCCGATGTTTCTGTATTTAGTACAAAGTTGAAACCTAAGTCTTTACGCATATCCGTAGAGCAATACAATATCGCTTTTGCCTCCATAAGAATGTAAAGAAGAGGGATATAACTTTTTCTCGTCAGGTCGAATACGGCATCGAACTCCATCGTTTGCAGTGGCTTCATTATATCTTCTTGCGGGCGACCAAGAAAAGAGAGTTGTTTCCTTGCAAACACTATCCTTTTGGTAGTCGGCTCTATTGCAGTGCTTTTCCTACGCACATAGCAATATATTATAGCGTCGATATCGACGGCTTTCATCCACTCTTCGAGCCGTATTAACTTTGATAAATCTTTATCGCTATCGATACAGTATGTTAATAAACAACTTTTTATCTGCGAAAACGACAAAAACTCCCTTTGAACCCCTTTTTTGAGGTTCTTCCTAATTTTTCTCTTTACTACACTCCGTTTTATATTTCTGAAAATCAAGCTAAAACGCAAAAATATAGTTATTACTTACCGTATTGTTTTTCGTAGTACTTCTGATATTCACCGGAAGTAACATTTTTTACCCACTCTTCATTAGCTAGGTACCAATCGACTGTTTTCTCGAGCCCTTCTTCGAATGTAAGAGAGGGAGTCCAGCCGAGTTCGTTTTGAAGTTTCGACGAATCGATGGCATATCGGAGGTCGTGGCCGGCACGGTCGGTAACGAATGTTATAAGTTTCCGGCTTTCACCTTGTGGGCGAGAGAGTTTTCTGTCCATAATATCGCAAAGAAGACGTATAAGGTCGATATTTTTCCACTCGTTGTTGCCACCGATATTGTACGTATCGCCGTCTTTACCTCTGTGGAATATGGTATCGATAGCGGCAGCGTGGTCTTCGACGAACAGCCAGTCGCGAACGTTTTCGCCCTTGCCGTAGATGGGTATCGATTTATTAAGCTTTATATTGTTGATTGCCAGCGGTATAAGCTTTTCGGGAAAATGATGCGAACCGTAGTTGTTCGAACAGTTCGATATTACGATAGGCAAGCCGTATGTATCGTGGAAAGCACGTACAAAATGGTCCGACGAGGCTTTCGATGCCGAATAGGGCGAATGCGGGTCGTAACGAGTGCTTTCGGTGAAAAACGTACCGTCGAATTCCAATGCCCCGTAAACCTCATCGGTCGATACGTGGTAGAAACGTTTGCCTTCGGGCGAATCTTTCCACAGCTCTTTGGCGCAATGTAGTAAATTGCAGGTACCAAGCACATTAGTACGTATAAACACAAACGGGTCGGTAATACTTCTATCGACGTGGCTTTCGGCAGCCAGATGCACCACCCCATCGGGACGATACTGGGCAAAAAGCCTCTTGAGGCTCTCGAAATCGGTAATATCGACCTTTTCAAATATATAGTTTGGCTTCGATGCTATATCTTCGAGGTTTGCCAGATTACCGGCATAGGTGAGTGCATCGAGGTTTATTACATTATAATCAGGATATTTAGTTACAAAACGGCGTACTACGTGTGAGCCGATAAATCCCGCACCGCCTGTGATAAAAATAGTCTTGGTCATATTTTTTTGTCGCTTATAATTTCGTGCAAAGATACGTTTTTTTTGCAAAGGTAAAAAATATAGGGGAGCCCCATCGCCTGTACCTACTCCCGACCGACTATTATGCCGCCGCCGAGTATGAGGTCGTTTTTGTAGAATACTACCGACTGGCCGGGAGCTATAGCCCAGACGGGCACGTCGAAATCGACTCTTACGGAGCTGTCGTCAAAATATAGCTTTGCTCCCACAGCAGGGCTTTTGTAGCGAATACGGGCTTCGACCTCGATACCGTCGTATAGGCTGCTTCTGTCGACAAATATCGTATCTTTTGCGTACAATCGGCTGCTCTGCAGGTCTTCGCGGTCTGCCAAAACCACTTCGTTGGTAGCGGGGCGTATATCGGCAACAAACATCGGACGTCCGAGAGCTATCCGAAGTCCTTTACGTTGTCCGACAGTATAGTTGGGGTATCCGCTGTGCTGTCCGAGTATATTCCCTTTCGGGTCGACAAAATTACCCTGCCGACATATATCGGAATAGTTTTCTGCCTCTTGCTCAAGAAATTCCCTATAATCATTGTTTGACACAAAACATATTTCTTGGCTTTCGGGCTTCTTCGATAGTTTCTCGAATCCTGCCTCCAAGGCGATACGTCGTACTTCGGGCTTCGTAAGCTGCCCCAATGGAAACACGGTGCGGTGCAGCAGGCTTTGCGGTAGCTGCCAAAGGAAATATGTCTGGTCTTTGACGGTGTCTACACCTTTTTTGAGGTAATAATGCCCGTCTTTGTGTTCGATTCGAGCATAATGTCCGGTAGCAATATACTTACAATCAAGGCTATCGGCGAGCTTTGCCACCTCGTGCCATTTGATTTTGGCGTTGCATACCACACACGGGTTAGGTGTCCGACCGGCGATATATTCGTCGATAAAATTGCGTACCACACTATCTTTGAACTCTTTACGTATATCGAGAAAATGATGCGGGAAGCCCATTTTCTCTGCCATTCGTTTGGCTTCGAGGATAGCATTGATAGTACAACAACCCTTCTCTCGCTCTAAACAACCTTCCGACACACTATCCCACGTACGATAAGTAACGCCCACCACGCTATAACCCTCACGCAGAAGCAGTATTGCCGCTACGGTAGAGTCGATACCGCCGCTCATCGATAGAAGTACTTTCTTATTGTCGGACATATAGTTAGAGTATAATTAACGCCGTTGCAAACGACAGGCAAAGGTAGTAAATAGTTTTCTGTTTTTTCTCCTTGGAAAAAATAGAGTAATTTTGGCGTTTGTAAATCGCAAAACAGATGAATTTCAAAGAAGGAGTTGTACTTTATTTCGACAAACCACTGCGGTGGACATCTTTCGACCTCGTCAATCGCATTAGAAGTATCATAACACGCTCGACAGGAGAGAAAATCAAGGTCGGACACGCCGGCACTCTCGACCCTTTGGCAACAGGTATAGTGATACTTGCAACAGGGCGGGCTACCAAGAAAATAGAGTTGTTGCAAAATACCACCAAAGAGTATGTGGCTACACTGAAACTCGGAGCCACGACCCCGTCGTTCGATATGGAGCACCCCGAAGATGCTTCGTTTCCGACCGAACATATCGATATCGATTTGATACAAAAGGCTCTCGAACAGTTTCGGGGCGAGATATTACAGATACCGCCCGTATACTCTGCCGTAAAAGTGAATGGCAAACGTGCTTTTGATTATGCTCGCCAAGGCGAAAATGTGGAGCTGAAAGCCAAACCGCTGGTAATAGACGAGATAGAGGTCATAAAATTCGATATGCCTTGGCTGACACTCCGTGTAGTATGTTCTAAAGGCACATATATCAGGGCTTTAGCTCGCGATATAGGTAAGTCGCTCGATTCGGGAGCATATCTGACGGCTCTCAGACGCACTCGAGTAGGCGATGTATGTGTCGCAGATTGTATTACTATCGAGGAGTTCGAGCAAACTCTCGAAGAGAAAGCTACCAAAAGCGCCGACTCGAGCAATTAGAGTACCGTGCAATTAAACGATTGCACGTAAATCGTAATTCTTAATTCGTAATTCTTATTTTTTTATGGCGTGCCCCTCGCCGCAAACGGCTTCGGGTCGGGCTATCCGCTCTTACTCGCCGCATACAAACGGTTAGTCTTATCTCTCAGTTCCTCCCTTTCCGTAATTCGTAATTTGTAATTCGTAATTAATTCAGCGTCTCGTATCCGCTCCTATCCCTCACGCATCCCAACGCCCACGCCTCCGCCCGTACCGACAATTCACGAATTGCCTCATCAACATCAGGGCAATCACAAGGATTGCCCCTACATTTTCCCATTTTGTGCTCCGCACAAAACAGACCGGCCTACGCGCCGAGACGGGAACCCGCTTGTGCGAAAGTGAGCGAAGAAAAACGTCGAACTGTCTGAGCCGAAGGCGAGTTTTCGACGTTCAGCGAACGAGCACACGTAGCGGGTCGGCTCGGTGCGTCGAGCCTTGACTTTTTTTGCTTACTTTTTTGTGTTAAGACAAAAGAACGATTAAGTGAGAGCAAAAGCAAACTTGTTTGTTTTTTGCCGAACGTGAGTTCTTTCGGGAAAAAAGTAAGTGGGTTTGGGCAAAGCCCAAGAGAAACCCCATTTCAACGCTTACACAGTTCAACGTAATTCGTAATTCGTAATTGATTTTGTGCTTGCACAAACCACATTTCAACGCTTACACGCTTCACAAAAATCTTCATTTTTAACTCTTAATTCTTCATTTTTTTGTCATAACAAAAAAAAGTATTACCTTTGCCCCGCAACATTAAACATTATATACGCAGATGACCAAAACGCCAAAATACCCGACAAACACTCGCAGAGACGCTTATATGAGCTGCTCTGCAGTTTTGAGCACTGCTATTTACCCCCCCCCCATTAACGTTTATTCACACTATGTGTATATACCTGCAAACTGCCGTCTGTACGGCGTTGCGGGCTGTTTCCGTTTGCGGTGATACCGCTTCGGGGGGTACCGATTTCGCATATTCATTAAACATTCTAATAACTAATTAAATCAACCAAAAAAATTATGGCAGAATCCAAGAAAAACATCATCACTCACGGTATGAGTGGAAAGGTTGGCGATATCATCGTTTTCAGCCAACGCAATGGTAAGACTATTGTCTCCAAGGCTCCTACGCGTAAGGCGGAGCTATCCGACAAGCAAAAAAAGCAACTCGAGCACTTCCAAGAGGCTGTCATCTATTCCAAGGCGGCTATGCAAGACCCTGCAAAAAAGGCTCAGTATGAGCAGACTGCCGCTCGCAAAGAGGGCATTTCTTCATACAATATTGCAGTTGCCGACCTTATGCATGCCCCCAAAATCGAAGAGATAAACCTCTCTTCGTATCACGGGAACGTTGGCGACATTATCGTCGTCCGTGCTGTCGACGACTTCAAGGTCGTATCCGTCGCTGTGGCTATCTACAACTCCGACGGCACTCTCGTGGAGCAGGGCAACGCTCTCAACAACAACGGACCTCTTTGGGTATACACCGCTACTGTTAATAATCCTAATCTTTCGGGCGATAAAATCGTGGTTCGCGCCACCGACTTGCCCGACAATTTGGCAGAAAAGGAGGTTCTTTTGTAGTTTTTTACCATACGGCGAGCTCGGAGACACCTCGGAGACACCTCGGAGACGTACCGAACCTATCACAGTACCGACATAATGTCGCTTTTGTCTCAGCTCGCCACAATTCTCAATTCAATATATTATATTTTTATTAACAAACAATAAATACTAAAACAAGATGAAAAAATTATTTTTATTCTTCGCCCTCATCGTAGGGCTTCTCACGAGTGCCTCCACTCTACAGGCACAGACAGTAAACATGAGCCGCTATATCACCCTTAACGTTAAACGCGGAGCATCCATAAGTCTCAACTTCAAGGCAGCCGCTGCCGGCACTCACGTACGTATCATAAGCGGCCTCAATTTTAAAAATATCACAGTCGGCACCGACTGGATAGGCATGGCCACCTACACTGCCGGTAGCACTACTATGACCGTCTACGGCGACATAACCGGATTTAGTTGCTCCAATAATGGTACGAAACTCACCGCCATCGACTTGTCTCACAATACGCAGTTGGAGTGGTTAAGGTGTGAAGAAAATAATCTCACCACCCTCGATATGTCGAACAATACGCAGTTGAAAGAGTTAGCTTGTAACAACAATAATCTCACTACTCTCGACGTAAGCGGATGTACGCAGTTGAAGGAGCTAAATTGTGGCAGCAATAACCTCACCGCCATCGACCTGTCGCATAATACGCAGTTGACGAACTTATATTGTCCCCAAAATCAGTTTAGTAGCCTCGACGTATCGCACAATACGCAGTTGGAGTGGTTAAGGTGTGAAGAAAATAATCTCACCACCCTCTATATGTCGCACAATACGCAGTTGAAAAGGTTAGCTTGTTATCTTAATCAGCTTACTTCACTCAATGTGTCGAACAATACGCAGTTGGAGTGGTTATATTGTTCCGACAATAATCTCAGTAGCCTCGACGTAAGCGGATGTACGAAATTGACCAAGTTATTTTGTTACAACAATAATCTCACTACTCTCGACGTAAGCGGACGTACGCAGTTGGAGATATTAGAGTGTTACAACAATAATCTCACTACTCTCGACGTAAGCGGATGTACGCAGTTGGAGGAGTTATATTGCTACGGCAACAACTTCTCCACTCAGGCTCTCGACCGTATCTACTGCGCTCTGCCCAATAGGATAGCCACGACAAATGGAAAGATATATCCGTTAGTAAACTCGTCT
>ERZ772960.2120-NODE-2120-length-14812-cov-7.395202_pt1 | contig 14812 bp, 15 predicted proteins | sample MGYA00580678_ERZ772960 | MGnify/ENA primary metagenome ERZ772960 (study PRJEB29015, sample SAMEA2737930) | human oral metagenome | biome: human oral; feature: human-associated habitat; material: dental | place: China | collected 2059 ... | reverse complement strand
CGGCGCCGACCTCCGAGAATTGGCCTTCCAACGTCGGCTGAGAAACCGCGCCCGCGTGCGCTTACGCCGAAAACCGCGGTAGCAGTCCTGAATCTTGGAGGATTCCGCTCTACTTTTCAAAAAGGAGCGCTGGAAGTGCAGCTTCCAGTATCTCTTGAAAAAAAGTAGTGCTAGAAGTTCAGCTTCCAGCGTCACTTGAAAAAAAGTAGTGCTGGAAGTTCAGCTTCCAGCGTCACTTGAAAAAAAGTAGCGCTGGAAGTTCAGCTTCCAGCGTCACTTGAAAAAAAGTAGCGCTGGAAGTTCAGCTTCCGATGCTGCTTTGGAAAAAGGAGATCATCCATAAAACACTTAGAATCAAAAGAGAACTAAATCAACCCACACCAACACCCTATGCAAAACGAAGATGATTTGAGGGGCCTCGCCAAGACGATGGACCTCATGCGAGCGATCGCAATTCTTTTTACCGCCATGCACGCGTACTGGTTCTGCTACGCGGCATTCCGCGACCGACAGCTCACGCTTGCGGTCGTCGACACCATCCTGCTGAACTTCGACCGTTCCACCGGGCTGTTCGCCTCGCCGCTCTGGACGAAGCTCTTTGCGACTGTCTTTTTGTCACTCTCCTGCCTCGGCACGAAGGGCGTCCGAACGGAGCGGATCACCTGGCCGCGCATCGGAGCTGTCGCCGCCGCGGGCACCCTGCTGTTCTTCCTGAACGGCTGGACGCTCCGCCTGCCGATCGGAACGGACGCGTGCGCCGGGCTGTATCTCACGACCCTCGCCGCCGGATTCATCTGCCTACTCATGGCCGGGTCGTGGGCGAGCCGTCTGCTCCTGCTACGGAGGATAAGCTATTGCAGGAGGTGGTTAAAATGGTATTGGAAGCCATATATGGGGAGCATCGCGCCGCGGGCTGCGCGGTATTGGTAGCGCGCCGCCTCTCGCCGACATTCGGCCGCCAGCATGGTCGGGTTCGCCGCCTTGGCTCGGCGGAAGATGTTGTCCGTCTCCGAGGCTTGCTCCGCGTCGTGTGGCAGCGTCACGGTCGTGTCAATCGCCAGCGACTCGTCGGCGGGGAAGTTCATCGCCTCTTTGAGTGTCCGGAGGGCCGCGTCGCAGAGGTTGCGCTGGTGCGTCAGGTTGTAATCGTCGGCCGCCACCTGCGCCTCCACCTGTGCCACGTCGGCGGCGCCCTTCAGACCTAATTCTTCCATGCGGCGAGTCTTGTGGAGCGTGCGCCGGCTCTCGTCGAGTTTTTCCGAGGCCAGCCGCACCGTGCCGCCATAGTAGAGCACGTTGGCGAAGGCCTCCATCGTGGCTAGGGCCGCCTCGTCCTGCGCGCGCTGCACCTCGTGCGTGCCCAAGCGACGCTTGACGGCGGCGGCTTTGGCGCGATTGATCAGCTGCCCGCCGTCGAAGAGTGGCAGCGAGGCGTAGGCTTGGTAGGCGTTGTTGAAGGTGGAGATATTGTTGTAGGTGTTCGTCTGTGGGTCAATCGATCGGCCGTAGTTCAGCTGCCCGCCGATGCGGGCCCCGAGGGTGGGGAAGAAGTCGGCCACGGCTTCGCGGTACTCGGCGCGGTAGGTGTCGTCCTGATGTCGCTCGACGCGCACCTTGAGGCTGTTCTCGGCAGCGTAGCGCATGCAGTCGTCCATCGTCCAAGGGCGCGTCTCTAACTCCTGCGCCTGTGCTCCGACGATGGCGGAGCAAAGCAGCCAGCCGGTTATGGTTATCCTTTTCATCATTTCGTTGTGGTGTTGTTTGCCTTGTTTCATGCCAAAAGCATGCCGCCGGAGGCAAACGTGTTGTGTTCAATTGCTTAACAGAATCGGTTGCGGAGGGGCGTCTCCAATATGTAGACAGGCGCGTCAAAGATTTAGACAGAGGGTAGGGGAGAGGGGCGAAAGTCCCCAACCGGGGGCAGGGAAGTTTGCCGGGGGGGCGCTGGGATATGGGGAAGGCGTGCGTAGGCGCGCACGCGCATACGCCCCTACGAGGGTGACGGATACTCTAAAAAAAGACGAAATGCAACTGCAGACAGACAGAACGAACAGCATTTCGTTAAAAATGACCATCCAACTATGCACCATATCGACAGATATTTGCGGGCGGAAAGAACGAAATGAAACGTTTTTCACAGGTGGGACTGCCCGCTACCATAACACGTCACCAACATTAATCAACTATACTAATATGAACAAGAGAAGATTTTATTCGAAACTGCTCCTCGCGCTGCTGCTCCTTGCGGCGGGGCTGGCAGGAGCCATGATGCCGCAAACGGCGGCTGCAGATGAGAACGGCCCCATCGGATCATCCGGGCTGACTTACCGTTACACCACCGCCGACAAGACCCTCACCATCTCCGGAACGGGCGCCATGCCGGACTTCACGCTCACGACGCGGCCGCCTTGGGAGAATGCCACGAACCCGATCGAGAAAGTAAAGATCGAGGCCGGCGTGACGAGCGTCGGGGCGTACGCCTTTGCTTATTGCGGGAAGCTGGCAAACGTCACGCTGCCCGACGGCCTCCAAACGATCGGAGAGTATGCCTTTTTCTATTGTATTTATAACCATAGAACAACCAAAACTAATCAGAAATATCCGAGTGTAAATCTTTAATTACCAGCATATTCTAAAATTTAACACTTTTCGGTTGCCATTTGTCGCTTCCCAAATTTCCACATATTTTTGAGACGTATTTCTGACGTGGAGAATTTGCGGGGCTTGTTTTTTGTCACACCGTGCAGACAGTTGACAAGGGTTTACAACCGTTTACGACAAGCGACAATAACCGCCCCGATATGCGGAAACAGTCACACTGTGTAGAAAAGCGACAATGGTTGACTTCCGTTCACATCCGTTTACCATTTCAGAGATATAGGATTGAAGAAATGAACCATTAAACGATAAAACGGTATGAAAGCAACCAGAAAATGCAGTTTTTGCGGCAAGTCCTTTGTAACCCGAAGCGGTATGCAAAGATATTGCAGTGAGGCTTGTCAGGCAGAAGCCAAACGAGCCAGAGTGATGCAGAAGAACAACCTCTTCAAAGTCGCCCAACCCTTGATGGAGATACAGCATCAGGAGTATCTCACCTTTTCCAAAGCAGCCATCCTCATGGGCTGTTCCCGACAGTACATTTACAAACTTGTAGCCATCGGCAAGCTGAAAGCCTCACGCATCAGCAACCGCATGGCATTCATCCGCAGAGCCGACATCGAGCAGATGTTGGAGGGCAATCCCTATCACCGCATCCTGCCCGGCAACACCTCCACACCAAGGAAATCATCTTCATCTTCCTTACCTGCCAAAAGAGAAAAAAGGGAAAAGGAAAGCGAAGAAGTGTTGGACTTCTATTCGGGCGAGGAGGTGATGTCCCTTTTTAAGGTAAAGCAGTCATGGCTTTACACTTCCGCCAAGCGTAACCATATCCCCATCTGCCGTATCGCAGGAAAGAACTATTACAGCAAGAAGCATATTGACGAGTTTTTCGGTGTGGCAGTTGATATTAGCGAAATTACCGACTGGCTACTGACCGAGGAGGTGGAGGAACTGTTCGGCATGAAGCCGACCGCACTCCGTGCCTACACCTATCGCCATAAGATACCCACTAAAAGAGAGTACGGGCGTACCTATTACTCCAAATCACATTTGAACGAACTCCGCAGAACTGACCTTGTGAACGATGAACGCTACTATACCGTTGAGCAGGTGCAGCAAATCTATGGTCTTTCGTCAGCCAACATCTGCCATATCGTCAAGGTGAAGCACATCGAAAAGATAAAGGTGGGTGTGAAAAACCTGCTTTTGCGCTCAGATGTGGAGCGTGTCATGGCTGAAAGGAACAAATAACCGTGAAAAATCGGGATTATCGAAAATTATTTCAAAATGATGTATCGTGGAGGTATTCACGGATATTTCACGTTGTTCCTTTGCCATCGGAAACATGGATACAACTCCAAAATGTATACAACCAATTAAAACATAATTATTATGAGTAAATGCAAAACAGTTACCTTGCGTAAGCGCAAGATTAAGAACGGGACACAGTATTCACTATGCCTTGACTACTATCCCGGCTACCGTGACAATGTCACCATGAGAGTGATTACACGTGAAGCCTTAGGAATTTACATCTTCGCCAAACCTGCAAACCAGCAGGAACGGGACTTCAACGCACGCATGATGAAGAAAGCGGTCATCCTGCGCAACCAGCGCTACGAAGCCATTTTCAATGAAAACAACGGCTTTTTTGACAAGACCAAGATGAAGGGCGATTTCCTTGCCTATTTCAAAGGACTGGCTGACCGCAAGAATATCAAGTGGCAGCACGTATACAAGCATTTCCAGCGGTTCGTGAACGGCAAATGCACCTTTGAGGAGGTGGATGTGGATTTGTGCCGCAAGTTCATGGAATACCTGCTTGATGCACCCCAATCCATCCACACCAACCAAAAGCTGCACATCAACTCCGCAGCAGGCTATTGGTCAACTTTCCGTGCCGTGCTGCACACCGCCTACCGTGACAGGAAGATAAAGGAGAACCCAAACGGCTTCTTAGACCGCATCGAGTGCATTCCCACCATCAGGGAGCATTTGAGCCAAGAGGAACTGATACGGCTTGCCGAAACACCCTGTGAGGAGGAGGTCTTGAAAAAAGCTTTTCTTTTCGCCTGTCTTACGGGACTGAGAAAGAGCGACATCAGACAGCTCACGTGGCAGCAGATACAACCATACACCAACGGCAGGATGTTCGTTACCACCCGTATGCAGAAAACCAAAGAAATAGTGCATAACCCCATCAGTGATGAAGCCTATGGACTGCTGGGAGAACGGGGCGAGGGACTTATCTTTGAGGATTTCAAGGACAAGATGCTGCAAGGACCACTCCAACGGTGGCTCACGGCAGCAGGGATAACCAAGAAAATCACCTTTCACTGTACCCGCCACAGCTTCGGAAGCCTGCACGTGGAAATGGGAACGGACATGGCTGTCATCCAAGCCTATCTCGGACATAAGAACATTACCACCACACAAATCTATTCCAAGATAGCAGCGCAGCAGATGTGTCAGGTGGTGGACAAGATAACCTTGAAGCGCAAGGAGGCATAAATGTCTCACATTGACAGGTATTCAGAGGGGCGGTTATGGCTACAAGGCTATAATCGCCCCTCTATGTTTTTGGCTTGATGCCACCATTTATAAGCCCCTCAGAGTATGAAACAGAGTATGATATGATGACATTTCGTGAAATACATTGAAAAAGACCGTTCTAACCGCAAATAACGGGCAGTAATTGGGAAAAATAGCATTAACTTTGCACAAAATAATACAGGAACATTCAATCTCTCAACGAAATATGGAATCATCAATCAAGGACAAATACATCATCTTGGGCTTTGTCGGCTTCGCCATCGTCCTAATATCTTCCATTGCCACGCTGGTAATAGCGGACAGCTTCAACCAAGACAACTTTGTCAGGTGGATAGTATTCGTATGCTGTAACCTGTTGGGATGGTTGCTCTATCTCTCCTTTCAGACACTTATCTTTGATACATACGAAATCTACAAAATCAAGTTCGGCAAGAAAGAAACGATTGCCGAAGCCATAGAGGTGCAGGAAGAACTGTCACAAAATACACTTGAAGAAGCCACATCTGTGCCTGGACCTACATCAGTCCCTGAGCCTGTACCCGAATCATCCCCGACAAAAGAAGAGACACTTATCCAAACACAACCGATAGAGCTTACTATCGCCCCGGATCTTCACGAAAAGAACCGTGCCAATTACGCAAGCAGAGAGCAACGGGAAAAGGAAGAGCGCATCCGCATGGTCATGGAGTATTGCCATTATTACCTGCCTCGCATTGCCGACCAAGAAACCGTGAACCACATCTGTACTGAGGTGGACAAATGGATGAATCTTAACACTTATACCCCGAAGCCCATACAAAGACCGTTTACCAAAGACATCAACAACATTCCACTCCGTCACTTCGTATGGAATATCTCTGAGCGTTTCCTGTACAAGAGATACTACAATGGGGATAACCGTGCCAAGTTCATCAAAGCCCTTTTCCCGAAATCGTTTGCTGATACAGACTTATCAACCATCAAGAATTTCAAGGTAGAGCCGTTAAAGACGGAAATTCCCATTGATGAACCCGAAAACGGCAAACTTGATTTCCACTATCCCGAGGATTATGTGCGGAATTAGGATAATCACGACACCAACGACAACCATCCGGTAACTCATAACCGCCTGTTTTACATCGTTTCCCGAGTAATTTTACCCGTCATTTATGGCTGGGCTTAATTATTCGGGAATTATTTTGCAATGACGTGTCGTGGAGATATTCACGGATATATCATTTCAGTCCTTTGCGCCAAGTCTTACAAAAGAGACGAGTACGCGAATGGAAAAATCAATTCTTACCTTCAACGACCTCCCCGAGGTTGTCGCTCAGCTTCGAGACGAAGTGATGAGCCTGAAAAGCCTGCTCGCCGAGCAGCGCAGTGTGAACAATGCCAAAACGGTGGACACCCACGTGCCCATGTCTGTGGACGAGGCAGCAGAGTATTTAGGTATCCCTAAGGGTACGCTCTACATGAAACTGTCAGAAGGGACAATCCCTGCCACCAAGCCCGGCAAACGCTATTGCCTTTACCGTGACGAACTGGACAAGTGGCTGGAAACCGCCCGAAAGAATCCCATACCGTTGTCAGACGAGGAACTGAACAAGTCCTTATCCTCTTCCCACCGTCGCAAGCCCAACCCACGTAACTGGTGAATGATATGGAAGAGGATAAGAACTATATCAACCTGATACGTGGCGACCTCACAAAAGCATCCCAAGCGCATAACGGTATGCCCGACAGTGTAGGCATGATGAATATCAAGACGGCAAACCAAACCATTCTTGAAGCATCGTTATTGCCTACGCCCCGTGCGCTGTGGGACAGCTTTTGGTACGAGGGGGAACTCTCCTGCTTGTTTGCCGATTCCAACGTGGGCAAGTCCATCCTTGCCGTGCAGATAGCCGACCGCATCGCCCGAACCGACAATGTGCTGTATCTGGACTTTGAACTGTCCGAAAAGCAGTTCCAGCTCCGCTATACCAACGAGCATGGAGAGCTCTACACCTTTCCCGACAAAATCTATCGGGTGTCTATTGACTGCAACCAGCTTTTGGATGCCAACTTTGAGGAAGCTATCATAGGCGGCATTGAACAGATGGCTGTGCAGACCGACTGCAAGATTTTCATCATTGACAATCTTACCTACCTGTGTTGCGCCATGGAGAAAGGCGATGCCGCAGGACGGCTGATGATTCAGCTGAACAATCTCAAAAAGAGATATGCGCTCTCTATCCTTGTCCTGGCACATACGCCCAAACGCTCTTTGGATTGTCCCATCACATCCAACGACCTTGCCGGAAGCAAACGGCTCTACAATTTCTTTGACAGCGTGTTCACCATTGGAAAAAGTGCCCAAGACGGAGGGCTTCGCTATGTGAAGCAGCTTAAAGTGCGCTATGGCACGTTCTCTCATGATGCGGATAATGTAATCGTTTACGAGATTGACAAGGTGGATGCTTTCTTGCAGTTCGTGTTCAGGGGCTATTCCACGGAAAAGGAACACTTGAAAAAATTGGGCGACAATGAATCAAGCCAAAGGGATTGCCAAATTCTGCAACTCTCCCAATCGGGCAAGTCCGTCAGGGAGATAGCCTCACAGGTGAATTGTGGCAAGTCCACCGTAAACCGTATCATCCAGCGCAGCAAAGAGAGTAAAAACGCAGGTGTCCCAAGTGTCCCACTGTCCCAACCCTTAGAGTGTGGGACAATGGGACAGGATGGGACAGCCGACAATCAACCATCAAAAACGGACTAAGCTATGGGCAATTATTCATTACAGAAGTATAAAGGAACGGCAACACGGCATACCTGCCCCAAATGCGGAGACAGGCATTCTTTCGTCTATTACGTGGACGAAAATAATGTGCCGTTGCATCCATCGGTCGGCAGATGTAACCACGAAAGCGGTTGTGGGTATCACTACACTCCGAAAGAGTATTTTCAAGAGCATCCTGAACACAGAACTACCAATGATTTCTCTTTTGACAGGCAAAGAGCAGAGCAGAAGAAAGTGAAGCAGCAAAGTAAGCCGACAGCCATCGGCTATATTCCCCCTCACTATGTGGAGAAGTCGCAAAGCGAGCGTAGCAATTTCTTCCGTTTCCTCTTCACACTCCTTACTTCCTACTATGGCGACAAGGCGAAAGAGGTGTTGAAGCGGTTGTTGGAGGAATACCGTTTGGGGGCTACCCGTGACGGCTCTGTTATCTTTTGGCAGATAGACAGGACGGGCAAGGTACGCACGGGAAAGGTGATGCAGTACAATCCCGAAGACGGACACCGTATCAAGGGAGGACAGACATCGGCAGTGAACTGGATACACAGCATATTGAAAAAGCAGCGTGTGTTGGCAGAGGATTGGCAACTATCCCAATGCCTTTTCGGGGAACACTTGTTGAAAACGCATCCCGACAAGGTGGTGGTCTTGGTGGAATCCGAGAAGAGTGCCGTTATCGGTTCTGCTATCTTCCCCGATTATGTATGGCTGGCTACGGGTGGTAAGAGTCAGATGAGAGAAGAGAAACTCCGTGTACTGTCAGGGCGAACCGTGCTTCTCTTTCCCGATGCCGATGCTTATGCCGAGTGGAAACAGCGAGCCGAGAGCATGTACTTTTGTAAGGTGGTGGTTTCGGACATCATCGAAAGGAATGCCACCCCGAAACAAAAAGAAGCCCATATCGACATAGCCGATTGGATTATCTTTCAGATACGGGAGGGCAAGGTGATGAGTACAGCCAACCACTTGGTCGAGGCTGAGAGAATCCTCCAGCGGATGATAGAGAAGAATCCCGTCCTGCAAAAACTGATAGACGATTTAGACCTTGTGCTGGTCGGTGCATCTCCAATCGGCAACGATGATGAAAAACCTCCCTGACGGAGGAGAGCGGAAGCCGTAGGCTGGAGTTTGCAGACAATGGCTTGCCATTGATATAGCCCACTATAACTACACGCTCCGCTTACGTAGTTGTGGGCTCTCCCGAGGGGATTAGGGTTTTACCCTAATGACCCACTCAGGGCGTTTCTCCCCTGAGAACCCAGAGCAAAGAGTGACCCTCTCTTTGCAATCTCCGCTTATGGGTTGCACCCCTAAGAACCCCATGCGTTTACGGACAGCGGAAAAGCAAACAATAAAGTACAAACCCAAAAAACAAGTATCTATGGCAACAAAATCAAGCATACATATCAAGCCCTGCAATATCGCATCGAGTGAGGCTCACAACAGGAGGACTGCCGAATACATGCGCCACATCGGAGAGTCCAGAACCTATGTGGTTCCAGAACTCTCCACCGATAATGAGCAGTGGATAAATCCCGACTTCGGCAGTCCGGATTTGCGGATGCATTATGACAATATCAGACAGATGGTAAAGGAAAAGACCGGACGTGCCATGCAGGAAAAGGAGCGTGAACGCAAAGGCAAGAACGGTAAAATAGTCAAGATTGCGGGATGCTCCCCCATACGTGAAGGAGTGCTGCTTGTCAGGTCGGACACCACACTGGCAGACGTGCGTAAATTCGGTGAGGAGTGTCAAAGACGCTGGGGAATCACACCGCTGCAAATCTTCCTGCACAAGGATGAAGGGCATTGGCTGAACGGTCAGCCGGAAGCGGAAGACAGGGAAAGCTTCAAAGTCGGGGACAGATGGTTCAAGCCGAACTATCATGCCCATATCGTTTTCGACTGGATGAACCACGAAACAGGAAAGAGCCGAAAGCTCAATGACGATGACATGATGCAGATGCAGACCCTTGCATCCGACATCCTGCTGATGGAACGCGGGCAGTCAAAGGCTGTCACTGGTAAGGAGCATCTGGAACGGAACGACTTTATCATTGAGAAGCAGAAAGCTGAACTGCAACGCATGGATGCAGCCAAACGGCACAAAGAAGAACAGATAAATCTTGCCGAGCAGGAACTGAAACAGGTGAAATCAGAAATACGCACTGACAAGTTAAAGAAGACAGCCACCACGGCAGCGACAGCCATAACTAGTGGAGTTGCTTCTCTTTTCGGGAGTGGAAAACTGAAAGAACTGGAACGTGCCAACGAAAAACTGCAAGACGAGGTTTCAAAACGGAACACCAATATTGAAAAATTGCAGAGCCAAGTACAGCAGATGCAGAAACAGCATGATACGCAAATCCACAATCTCAGAGAAATGCACAGGCAGGAACTTGACATGAATAAAATTTAAAGGAGACAAAAATGCCACAAATTCTTATAGACAGAAAAACATGTTCTAAATGCAATACTTGCGCAACTGTATGTGTAATGGGAATCATTGATAAATCGACAGCCTTAAATTATCCAACCATACCTGAAGAAAAATTGGATTATTGTTTAAAATGTGGTCATTGTGAGTCTTTTTGTGCACAGAAGGCTCTTACCTTAGATTTCCTTCTTGACGAAAAAATTAATACGTCTTTTTTGGATAGTCAGATTGAACCACAGAATATAGCATTGTATATAAAAAGTCGACGTTCTGTGAGACATTATTCTTCAAAGACAGTTAATAAAGAGTTAATTGCTAAAGTTATTGATATAGCCCGTTATGCTCCATCTGGAGGGAATGGACAACCAGTAAAATGGATTGTTATTCATAAACCATCAGAGGTAAATCGTGTTGCAAGTTTAACCGTTGATTGGATGCGAACTATTCAAAACACATCACATCCTCTAGCAGATTATGTACCTGCAATAATTTCAACTTGGGATAGTGGTTTGGATTTGATTTGCCATAATGCTCCCCATTTACTTTTTGCACATGTTCCTATTGAGCCAATTGATGACCCTACCGAAGCAATTATTGCTTTGACTCATTTTGATATTGCTGCGCCCGCTTTTGGTATCGGTACATGTTGGGCTGGATTCGTAAAGTTGGCTATAGACAATTATAAACCATTAAAGGATTTGTTATCAATACCAGAAGAACGTAAAGCGGCTTGTCCAATGCTATTTGGATATTCAAGTTATAAAATAACTTCTATTCCGAGACGCAATCCTGTGGATATTACATGGAAGTAAAATAGAAGTTACTTAATGACTAAAATGGTGTATTAAACAGTTAATCTTGATTCAGTAAAAAAAATAATTTTGTTTTACTGAATCAGACTCTAATCAACTAACAATTAAGAGGGATGGTTTTTTTCAGGAACTCTCTCCAACATTTCCAAAAAACAACATTCCCATTGTTTTGCAGCCAAACTAACAATTTGACAATTAAGATTTATTCCATATTTATCAGCAATAACTCTGACTTGACTTTTTCTGAATATTGTCTTTAATACAGTTCTGGCTGGCAAATCGGGTTTTTGCAACAAGAAAGTGAGAAAATTCAGATATTTTCTTTTCAATTCATAACTTATTGACATTTTTTTTCTTTCAATCTTTAAAAGTGCTGACTTGACTTTTGGTGGTGGCAAAAAACTCTCATGAGATATTTCATACATAAGTTTTAAATCAAAAAAAGTATGATAAAACACAATATATGGATTGAAAACTTTTTTTGAAAATAACTTTTGGGCAGGTTCAAGTTGCATTATCAATGAACCACCCATAAAATGCTCAACACTATCAAACATCAAGGATTTTAAAATTTCAGAAGTTATTCTGAAAGGGATATTAGACACAACTTTAAAATTTCTTTTTGGTATGGTGTAACATCTAAAATCACAATCAATAATTTTGACATTCGTGTTGTTAGAAAACTTGTTTTTTAGAATGGACAATAGCGATTTATCATTCTCTATTGCAATTATATTTGTGCATTGACGAACTAAATGAACAGTCAAAAATCCTTTTCCGGCACCAATATCTATAACAGTGTCGGATTCATTTATTTTCGCAATTTTAATTGCATCATCTATCAGCACTTTATCTATAGTAAAATGCTGTCCCGTGTATCTTACGGGCAGTTTATTTTTTATCATTACTTATTTCTTGCTGAATTCAAGTTCCAAATGCAACGGAATTCATATTAATAATTTGTTTAAATTTTTCGTTTGGTGTGAGGTATCCAAGTCTTTTACGAGGTCTATTATTTAGATTGTTTTCAATCCATTTAATACGCTTGTTGGTTACTTCACTAAAGTCCGTACCCTTTGGGATATACTGCCTGATAAGACCGTTAGTATTTTCATTGGCACCACGCTCCCAAGAGTGGTATGGCTTACAAAAATAGAAATTAATATCTAATTTTTGTGCTATATCCTCGTGTTTTGCAAATTCTTTTCCATTATCAGCCGTTATTGTGTGTATTAAGTTTTTTACTTTTCGTAATGCCCATACTGTAATCTTTGCTACAGGGATGGCTTCTTTCCCTGATAGCTTACGTATCCATACTCTGCTTGTTGCTCTATCATTAATGGTTAGAATAGCACCTTTGTGATTCTTTCCAATAATTGTATCTATCTCTAAATCACCAAATCTTTCTTTTTGCTCTACAATTGAAGGTCGCTGATCAATCTCCACTCTATTCGGAATAAATCCTCTACCTGCGTTTTTAGAACCACGCTTTGAATATTTGCGTCCTTGCCTTCTAAGAGATTTATGAAGATCCCCACCTTGTCGTTTATCTTGCCATATCCAACAATATATAGTTTCGTGAGATACCATAGCTATATTTTCTACTTGGCTTCTGCCCACTATCTGCTCTGGGCTCAAGTCCTTTCGTAGAAGCTTTTTTACACGCTTCTTCATAGCTTGTGTAAATACCTCCTTTCGCTTCTTTTCAACCTTACGTTTATCTGCCTTTCTTTGGGCAAGATCAGGGTTGTATTTTCCACTACGACTATCGCAATTGCGTTTTATTTCTCTATAAATATTACTCCTATCAACTCCAATAGCTTCAGCTATATCTTTTTTACTCATCGGAACTTGCAACATCTTAGAAATTGCATACCTTTGCTTTTCGGTTATATGTTTACTCATCTACAACTTTTATTTCTTTGGACGGACAATAAAAACAAAGATAGTAACATTTATCCATTCAGCAGAGAACAGAGGGAATTGTCTCTCTTTTCTCTCTGAAAAAAATATTACTTATGCAGCTATTAATCCTTTTCTTTAAAAGTTGCATTTATAACTTGAACTCAAGAAAGAAAAAGAACTGTCACGGCTCGCCAGAATCATAGACAAGGCTTTCAGGTGGTTTCCGATGTTCAGGGAAATGCTGCGCATGGAAAAGTTTTGTGCCATGCTGGGATTCTCTAAAGAAATGACTGAAAGTCTTATAGTCAAAAAAGAAGCCCTGAAATGTAGCGGTAAAATCTATTCCGAGCAACACAGGCGGAACTTTGATATAAAGGATGATATTTTAAGGGTGGAAAATGACCCTGACGATGAAAGCAGGCTGAACCTGACAATAAACAGGAAGCCGATTGCCGACTGGTTCAGGGAGCAATGGCACAGGCTTAGATATGGAGCAAGAGTGCCGCAACAGGAAGAAAGAAAAAGTAGAGGATTCAAATTATAATAGAAGCAATTTGATTAGTAATCTAAAAGCACTCCGATAACGATTAGAGTGCTTTTAGATTGTTTATCATTAATTATCAAAGCAAGTGCAGTTTAAGATTTTACTGAAGTTTGCATTAATAAAGAATATACTACAGCTGATATATGCGCAACATATTGTGACGCTTGTGATTCATTTCCCTTGAAATCCTTAACAAATACCGCTAAGGTATAACTGATATTATTAGGCAGACATATATAGGCAACATCATTGTGAGCTGCAAGAACACCATTTTCATTAACATAACCTGAACCTGTCTTATGCGCTATAACAACCCCTTCTTTATCAAGAAGTGGAGCTGCTATCCTATCTACACCTGTTTTGCATTCTTTTAACGTATTCTTAATGAAACTTTGTTTCTCATCATCGATAAGACCTTCAGTAAACAAACGATTCATCAACATTGCAGCACCAAGAGGAGATGTATAGTTAGAGTAAGCCTTGTTATGGTCAGCCGACATTTCCTCTTCCGTATAAGCTATCTGAAAACTTGAACGAGGAATGAGTGTGGCTATAAAACTATCTGTTTGAGCGACATTAACCATATCCTTAAACATAAGGTTGCTTGCATTGTTGTCACTCTGAGTAAGAGTATAACGCAGCAAATCTCTCACTGTCAATGATATGACTGGCCCTGAATAATCTTTCAGCATAGGACTCCAAGTCTTTGGGTCAAGTTTATCCCTATTTATATTTACTAAGGTATCAAGTGAAATTCCTTTATTGTCAAAGTCATTACAAAGAGCTAATGCCTGATGAACCTTAAACACACTCATCATAGGATAAACACTCTTATTATTGACCTTAACCGTATCTCTGTTATTAACAATAACCGCCACACCAATTTCGCCAGGACAAGCTGAGACAATTTGAGAAATGCTATCAGTCAAAACATTTGTTAAAGGAGGATTTGCGCTATCTTTTGTCGCTGATTTATGGAACAATGAAAATACCAAGATGAAAATGCAAACTAAAGCTATACTCAAAACTACGATTTGTTTTTTTCTGTTTTTTTCCATGTTTATATTATTTATATTTGTTTGACGAGAATATCTTTATTTGCCGACAAAGGTACATAACTTTACGGAAAAATATGTTTCTAAAATACCTTAATTCCGCAGCATAAATTCTTGTAAGAACTCCAAGTGCCTGAGAAACAA
>ERZ772960.2113-NODE-2113-length-14831-cov-4.990457_pt1 | contig 14831 bp, 8 predicted proteins | sample MGYA00580678_ERZ772960 | MGnify/ENA primary metagenome ERZ772960 (study PRJEB29015, sample SAMEA2737930) | human oral metagenome | biome: human oral; feature: human-associated habitat; material: dental | place: China | collected 2059 ... | reverse complement strand
CTCGGCGGCCTCGGCGGTGCCCATGTCCCACACGCCGTTGGGGCGGGGCAGGTCGTCGCGCTCGTCGAAGTCGAGGACAGCCTCGTAGAAGGCGATGCCGGCTCGGGTTCCGGCCTCGTCCAGGCCGCCCACGAGCTTGGGGTAACGGCGCAGGTCGGCGAAGACACGGCCGGTGAGGACCCGCTCGGGACTGAAGACGAGGTGGAAGTCGGTTCCCTCCCTCAAGCCACTGATCTCCTCGATCATGGGCTTGAAGCGGCCACGCAGGGTGCCCACGGGCAGGGTGGTCTCGTAGGAGATGAGGGTGTTCGGGGTCAGGTGGGAGGCCAGGGAGCGGGTGGCGTCGTCCATCCAGGCGAAATCCGGCGCCCACGTGGCGTCATCGACGAACAGCGGCACGACGAGCACGATCGCGTCGGCGTCGGGGATGGCCTCGGCGTAGTCGGTGGTGGCGCGCAGGGCGCCGTTGCCAGTGGCGGGGCTGAGCGCCGCGAGCTTGTCGGCCAGGTGGGCCTCCCCGGGGAAGGGCTCGCTACCGGCGTTGACGGCTTCGACGACGGCGGGGTTGACGTCGACTCCGATGACCTCGTGGCCCTTGTCTGCGTACTGGACAGCCAGGGGCAGTCCGATCTTGCCCAGGGCGACGACGGCGATGCGCATGCGGGTTGGTCCTTCCGTGGCTGGTGGCGTAGCGGGTCCACCATACTCGTTCGTTCTTGTTGTCCGTCCGGCCTGAGGCCGGGCACTCGGCCTTATTCGCCCCGCTACTGCCCGCTGGAGAGCCAGCACAGGTCGATGCGGTAGACGGCCGCGGATCCGCCTTGGTCGACGAGGGTGAATCCGCTGGAGACGTCGACGTCGTAGAGGCCCGGACGCAGCTTCTCGTTGGCTACGCCGTTGAAGCGCTGCGGCTGGTCGCTGTAGAAGTGGGTGATGCGATGGCGGCGTACGATCTCGCACACTTTCGGGTCGAAGTGGATGTCGCGGAAGTAGGTGCGCAGGTAGAGGCCGTCGGCGTCGCTGTCCGCCTGCCCCGCGAACATCCACACCGGGCTGCCCCCGGCCAGGAAGGGGAGCATGGCGGTACCCGCCACGGGGTCGCCCAGGACGTAGGCGTCCGGGGGGAGCTCTGTGCTCAGGCGCTTGATCATGGCCAGCTCGTCGGGTGAGGCCACCAGGCGGGACTGGCCGTACTTCGGGGAGAAGGCTCCCCTCACGTCCGCTCTGACGGCGGTCATGCTGCTGGCGACCCCCAGGATGAGGACGAGCGCTCCGACCACGACGGGACTGCTCATGATGATCCGGGCGACCGACGCCCGCCCCTCCGGATTCTCGGACCTGCGCAGCGCAGCATCTGCGGCATTCGCACCTTCGCCCTGCTCGGTGCCGGCCCGCCGGCGCCGCCATGCCAGGAACCAGCCGGTCAGCGCATCCAGCCCAAGCGCGACGAGGAGAAGCGCGGGAACCACCGTCATGGCCTTGATCCGGTGCGGGTTGTTGTAGAACACGCCGGTCATGGCCGACAGGACGGGGACCGGGGCCAGCGCCGCCAGGATGAGCAGCATGCAGGCGACCCAGGCCACGACGATGCCCCGGTGGTGCCTGCGCCAGTAGGCCAGAACCGCGCCGAGCACGCTCAGGCAGGCCATGATGATGTAGGCGGCGCGGATCTCCCAACCGCCCCCGCCGTAGTAGAGCAGGAACGGGATGACCAGCTTGGCGAACAGCGGCTCCCAGCTGCGGTCAGGTCGTCTGCCGAAGTGCGCCTGCTGCGGTCCGGGAGCCATGACGAAGACGGCGACGGCGAGAACGACGGCGACGGCGACGCCCAGCAGGATGATGCCGCGTCGCCGGGCGGCGCGATCATGCTGGCGCAACCCCCGGATCCCTGCCAGGACGATCCCCATCCAGGCCACTGCCGCCAGGGGCCAGCCGATGATGATCGCGGTTGCCGGATGCGTGACGACCGATCCCATGACCGCGGCGACCGGTGCCGCCACCACAATGAGGGTACGGCGTCGGCGTCCCACGGTGATGAGCCAGGCGGCACGGCGCCAGGCGGCGACCGCCCAGGCGACGGCGGCAGGGCACGCCGCCAGAGCCAGCGCGTAGGGCCACACGGCCGTGTCGGTCAACAGCCGGATGGGGAAGATCGGGGTGAGTGCGCCGGCGCCCAGGACGAGGTACACCGAGCCTCGGATCTCCGGGAGGATAACCCGGGCCAGGTAGGCCATGCCGATGAGCCACACGAGGGGCACCACGAGCAGCAGGGTGTTGGTGGCCGGGACCACCTGGTACCAACCGACCGAGGCGAGGGTGACGATCTCGTGCCACACCATCGGGTAGAAGGAGTGATGACCGTCCATCCCGAACATGCCCGCGTTGCCGTCGAGCATCGATGCGTTGCCCGTGTGCTCGATGAGCCAGGCCTGGTTGTAGTGGTAGAGGGAGTCGGCGGACTGAATCGGGATACTGGGTCCCGATCCGGGCAGGATCGGCAGGATCATGACGATCCAGGTGACCGCAATGGCGGACCACATCAGTCGCTGGGAGCCGAGGATGGAGCGGGTGTCGGGCATCTCCGGCTCACCTGGGGCCCCCATCGCGCTGGAGTACGGGGTGGGAGCCGGCAGCCCGTGCGGGGCAAGTTCGGGGGCGAACCAGGTGCGCAGCGTCAGCACTTGCCCCTTGCGCCTGACCCATAGCCAGCGCCCCACCGCGACAGCCGCAGTGCACAGGAGCAGGTAGGTGATGATAGTGGGCAGGTGCCACCACACCCCCAGGGAGCGGAAGAGGACTCCCCCGAGCCCCATGAGCAGAAAGGTCAGCGCCGGGGCGCAGGCGACGCGCGCCAGCCGGAACCGTGCACCGCCCGCGACGAGGAGCAGCCAGCCGGGTGCGAAGGTCGCGACGATCAACGCAACCAGCAACGGCAGGGCCGACATCCAGGCCACGATCCAGGTCATGCGCCGCGCACCACCGTCCGCAGATGTCGCGCCACGGCCTCACCGGTGGCCCGCAGGGAGCGGTGGTCGCGCACCCATGCGTGCAGCCGGTGGGCCCGGGAGGAGTCCTGCGCGGCGGTCTGGTCGGCCTCGTCGAGCGCCCGGGTCATGGCCCGGGCGACGTCGTCCTCGGTGTAGTCGGCCACCCAGCCCAGGTCGTGGGCTGTCAGGTCCTCGACGACGGGTCCCACCCCGGCGTAGACCACCGGGACGCCGCAGGCCAGGGCGGCCAGCACCTTGGTGGGGTAGGCGAAGTCATAGCCCTGCCCCGGGCGGATGGATACGAGGCTGGCGGCGGCGCCCCGCTGCCAGCGGGCGGCGTCGGAGGCGTCCATGAGACCGTGCATAACGACGGCGGGGGCGCCGTCGGGGCCGGGCGGCAGGGCGGAGGCGACCTGGGCGATCTTCTGCCAGTCCGAGCCCTGCCCGATGTAGAGGACCTGAGCGGTGGGGTGGGTGCGCCGCACCTGCTCCAGTGCGGAGGCGAAGATGTCCGCTCCCTGCCACTCCGAGGCGGTGCCGGCGTAGATGAGATAGGGGCCGGTGATGCCCAGCTCGGCGCGTTCCTCATCGGAGGGGAGCTCACCGGTGGGCTCGAAGACATCGGTGTCGATGCCGTTGGGAACCACCACCACGTTCCGGGCGCCCAGGGCGCGGGCCCGCTCGGCCACCTCCTCGTTGATGGCGATGACGCACCGCGCCCCGCGCATCGCGTAGGACTCGGCGGCCCGCACCACCCGCACCACCGCGTCCGGGGCGCCGGTGGAGGCGGCGGCGTCGGACCACACGTCGGGGGCGTACCAGACGTAGGGCAGGCGGCGCAGGGCGCAGATGGTGCGCGCCACCACGCCGGTGGTGGGCGGTGGCTCGACCAGGACGATATCGGGTCGGGAGGCCAGCCCCAGACGCAGCGCCAGAGGCATGTCGAAAGAGAGATAGGGTAGGTATCCGCGCAGGTATCCGCTGGCATCCCGCAGGGCCGGCCAGCGCGAGACGCGCACGCCCTGCGGGTCGTCGATCTGCGGGGCGGGTTGCCCGTCGCGCCCGGGCACGGTCGTGGTCAGGGCCCGCACCGGCACGCCGTGACGGGCCAGGGCGCGTTCGACGCCATCGAGGCGGAAGGAGGCGGCGGCGGCCTCAGGCAGGTGGATGCGGGTGGCCAGTAGCGCCCCGCCTCGTGGGAACCGGGTCATGGCTTCCTCTCTGCTGCGCCCAGCACGTGGGCGACAGTGCGGGCCCGGGCCTGCCAGGTCTGTCCAGGCAGGACCCGACGCATACGGCGGCGCACCGCCTCGATCTCCCCAGGAGCCTGCCGCAGGCGGCGCAGCAGGTCGCCCAGGGCACCGGCGTCGTAATCCAGGACCCAGCCGATCCCCATCTCCTCGACGAGTCGGCCGGTCTGGGTCCCGCGCACGGCGATGACGGGCAGCTCATGGGCCAGGTACTCGTAGAGCTTGTAGGGGACGGCGAAATCCCAGTAGGGGTTGGGCTCGGTGAACAGGACCCCGAGGTCTGCCCGCCGGTACAGGGGCTCCAGCTCGGCCCCCGAGCGGTGGACGACCTGCGCCCTGCCCGCGGGCAGGAGCGGGCCGTAGTGGTCGCGGCTGGCCTCCCAGGTCTCCTGGCGCACGCACAGGGTGATGCGGGTCCCGGGCGTGGAGGTCACTGCCCGGAGGCAGGCGTCCATCCGGTAGTTGTCCTGCAGGACGCCGACGAAGAGCAGCTCGAGGCCGCCGCCATCGTCACCATCATCGTCACCGTCATCGTCCTGGCCGCACGCGCCGCGGGGCTCGACATCGGGTGCCCCGGGCGGCAGAGGGCTCATGCGGGCCGGGTCCACGTGGGGGACGTGGCGGGCCATGGCCTGGCTGGGCAGGAAGAGGTGGAGGCCCACCTTCTCGAAGGCCATGAGCTCGCTGCGGTAGGCGGCCTGGAGCCCGGCCTCCAGGATCGGATTGATGCCTTCGCGGAAACGGGGGAAGCGCCAGTAGACGTCGCGGTAGAAGACGCCTACGGGCACGCCGGAGCGCTGGCAGTGGTGGAAGAAGGCGGCGTCGAGGGCGGGGTGAACGGGGAGGTGACGCGGCTCGGTCAGCGCGTTGGGAATGGTCGCGTTCTCGCTGTAGACGAACTCGATCCCGGCTCCTGCGGCGATTGCCGCTCGCACCCGGGCCATCGCCCGACGTCGCTGCGCGGCGTAACCGGTGACGTCCATGACCCGGTAGCCGAGATCCGCGAAGGCCCGCCGCATCGCCAGGGGACGCAGCATGGAGGCGGCCACCCGATCCGGCTGAAGCGGAAAAGGAGCGTGGAAGACCATGAGCTTGTCTGCGCTCATGACGTCACCTCCGTCTTGTGCATGGGTCCCGGCGACCCACAGTGGGTAGGACTTCCGACCCGCAGGATGCTGAGCGATCATCTCACGCCTCACGAGAACCGATGAGGCGCTTCTCTATTGTCGGACAACGCTGAAGCCCAGTGGAATCCGCTGGGCGTCATCCGCGTCACGTGTCACAACTGTGACACACTGAGCGCCGGCAGACGGCGTAGGCACACCGGGCCGCCGAGGCTACTCGGCGCCGCTGACCGATCAGAGGATTTCAAGGGATTGAGGGCAACGGTGAGCGTTATCGACGTCGAGCTTCGGCTGACGAGTCCGCAGTGGCAGCAGACCGCGCCGTCGGGCGACACCACCGAGTCCCTGTGGGTGCGTTGCGACACACCCTGCCCTGATCCGACCGATCCGAAAGTCCTCGTCTCCCACCCCGGGCGTCTGACCGCCATCCGGATCAGCGACGATGAGGTGGTTCTAGCTCAGGACCGGCTGCGCTCCTGGCCCCTGTTCTGGGCCCTTGAGAACAGGGCCGACGGCGGCCGGCGGCTTATCGTCAGCGATAACGCCACCGCCATGCGCGGGGCACTGAGCGCCCCCCGGCTGGATCCGCGAGCCCGCCGGGAGTTTCTGGACGCCGGTTTCGTCTCCGGCACCGACACGCTGCTGGTCGGCGTCCACCAGACCGAGCAGGGCGCGATCGTGCGCATCGACCGCGACACCGGCCGGGTCCGCGCGGTCGACTACGCCCTGGCGCGGTTCTGCGAGGAGTCCGACATGGTCACCGACCCCGAGGAGTTCTCCGACCTGCTGCTCGCGGCGCTAGACGCCGGCATGGGCCGGGTTCTGGAGGACCTGTCGGACCGGCCGGGCTCGCCGCGACTCGTGCTGCCCCTGTCGGGCGGGCTGGACTCGCGGCTGCTGGTAGCGTGGCTGACGCTTCACGGCGCCCTGGACAGGGCGGTGGCCTTCACCTATGGGCGTCCCGGAACCCGGGAGGTCGAGGTCTCGCGCAAGGTGGCCGAGGCGGTGGGCCTGGAGTGGCACGCCGTCGACTACGTCCCCGCCGAGCTGCGCGAGGCCTGGCAGACACAGGACGCGGCCGATTTCCTGGAGTACAGCTACGCCCTGGGGGCGCTGCCGCACGTGCAGGACTGGTACGCCCTGCGCAACCTCCTGGAGCAAGGCGTGGTGCGTCCGGGCGACGTCGTCCTGCCGGGGCACACGATCGTGGGCAACATGCACGACGAGCACCTCCTGGAGGAGCCGCACGTCACCCGCGGTCGGGTGGCCAAGGCGATCCTCATTCACCACCAGGAGCTCCAGGGGGACCAGCGGCGCGCCTACGCCGACCCCTACCGGGCCGCCAAGGTCCGCGCCTTCCTGGCTCTGCGGCCCTTCACCGGCAGCCCTCGAGACGTGCAGAGCATCCTGGAGTCCTACAACGTTCGCGAGCGCCAAACCAAGTACATCAACAACTCCATGCGCGCCTATGAGCACCTGGGGCTGGAGTGGGCACTGCCCATGCTGGACGTGGAGTTCTGGAACGCCTGGCACCGCGGCGCCGTGGAGCTGACGGCCACGCGGGACTTCTACGCGGTCTTCATCGGGCGCCTGTGGGCCCGGGCGACCGCACTGGCCGCCGGGGCCGAGGCGGACGCCGCCGAGCGCGCCGACGAGGCGGACCTGCCCTACTTCGCCGCCACCGAGGTCAGCGAGGAGACGCGCTCGCGGCTCAAGACCACGCTGTCGCGCTTGCACCTGCTGGGCCTGGCCGAGCGGACCTTCTCGGCGTGGGCGACACTGCACTCGACCATGGCCTTCGAGGCGTTCATCACCGACGCTTCCCTGCCGGTGGCCGCCGCCCAGCTCATGGGCGGGCGCAAGCTCCTGGGCTTCTGGACGCGCGCCTTCCTGAACGACACCTGGTGCCGGCGGTGCCGGCTGTTCACCGACCTGCCCGTGGCCACTCCCGCCGAGCTGGAGGCGATAGCCCCGGAGGAGTGAACCGACGTCTTCTTCATAGACGACGCGGCTACGTGTCCTCCATGAAGAAGACGTCAGTGTGCGCGGAGGTCGCCGGCGACTTCCTCGTGGAGGCGGCGGTAGGCGGCGCCCACCTGAGCCGAGGAGAAGCTGTCCCCAATGGTGGCGGCGATGGCGGCCGCACCACGGGGGGCGAGACGCTCCACGGTCTCGACGACGGCGTCAGCCCACTGCCTGCTGCCAGCTCCCAAGGGAAGAACCGTGCCGTTGGCGTCGGTGACGTACTCGGTCTGGCCCCCGGCGTCGGAGACGACGACGGGCCGCCCGCTCGTGATGGCCTCGGCCGCCGAGACGAAGAAGTTGTCTCCGCGGGTGGGTCCGATGAAGACGTCGGCGCGGGCGAGCTCGGCGCGCACGCCCGCGGCGTCGAGGTTGCCGGTCAGGCGGGTGCGCTCGCCCAGGGCGGGGTCGGTGGCCAGGCGCTCCTCGATGTCGGCGCGCAGCGGCCCCTCCCCCACGAAGGTCATCGTGGCCGGGACTCCCCGAGCGGTCAGCTCGGCCAGGACGTCGAGGCAGGCCATAGGGTCTTTGCGCTCCACGAGTCCGCCGACGGTGACCATGTTGATGCTGCCGGCGTCCTCGCCGCTGGGTGGCTCGCTCACCGCGTCCTGGGGTTCGACGATGCAGGGGACGACCGCGGTGGGCAGGCCGCGCCTCAGGGTGCGGATCGGGGTGGCCAGGTATTCGCAGACGGCGGTCACCAGGTCGGGACGGGCCAGGCCGTGGCCGACGACGGGGATGGCGGCGCGCAGGGCTGGGCCGAGTGTGTCCGGGTTGGTCAGGCCGGACCAGTGCTCGGTGTGGACCCAGGGCAGGGTCAGGGCCCGGGCGTGGTCCAGGGCGGTCAGCGGCAGGAGGGAGCTCATCGCCATGGAGTGCAGGACGTCGGCGCCCTCGAGCGCGGGACGGAGCCGGTCGGCGGCCCGGGCGGCGGACAGCGGGTTGGAGGGTTTCATGGGGATGGACAGGACCCTCATGCCCTCCAGGGTGCGGTGGCGGGCGCCGTCGTCGTGGTGGGGCGGAACCAGGTGGATAATGCGCACGTCCTGTCCGGCGTCGCGGATCGCGGCGCTGTCGCGCAGGACGAAGGAGCCCGAGCTGGGTGCCCGATCGGTGGGGAGCCAGGTGGTGACGACGGTGACGCGCATGCCCCCATGCTAGGGCCTGTCTCGACGCGGGGAGTGCGGCCGTGTGGCATGAGTCCTCCGCTCCTGCACTCTGGTGGCACGCGGCCGCGCATGGCAGCTCGGGCCCGTAGGATCGGCTCATGCGCGTTGTCTCCGTCGTCGGGGCCCGGCCCCAGTTCGTCAAGCTCGCCCCGGTTGCCCACGCCATGGCTGCGGCCGGGGTGGAGCACGTCATCATCCACACCGGGCAGCACTACGACCCGATGCTCTCCGACGTCTTTTTCGCCGACCTGGGTATCCCGGCGCCCGACGTGCACCTGGGCGTGGGCTCGGGCGGGCACGGCGCCCAGACCGGGGCGATGCTCGCTGCGCTCGATGAGGCCCTGCCGCCCCTGTCCGCGGACTGGGTCCTGGTCTACGGGGATACGAACTCGACGCTGGCCGCGGCCCTGGCGGCCGTCAAGCTGCACATCCCGGTGGCCCATCTGGAGGCGGGGCTGCGCTCCTTCAACCGGGCCATGCCCGAGGAGATCAACCGGGTCCTGACAGACCATGCGGCCGACCTACTCCTGACGCCCACCGCGGTGGGGGCAGAGCACCTGGCCGCAGAGGGGCTGGCGGGCAGCACCGTCGTCGTCGGCGATGTCATGACCGATGTGCTCCTCCAGGTGCGCGACCGGGTCTCGGGCTCCCCCAGCCCGGTCATGGAGGAGCTCTCGCTGGCTGAGGGTTCTTACTCCCTGGCCACCATTCACAGGGCCGAGAACACCGACGACGCCGAACGCCTGGAGGCCGTTCTGGACTCCCTGACCCGGGTGGACCATCCCGTCGTCATCCTGGCCCACCCGCGCCTGGTGGCCAAGTGCGCCGAGCACGGCCTGGCCCTGGAGAGCCGAGGGTCGCTGCTGGTCCACCCACCGCTGGCCTATCCCGACCTCATCGCCTCGGCGCTTCATGCCCGCGGGGTCATCACCGACTCCGGTGGCTTGCAGAAGGAAGCCTTCCTCCTGCGGGTGCCGTGCACCACGGTGCGTCCTCAGACCGAGTGGGTGGAGACGGTGGAGCTGGGGTGGAACCGGCTGGTCGAGCCCGGGGAGGCGCTGGTGGAGGCGGCCTCGCGGCCGCGGCCGACCGAGCCCCGGGAGGCCGATGCGCACCCCTACGGCGACGGTCACGCCGCCGAGCGCGTCGTTGCAGAACTCACCGCCCACCTGCCCGGCTGACGGCCGGGGCCGACGGCGCACAGCGGGAACTCTCCCGGAGCACACTGGAGCCGGACGGCCGAGTTTGGGTTTTTGCATATTTCTGTATGCCTCGAGAACTGCGATTTATTGTGGGGACGTACTTTCATCATTGGTTACTGCTGACCGACATCAGTCACCAACATCAAAAAGTTGCGTTCCCAAGCTTTTCACCAAACATCGTAGAGTCTGAAACACAACACCAGATCATGCAGACAATCACGTTGTCACAAAATTTGCTTCTCGCCTATCCAGCCGACCACTAAGGCTGCTTGTTCACAAGACACACTTGCCGTGCGACAATACCGTCCAGAAATTTCTGAAACGAAACCACAGGCAGCATTAATCCGATATTTGAAAATAAATAGAATCTCAGAAAAACATTTCCTCTGATGGATCCCTCCACAACATATCCCTGAGGAATCACTAAATCAGCGACAACTGCGAGCTCATCGGAAACCTGAGCAGCATCATTTCTATATGAGAAAGTCGATTCTTTACTTAGAAGTAACCTCTGGTCAACTTCAGCACTCATCGCATCACGCAAACCAGAAACATTCTCAAGACATCCACGAATTTTCGAAATTTTATTTTCGCGCGGTTTTATTGTTAACGATAAATATATTCTTACAATCCACCAGAATAACAACAGGAGACCTATCGTGACCAAAATAGTAGAACGAGAAACCACTACAAAAAAAGCAATCCAAGCCATCATCGAAGCAGCAAACCCTTGCATGCACATAATGACTGCATCAAAATTTATCCTTCCCACAGAAACGAAACTTGCCTTCACGTTAACAGCCACCAGCACTGCAAATTCAACGCCCAATGCCACCAACAGCAAACATGCATACACCCCAACAACGACCAGCACGGCTTTATATTTAACTTCGGAAGCTAGGTACCTTTGAATTAATGCTGCAAATAAAACCATCACCGCCACAACAACTCCACCATATCTACCAACAAAACACCTCAATCCCTTAATCTGTTTCGACAGAAATATTCTCGATGCCCCATAGAGGAAATGATATTCTCCACTAAGAACACCCTCACTGCCATTCCTACACCTCCACTCCGCAAGATTAGCCAACCGAATTAGGGTCCGCGCATAGCCACTTATCTTCCCAGCATCACTCTTTAAAAACAATGCAGGCCACACAGAGACAAACAAATACAACACAAGTAGGATAAAAAAAATACATCATCGACACCCCCTTCCAATTTTTTGCCGCAACCACGAAACCCCAGCACACCACAATAACCCCGTACATACCGCAAAGCTGTAGCATCAGAAACATCGCAACATCTTCACAAGCAGAATTATCCAATACTTCCTGCAGCCAAGCACGATGCATCTGCACACCACCAGGAAGCTCCCGCATCGGCCAGAACATATTTCGCAGAGAAACAATCAACAAGGCCACTGCCGCTAAGAGAGAAAGCAGGGTCGAGAAGACAACACCATAGCCACTCTCTCCGATACACTTAAATAAATCTCTATACATCTTGAATATTTTTAACGGATTCGAATTAAAATCAGATTCAAGGCTGGCCCATAACTTCGGCCTCAACATCAGATGCGCGAAAACAGCCACAACGCACCACCACACCGTAGCCAGGAAAGTGGCCAACATACTTCCAAAGACCCCTGGCTTACGGGAAGACTTGAATGAACGAAACGGAGCGCTCTGCTTACCAGACAACACATCTTTGTCCACCATGCGTCATTTGTATCACCAGCACAAAGTCCAATCAACCTTGAAATAGAAACACCCTGAGAGCCCTCAGCAGAACTCGCTCGTCGATTCAACTATTGAAGGAGGTTTATTCACAGGATTCGCGGTCGGTTCCACCGTCCTCCTGTGACGCACGAGCGACTCGGTGTCCACACAGCGGATATAAGCGCCACAGTCACGTCATAGCACACACGAGAACCGCAGGATTCTAAGGCCGTCTCTGGGACACACTCTGACCGTGGAGTCAGTCATGTCCGCTGCGTGGACACCGAGCCGCTGACACACCGCAGGAGAACGGCAGATCCGACGACGGACCTCATGAATAGCCCTCGAGGCACTCTGAATTCAGCCCTCGAGGGCGATGAGGCCGTCGACGAATTCGCGGTACTGGCGCTGGGCGTCGGACATCTCGGCCCAGGTGGCGTGCGCGTCCTGGCTCATGGCCTTGTATTCCGCGTCACCGAGGTCCATGACGGACTCGATGGCGTCAGCGATCTGCTCGGCGGTGGTCTCCACCGGGATGAGTCGGCCGTTCTCGCGGTCGTGAACGATCTCCCCGGTTCCCCCGGCGGCCGTGGCCACGACCGGCAGCCCCGCCGCCTGGGCCTCCATGACGGCCACCGGCACGCCCTCGCCGTCGGAGCAGTTGAGGAAGCAGGAGAAGTCCGTCGTCGCATAGAGCTCGCGGACCTCGGTGTTGGTCAGGTGCCCGGTGAAGGTGACCGGGGTCGAGTCGATCCTCTCCTTGGCCCGGGCCCGCATGGCGGCCAGGCGCTCGTCGTCGAACTCGCCGATATGGGTCCAGGTGACCTTCCGGCCGCGCTTCTCCAGCTCGGCGACGGCATCCACGATGAGGTGGACCCGTTTGTAGGGCGCCATGTGCGAGCAGGAGACAAGCTGGAAGGGCTCAGTCCGATGCCGCTCGTGGCGCGGTGCGGCCGGCACGCCCAGGCGGCGCACCTCGATGGTGTCCGCCTTCGGGAAGCGGCGACGCAGGAAGCCGGCCGCGTACTGCGAGATCGGGTAGACCCGGTCCACGGCCCGCATGACGAAGCGGCGCGAGGGGACGTAGCCGCGCGGTGCGTCGGCCTCGTCGACGTCGTAGGCGTGCGCCCGGGAGACGACCTTGACCGGTCTCCCCCTCAGCTCGCGGCGCCGCAGCATCCCGCCCAGAGCCGCCCCAGTGAAGAACCAGTAGGAGTAGATGGTCAGGTGACCTGCCCGCTCCAGGCCGAGGCCCGGCAGGAGCCGGCGCATCCGGCTGCAGGCGCTCAGGGCGATCGCCGCGAAGCGCACATCCATCCCGAAGCGCCCGAAGCTCTTCCACGGCGGCGTCTCCACCATCCGCTCCCGGCCCAGCAGGATCTGCGGGGCGCGCAGAATCGCGTGGAAGCGCCAGTCGGGCAGCCGGGAGGCCGGAAGCAGAGCGCAGCGGGCGTTGGCCGGCAGCGCGCGGGTCTGACGGGCCCCCTCGCTCAGGCGAACCGGGACGACGACGACCTCGTCGTAGGCGGCGCACAACGTCTCGATCTCCTGCTCGAGGAACTCCTCCCCCACCTCGTAGGGGTAGAAATCGGTGAGCAGCAGCAGACTGCGAGGGCCCTGTCGGCCGCTTCGACCGGTGGACGCACCAGTCGACTCCGTCCCGGATCTGCGGGGCGTGGTGGACGTCATCTCTCGCGTTTCCTTCCGGTTCGGCGGTTCCGGTCACGATCGGGCGCTGCCGCCCGGTACCAGTGTGCCCGACGCGTCTTCAGCTCACGTCGCCTTCCGCCCCTCCGGAGGTGGCCGACGACGCGGCATCCTCCTGCCCGTCCTGGCGACTCTTGCGCTCCTCCCGGCTCTTGGACTCCTGGAAGCCACCCACGCGCTCGCCGGCGTCGAACTGCTTGGCGGCGTGATCCGCCAGAGCGGTGTTGGCCACCAGCAGTCCGGCCATCATCGCGCCCAGAACGTAGCAGGTGGCCAGCAGGTTCAGTGGGGACCAATACAGCCAGGCCAGGGGCAGCGCCGTGTAGAAGACGTTGAACCCCAGCATCCAGTCCTGGTGCTCGGTGACGATGAAGAGATTCGAGATCGGCGAGGTGATGAGCATCATGAAAAGCCAGGGGGTCAGCGCGCGGGCGAAGCTCCCGGACTCGGCCCACTGCGCTCCGAACAGCAGCGGGAAGAACCACGGCGAAAGTGCGTAGATGAGCGCGAAGGGGAGGATCCCGATGAGCACCGCACGTCTGATGGTGACCCGGACCAGCGGGCGCATCTGCCCGGGCTCGATCGTGGAGAGCTTCTGGAAGAACACCCTGGCCACGGCGCCGTTGATGAGAATGAGCGGGGCATCGAGCACCCCCCACGCCATCTGGAACTGTCCCAGGGAGGCGACCGAGTAGCCCGAGATGAGCAGGGCGATGCCGTTGGTCCGCAGCGCATCGCCCAGGGCGTTAGGGCCGTTGAGCAGCGGCATGCGCCGGTAGCGGCGGGCCGCCCAGCGCAGGGAGGGCGCGTCCTCGGGGAGTCGGCGCCACAGGACTCTGGCCTGGCGTCCCAGGTTGGCGAAGGCGAAGAGCTGGCCCGCCGTGTGCCCGAGCACCAGCCCGGGCATCCCTCCCAGGCCCGCCACGCCGAGGATGAACTGGCCCCCGGTCAGACCGATCTGCTGCTCGGCCTGGTTGACCGCGATCGTGCGGTAGTCGCTGTTGCGGTTGAACCAGTACTTGAACAGCTCCACGCCGGACATGAGGAAGGTGGTCAGCCCCACCAGGGGCATCCACAGGGCCACCTCGTGCCCCCACTGCCGGGCGATGACGCCGTTGAGCGGGAAGGAGGCCGCCGTGGCCAGCAGCGAGACCACGGTCAGGCACACCATGCCCAGGCGGGCCACGCTCAGCGCCTCGGTCTCCCGCTTGGGCAGCATGATCGCCATGTCGTAGCGCAGGGCGGCAACCGCCACCAGGATCGAGGCCACCGAGATATAGGTGCCCAACAGCCCCATGTCATGAGGGGTGTAGACCCGCGCCAGGACGATCTTCATGAGGAAGGTGACGCCCTGGGCCACCGCCGTGCCCGTCACCAGCGTCAGGACGTGGCGCAGGAACGGCGAGGAGTCCATAACCGAGCGGGCCCGGGCGAGCAGCCCCGCCACGGGCCCCACCGGTGCGGCCGAGCGGTTCAGAGCTCGACCGTCCGGTTCTCGCTCGCCGAGGTCAGGACCGCCTCGACGACGTCGAGCGTGGCCACGCCCTCGGCCATGGTGACGTGGCGCTGGGCCACGCCGCGCACGGCGTCGCGGAAGTTCTCCTGCTCCAGGGCCAGCGGCTCGCGCTTGGGGATCGCGTAGCGGA